>Ga0075183_10047680_pt1 | contig 51244 bp, 72 predicted proteins | sample JI102314A2RNA_FD_77306 | JGI IMG/M metagenome (GOLD analysis project Ga0075183, IMG submission 77306) | Wastewater effluent complex algal communities from Wisconsin, to seasonally profile nutrient transformation and Carbon sequestration -... | ecosystem: Engineered > WWTP > Effluent > Algae...
ACGAGCTGCGTGCCGCCCACGATAGGGCCAACGCGCCAAGGTCCCATCGTTCTTTTCTTCGTCACCTGTTCGAGGTCTTTCAGATTCATCTTATTTCCCGAAATGAATGTTGCTGAAAAACCATATCATACCCCCATCCAAAGATCGTATTCACCCTTAAGAATCTTGGTGAAGAAGGTTATCGCCACGCTGCAATTGTTCTTCTCGTTTATTTGGCTGATCAAAAGTTTCAGGTCGAGAGGACCTTCGCAGTGCGTTACGAAATTACCTTGGACATTATTGCCCGCGTAAGAGACGAAATAATATTTTCTCATCGTGGAGCACTCTCTACAAACACATGCCAGACGTAAGATATTTCCTGAACAGTCCCGAGATATTCGAGGTCCTCGTGATTCGGCACAGGGTGCCCGGTCCCGTAAATATAAATTCGTCTCGTCTCGCTCATTTCAACAGGATCGATCAAGGCCCACAGATTGATCATTCCATGTTGCATTTGAACCGATAGAAATTTGGCATTCTTTTGAATCCAAAGCTCCTGACCATGAACAGTCTGTAGCGAAAATTTGTAAATAGTTTTCATCTGTCAAATTTATCCATTTCTGATTTTGATTTTCGTTGTTGTTCCCTGGTGAATACTTCCTCGTCGAATCCCATGCGGACCACGCTGCCGTTGGGATAGACGATGCCGACCCTAGTCATGCCGCTATGCGTTCTCATCACGACAACCTTCAGCTCGATATCATCCTTTCGAATATGAAAGGCTTCACCGACGCGCATGGTGCGCGAATAGCCCTTGTAGCCCTCGGGAATAGCCATCAATAGTGCTCCAATTTATTCTCGATCGCGATCAGCCTTAGAACAGCATCAGGCATGGGGTTGGCACTGCACGCATCATAGAGAGAGATCCACTCGGGAGCGAGAGTGCGCATCACGAGGTCGAGGTGAATCGACTTCGCATAGCGCACGCAATATTCCTCGTAAGTCTCCCTAGGCTTGGCTCGCGCATCCATTTCCAGCTTTTTGAATTCTTCGAAGGTCACGTCTTACCTTTCTCAGTTCATTATTTCGTTTCACTATCGATGGATCTTTCTCTCGCCGCTCCCTCGCCTTCTCAGCGAGGCAGGGATTGCAGTACGAGAAATGAAAATCCTTTTGCCGCTCCCTTACGTTGCATCGCGGGCAGATGCCGTCGAACCGCATTCTTCTTCCTTAAATATAGATGTCAACGGACGCGCACCAACTTCGAAGAGGTCCACATCATTATTCACAACTAGAATTTTTACTCCTAGCTCTTTGCCTATATGTCTCGCAGACTTTGCTAGATTCATCGTCCATTCTGCTGGATGAAAGCCGATAGGACGAAGGATCAATATGGCTCCCTCCTCGACCTTTCCGATCTCCAGTTTCAACTCCTCCGTGTTCACTTCTGCTCCTTCAGTTAATTCTCTTCGCTATCTCTATCAGAAGACGAAAAATTGCCGATAAATATTCAGCCTTGACGCCTTCATGCGTTGACCTTCGAGAGACAGAATGTTTCACTTCCAGCCAGAAATCGTCGAGCTGTGCATTGTTCACTGAAATCCCCCAAACTTTTTCTTCAAGGCCGCGCTTTCTGATTGTCCTTCAAGACCTCCATTGAACTGCAAAAAAGCTCCGTTACGCGTCGTGCTGAAGTCTTTGAGCAAGATCTCCCGCTCGGCACGTATATCGTTTGTCTTGTTATTTCCAATGTCGATAATGTAGACCTGCTTTGCGAACCCTGGGGTGGTGGGCCGAATAATACTTGCAATAGGTGCAAATCGATCAAAGGATGCTGCAATGAGAATGCCGTAGAAATCTCCTGTTCGAAGGTTGCGAATGATTTGCATTCGCTTACGACCGTCCTTGAACACGACTCCCTCTTGAATATCACCTGAAATGGTTTGTCGGCTTTCATATCCAGTCGCTTTCCTCACTGCCACTTGACGCCCTAATTGATCCTTCTCGAACGAAGGCACCGCACGCCCGTCGATCTCCAAAAGCTCCACGATCGCGTTGTTAGCGATTGCAGTGGCGAGCGTCAGCTCAGGCTTTCCATCGATGGAGAAGGGCTTTAAATCCAGCAGAGCGGGAAAGGAAACCGTGGGTAAAGGTTCTGGGACGGGATCAGGCGTCGGCACGCAAGGCACCTGCGCGCTTGCTATATGGGTAAAGAGAAAGCTTGCGAAGAGTAATTTTTTCATTTTTCACCTTCTATCATTGCTAGAATTTCTTCTGGAGACTCTTTTACCATCAAGAAATATTCAGGCGTTTTGCTCATGCCTATCGACGTTCTTATATGATCACCAGCCTTGGAATGCCCGATGAAAAATATTTCTGACTTACGCACGAATGATACCTTGTCATCATCCTTAAAACCTTTAACCGCAATGAAGTCACTCATTCTGCTTCTCCCGATTCTGCGATTAATTTTTGGATAGTCTCTTTGCTTTCAAGCACCTTGATCGCACTTCCAATCCCCATGATCCAGATCATGGTGGTATGCGTGTCGCCCGTTTTCTGAAGGGCCATGCCGACGATCGCTGCGTGCTTTACGTCGAACGGCTGAAGATCTGCTGCCAGTGTCACCGTAATAAATCCGTTCATTCTGCTTCTCCAATCAATTTCGCTTTGATATCCATGTAAAGCTCCCACGTCTCGTATTCGCCGTGTTCCGTATTGATAACCGTGAAGGGACGATCATCCTCATCGCTTGCCTCCTGCACGATCGAGATAAGCGATCGCCTCACGAGTACGAACGCCTTCGATTCCTTTTCCAAAAACTCTATGAACTCACTCATCTATTCTCCACAAATGCTAAACCAAACAATGCCAATGCTACGCATGCGCCTAAACCATAGATGCCCCACTTGATCGTCGAGAGGGCAAAGGAAACCGTGACGAAGAGGACTAGGACGATGCCTGAGCATCCTGCCAGATTGCGAGCAGTCGCTCTGCGAACTCTGGTTCGAGGTACACTCGTTTTCCTTTTTCCTTCGCGATCCGTATCCACTTCTGAAGGTCCTCCATCGTCTCTTGCTTTCGGATGCTGAAAATTTGATCATGCTGATCCTTATACCTTTCACCAAATCGACTTGCTGGCAACGGCTTGTTCACGCCCACTCTCCTCTGATGAAAAAAGGTCGCAATCTATGAATAGATGGCGACCTCCAAAAGGAATTTTCTCTCTCGATTTAGTCGTTTTCTCTTTGCCGAAACTATATAGTTCCATCGAACTTTTCAAGGCTTTTTAAAAGCTCACTTTCAGTTCTTTTTTCAAGGGTAATTTGCGACCCTTCCACACTTCCATAAGCACGGCGTCAGGGTATTCCTTCACCTTGCGCCGCAAGTCTTTGGTGCCTGTTCCCCTGACGGCAACTATCTGTCCGTCAATGTAAAGCAGTGCCAGCGTCGTCTCTTCTTTGACCTTCTCGATTGCCATTTTTGCGTAGCTCCATAAACAGGCTATTCATGAAGCCAATTGTTAGGCGTTTATATAGTCGAGGTCAAGCCTTTGGATACATCGGAGTGCGTCAGACCAGTCAACATTCTTTACTAAGCCAATTACACGCATTGCACGTAGAGCGGGAATCTCGTCGCTGTCGAGCCTAAACGCCTCCAGGAAGTCGTCGAGCAGTTCCTCGCCAGTTGCCATTGCTCTTGCTCGTCTCGTCCACTCAGGGCTCGATTTTACTATCAGGATCAGATTGGTCGTTCGGTCCACGCATTCCTCCAGGATTTTTTGTGACGGGCGAAATTAAATGAAACCGAGGAAAAGCGAAATTGGAAAGAGTAAATACGTAGGTTTGACCAGTTACTCATTGGAGGGCAGTCGTAGCAAGGCTTTCAGCGATTAGGGTAACAAGAGTAACACCTGGGTAACGCCCGAAACCCTTTGATACCAACGCTTGTTACCGTTGTTACCCTTGTTACCCAAATATATATATATATAAGAAAACAATTCACATATGTCCCACATCTGTTTTTTTCTCTCTATGTATCTACCCCCTGAAAAAAGGGTAACACGGTAACAAGTGTTGGTACGCAAGGGTTTCCCTGTTACTTGATGGGTAACAGGGAGTAACATTTTGGGGATTAGGGTAACACTTTCAGTGGATTTTAGTCGTTACCGATAGGTAACTTGAGCGTAGCGACAGGAATACGAGTAGCTTTAGTGACTTTGTCGAATCGACTGTTCTTGTATGCCGTAGCGCCATCTAGTCTTCGAAGCGCTTTAGTCCAGTCGATCCATCTCGTCTTGTCGTAATGCCGTTTCAGAAACCAGCAATCTGTTGATATTAATATAGCATCTGCCTGAACAATGACACCGAACTTTTTCAAAGCCATGATCTCGCCAGCGTGAGCGTCACGAATGACCTCCTCAATTGACTTAGTCCACGAGCCGTGATCGTTGTCCAAGCGAATGTGGGCCGTGAGAAGGTGGTCGAGGCACGACTGCTCATCTGTTACCCGCTCGCCCTCTTGCTCGACGAGGTCCATATCCTCGACCATTCCATCGGCCACGGTTTCCGTAATGAGTTCGTCCGAGATGAGGGCATAGTATCCAGCCATGAGCATACCGACCTGTTGACCCAGCCTCTGGCGTGTCACTCTTGCAATGGCGTCCTTCATCGTCTCATAGTTGCGCAGGATGATCGGCACCATGTTGACCATTCTGGCGAACAGACGTTCTCCAAAATTTTCATCGATCTGCCGCATGAGCGAGTCGATCTTCTTCCATTGCTTTGGATCGTCAGAGTGACGCTTGAGGTCGAGCACCGAGAAGCGCGACTTGTCGGCCTCCGTGATCAGCGTCACGCCGATCGAGGCGACGAGAGCCGAGAAGGCGACTTGGAACGACTGCGACATTCCCCCGGCTGAGCCCTTGATGATCTGTCCGCTACTCATCGACCACGAGTTCCGCATCAGCTCGATGATGGCCTCGTGACGTTGGCGCGAAGCCTCGTTGTTACTCTCGAATTCATCGAAGAGCATGGGAACGCTCGACGCCTTGAGCGACTGACGAATGCCGGCCTCCGTTGTCCCGCCCATAACATCGACACGGTTTCTTGCAAAGCCAAGTGATGGCTTGACCACGCGCTCCATGATCGACGACTTGCCCGTGGCCGACGCGCCCGTGATCCAGATGTGCGGTCGGATCGGAAGGGCCCCAGCGATCCGGGCAACGGCCAGCCAACCGGGAAGGAGATACGACGAGTTGGGATTCTCCCAGCGAAGCTCATGGCAGAGGTCTATGAGAGGTCGGCATTCCTGGACCGTGAGCGGTTCGGCAAAGTCGCCCATCTGATTCTTCGTCTTCACGTAGACGAACGACGAGCGAAGCGAGTGAAGGTTGTAGCGCCGTCGATCGACGATCAAGTGCTTGCCCGAGTTGATCACGACGCGTCCAGCATCGAGCCAGACACCGGTTCCCCTCACGCGGTTTGCATCGAACTGTCCCACCTTCCTCGACGCCTGGATGAGGTCGTCACAGGCCGAGGTCCAATCGGTCTTGCCACCTTCGGGCGGCGTATAGCGAGACGTCCAGAACTTGAGAGGCGCGATCTCCAGAAGGTTCGGACGCGAGAACCCAGTCGTCTTGACTATATCGCTCGAGGGAATGTGATAGAAGAAATAGGCGCCATCGTCGTAGCCGAGAGGCAGAAACCCGGCCTCCGGCATCGGCTCATCCCGTAGCTGATCCTTGACTTGGGCTAATCCCTCGCGAGCGTGCAGATCGTTGAAGTCGGTCGGCTCGCCCTCGTCGGATTGAAACCGTGGAAAGACTACGGAACACTGGGCCACGAGCGCCGCCTCTTCCGCCGCCGTACGTCCTGCGTTTCGTTCCTTGAAACGATCGTCGTCGCCCGCAATCTTCCAGTGGATCTCGTGATGCTTGAGGAACTCCATCACGACGGCTTTGAGATTTCCCGCCGAGAATGCAACGACGACGGTTTCCCCCGTGGCCTCGTGGATCGACACGCCCGTCGCAAAGCCTTCGCAAAGGATGGCCGACTCTTTGAGCTCACCGATCACATGAAAGCAGCCCTGAATCCTCTGACCACTCATGAAGAGCTTTGATCCATCGGGGAGGATCCTCTGCATACCCCAGATCTTGCCGGCCACGTCGCGCATGGGCACCTGCAAGTTGTCGCCGTAGACGGTGCAGCCGTAGAGTTTTGTGAATCCCTTCTTTTGCATGTACGGCGGCAGCCCCTCGGTCTTAGAAACCGAGACGTAATGAGCGGCCCTCGTCGCGGCCTCTTCTTGCTTCGCCCGCTTTTCGGCGTTCACCTTTTTCTTGGCAGCCGAGATCAGCGAAGAGATCGCGCTCTCTTCGGCCTTCGATAGACCATCGGGCTTATAAAGGTGCGTCTCCCGCGTGCGCCAGTTTCCGAACTGACAAACGATATAGACGCCCGTGCCCTTCATCTTATTATTTTGCCAGCCGATCATCCAGGCTGCGTCTTTCGAGCCCTGATATGGAAATCTATGGAGGTTGCCGTCGAGGATTGGCGAAGGGAGGTCATAACCTAGGCTCGCTAGGTGCTTAACTAATTCATCCATGAATCACTTGCTCCAGGTCGTAAGGTATGGGGTCCAGGTAAAAAAAGGTACGGCAACAGAAAGATCCTGGAGTATCTTTCACACTAGCTAAGTGTTGTTGCCGTTTGTACGAACGTTATCGCATCTTGAACGGAACGGGCAACATAATAATAGCCGCCCATCATTTCGATCATTCGTTGAAAGTCTTTTTGATTTTGCTGCTGAACTGCACGCCCAGTCTTAACTTCGATCTCGATGCGCTTGCCGCCGCGAAGTATTCCAGAAATATCTGCCGAGCCCTTCAATCCGTACCGTATTGGAGCAACACCAGGACGGTATGCTACGCCGGTCGGCTGCGACCAAACTCTACACAGGCCAGTCGTCGATAGGGACAAAATAATGTCCTCGACCAGCTGGTCGTGGATCGCCGTCAGCGACTGCTGCCTTGATGCGCTTCCAATGCTTTTTGGCCTCTGGTTCGCCATACTTGTCCTTTATCTTATGAAAGACCCAGCCGGCCTTATATCCGCGCTGCTTGGCCGTTGCTATTTGACGATCGACGAACGTCTCCATCTTATACTTGGCGAGGTCTTCGGCGGAAGAAATTTCCTTGAGCACCATCGACTCGTCGACTTCCGTATTGCGTTCGGTCACGTCTCGGGGCTTCGTCGCGTTTACGTGTCCGCAAATCGTGACAGCTCCTTCGACGAAGATGATCCCCTGGCACTCGAGGTCCCTGCCGATGCCGTCGAATCTTGCCGCCCACTGCTTGATCGGGTCCCAGACGTTATAGCACTTCTCGCAGGTGACGGTTGGATCTCTCATTTTTTGCGGTTTCCCATCCAGGTCGCAAAGGCGTTCGTCTTCGATGAGTCCGTGCTCTTCGATCAGACCGGCGTGGTCTAAGACAACGAAATCATTCTTTCCTGGGAATATACGTGTCCCTCTTCCTATAACTTGAATAGCCAAGTTATAAGATTTGGTCGGACGCGCTAAGATAATGCATGAGACGCAAGGGATATCGACTCCTGTACCAAGAATGCCAACATTTGAAATTATTTTTATTTCTCCACTTTTCAATTTCTCTATCGCTGATAGTCGAACTGTATCTGAAGATTTTGCATCAACGTGAATAGCTGGGATATTTGCTTTATTAAATGCGTCCACGATGTGCTGACTATGTTCAACTGAAACCGCGAATGCAAGTGCTGGACGATCCATAGCGTAGCGAGAATACATTTCCACTAGATTCCCACATAACGCTGCTCGATCCATAACGTCTGCCAGTTGAGAAGTCTTATAGTCTCCGGTCTTGCTATCAATAGAAACCGATGACAGATCTGGTTTTGAAGGAACGTAATACCGAGGACGGACGAGATATCCTTGATCAATTAATTCTTGAACTGAAACAGGATGAACAACTTCATCGGCTATATGTCTCAATCCGCCTTTTACATGCGGAGTTGCTGTAACTGCCAAATAAAATGGATCTTTGTATTTTTCAAACAACCATTTGAAACTATTTGATATGGCAAAATGTGCTTCGTCAATCACAATCAGATCAGCCTCTGGAGCTATCTTTCTAGCGTAAAGTGTATCTATAGAACAAATCTGGAGATTTGCACTTGGATTATTATTCCAATGATCGCCCTGCTGACAACCATGAGGCACACCCTCTGCAAACAAACGTTGAGAGGCTTGATCGACTAACTTCTTTCCTCGAACAACGAGAATAGCCTTCTTTCCCTTAGCCAGAACGCCAGCTAGCACGACGCAGAAAATCAAAGTTTTACCACCTCCCGTAGCCATATGACATAGAACCTTCTTCGTTCCGTTTGCATAATGCTGACGAATCTCATCAATGGCTTGTTGTTGATACGGCCTCAGCATTCAAAATCCTTTTTTTGCATTTATAAATTGCTTTCTTTTTTATCGCCTGATCAAAAGGCATCCCATTTTTTATGCGTCTTAGGAATGTAGATGGATTTATTTTTAATATCTCTGCCCATTCAGTTTTTGAGCGGGTCATGCCGTTGTATTCAATAAGGTCAACGTCTCTTCTATTCTGAGCCTGTTCTTTTGCTGTCGCCCATCTACAATTCCAGGGAGCATAAGGGCCATCGTTATCGATTCGTTCTATGCTGAAGTTTCTAGGAGGCTCGCCCATATCTCTTTTGAATACCTCGACATCAAGCCATTCATCACAAACCGTAATACCCCTTGCTCCGTATTTAAAATATATCGAGCAGTCGGGGTTGAAGCATCTTTCTTTCATGCCAATCCAAATACCATATATTCGCGTCCTGCTTAAGCCATGCTTTGTCAAATGTGCTTTAGGTATTTTCTTATATTCACAGCCGCAATTTACTTTGGGATTTTTCTTCCTTAGCAAAAAAGATCTTTCGACATTAACAATGCCGCCACACTCACATTGACAAACCCATTCGATATCTCCCTTTTCATTTCTTTCAAATCTAAGGCAAGTAAGCTTTCCAAAAACTTGACCAGTCATATCTTTAATTTGTACGGCCACGATTATTCCCCCGTTTTAATATCCGCGCACTTCGCCACAACTTCCCTCAGCACATTCATCGCGGTAAATTCTCCGAGATTAACGTGCTTATCCTCAAGAGCGATGGAGAGGCGGGCCTCTTTGAGCACGGCTATTAATTTCTCTCTTTCATTCAACATATCGTGCAAAAATTGAAAGGCTTGGAGCGATGCATAGACTTCTGGATTTTGTATCCAAACATGAGGCCTCACTATTATCCCGTTCGACTCCAAGCAATGATATCCGTTGCTATCAAATATTTTCATTTCTCATCCTCGATATTGATGTCGGAGCAGGCTTCGACTGAATCTATCATGCTCATTGTAAATTCTATTCTATTCGCCTTGAGAGCCTCTCTACAGTCTTTCAAAACATCGATAAGCTTGACCCGCTCCTTTTTCCTCTCTTCGATCTCCGCATAGAGGATGCAGTTTTCTTCGGAGAGGTTGCACATAGAAAGATCTTCTACTGGTTTCTCCGCCACGGGCTGAACGCTCTGGACTAGATAATATTCTATCGCGCATTTCACACACTGAAATGAACCACCTCCCTCACGACGGAACATCATATCGCGCTGACACGTCCTACACCAAAATTCTCTGCCGATAACTTGTCCGTACATTATTTGATTTCCTTCTGATACATAACGCCTTTTATAATAGAGGCTACGCATACATCGTAGTCCCTTCGATCATTCAACGCATTGCACAGCTCACGAGCAACATCGCGACTCATCGTTCGTCGCCCAACGTAGAGGCCGATGCACATGCCTATCCAAATAAAACTCATTGCTGCGATCACCCAGATAAAGCCTTTGCTCACGGTTTTCTCCCAAAATAATAGCCAAGGAAAAAGGAAATTTCCCCTTGGCTGTGAAGTACGCATTGTCCCTAAAAACCTTAGAACGGAATATCGGCAGCTTTCGTCGTGGCAGACGCCACCGCACCCGTTTTGAGAATGTATCCTTTCTCTTGAGCGATCCGCATAAGCTCGGCCTCGATGTTCTTGCCCATGATCATCTGTGCAAACTCTTGCTGATTCAAGGCGTCCTTAAACTTAGTCGCACCATCGGCGTTGATCCAGTTGACCTTGTTGTAAACCTTCGATGGATCAGTCTGATTCGCCTCGGTCGAGATATCAAGAACGAGATCGATCGACGTGTCGAGGACGCCTGACGAGACGCCGCCCGCGATGCGAGTCAGGTTATCTGGATGATCAAGTCCCATCACCAGAAGGGCTTCGATCACGATGGGCAGACCGCCGCCGTTGAATGAGCCTTGCCAGAAGACCTTATGCGAACGACCGGCAGAGTCGACAACGTTGAAAGCGACGGTCGGGGCAGGATCGCCCTTCGAAGTCTTTTTGATTCCGTAGTCGAGGATGCGGCCTTTGTAGATTCCATCTTCAAGTAGCTGAGCCATGATTTCATTTCCTAAATGTTAAGCGTCCTGTAGACGCAGAGTGAGGCGGTTGGCAATGGCCGAGAGTTGAAGGACGTTGTCGCCTGCTTTCTCTACGGTTTCGTGAACCTTCTTTAAAAGCTCCTCATCTTGAATGATCGAGATCAAACCTTCAAGACGCGATCGAACAGCTTCGATGCTATCAGGGTTTCCCCGTTCTATTCCCTCGACGAGAGACGACCACGAAAGATCGATCTTAAGATCAAGGCCGTAACGGTTCTTCGCATCCCAACCAGGACGACGCTCAGTGTGAGCCACGCGCACGCCGTTGCCGTAAGCCTTGACCTTGTCGTCTTTCGACGAAACGTAAGTCTCCCAGTTGGCGAAGAGAACGGCGTCCACGTACTCGCGAAAGCGATCGGCGGTCTTCTTGTGGAGCTTCAGCTCGTATCGCTGATAAGCCTCCTGAGCCTGTGGATCGTTGAAGTTTGTCACCTGAGTGTGAGCGATCAGAACGAGATTCATGCCCTTCTTCGTTCGCAAATCCTCGAGCGTCTCGATGAAGGTGTGCCAGCGGTTGAGTGCCTCGACGTAGCCCTTGCCGTATCCACCGGCAGCGAGTTCGATGCTCTTGACCTTATACTCTTCGCAAATGCTCTTATATAGAAGAGGTTCAAGCCAGTCGAGCGTGTCGACGACAAGCGTCTTGAAAGAATGCTGCTCGGTCAATAGCTCTTTGACCTGAGCAAGTACGTCGCCCCACGACCGCGCTTGCGGAAACCGTGAAGTATCAATGTGATCCGTGCCGTTCTCCGGGCCAAGGAAGATTGGATCGGGAGCGCCCGAGGCGAAGAAGGTCTTTCCGACCCCGTCGACGCCGTAGACGAGAACACACACCGGTCGTTTAATCTTTCCCTTGGTAACGGCCTTTAAAAAGCTCACTTCTTCACTCCTTTGATATGATCAAGAACTGCATTCCGTTTCCAGTGGGGAATGTTATTGTTCTTGATCCATTTGTTGATCGTGGTCGAGGATAGGTATCCGAGTGCAGTCGCAAGCTCCATGGCGTGAGACGCATCTTTACTTAGCCACAACCTGAGTTTTTTAATCTCTGGTTTCTCTTCCATAAGTGCCTCGATGTTTTTTAAATCTGTTTGCATGTTATTCTCACGGTCGAGAAAGTTCAAGAAATAATTTGAAGGTTCTCAAAGTTTCCACTAATCTTGTTTTAACGCACAAATGAAGGTCAAAAAATGAACACAGATCATTTCAGAGTACAACTCTCAGAGGCTGACCGCGCTTGGCTTTCGTCGATCTATGAAAACATTGAGGACGTTGGTCTTTCCTGGGAATCGTTTCGCGTTTGCATGGAACTTGCCCTGAAGAAGGGCCTTTACGAGGGGGCGAAGCTTGAGCGCGTTGGCAACTGATATCGTCAAATTTATTTTGATTGGATTAGCCTCGTATTACTTCGGGGCCTTGGTAGCAGTGACTTTCAATCCGAAGGACGAAGATGAATAACGACGATTGGCTCGAGTGGAGGCGCAAGGGGATAGGCAGTAGTGACGCACCTGTGATCATGGGCGTCTCGCCTTGGACCACGCCTCACAAGCTTTGGTTGGATAAGACCGGGAGAAACCGTGAGGATATTAGCAACTGGGCGACGCGCAGAGGCACTTCGATGGAGCCGATCGCTCGCGCTCATTACGAGCTGCTGACCGACTCGGACATGCCGGCTCGCTGCTTTGTCCATCACCAGGCGCCGTGGCTCAGGGCCTCTCTCGACGGTTTCAACGGGCAAGTCGTTTTGGAGATCAAATGTCCGGGCAAACCCGATCACGCCCTAGCGATGGATGGCAAGATCCCCGACAAATATTTTCCCCAGGTTCAGCACCAGTTGCTCGTCTCTGGCGCCGAATACGCAGACTATTTTTCCTTCGATGGAGAGTCGGGCGTTATCGTCCGCGTGGATCACGACGACGATTTTCAGCGTCGATATCTTGAGCGAGCCTATGAATTTTGGCATTTGGTTGAGACGGATACACCACCCCCTCTCGTCGATCGCGACTGGAAATTGATCCGATCCAAACCGTTCACGCATCTTTTAAAGGTCTGGGAAGCTTCGGGCCGCGGCGAGTTCGCGACGAGGGAAATAATGAAATGGGCCGAATGCGGACGAATCCGCAACGGCCCATATTATATCGATCCATTCTCAAAAACGATTACGAAGGTGGAAGGGGCCGCCAAGCCTATTGTCCGTCGACGAAAGACTTCACAATAGCTCGCTGTTCATTGCCCCATTTCGCAAAGTTCTTAGAGTAGCTTGGCGGCATCGATTTGTTACCGATCCGCGTTGGAGCCTTCGACTTCAGAAATGCGGCCTCATTCGAAATGAAGGTCGCATCGCTGTGGCACTCTGCACAGTAAGTCTGGAGAAGAGGCTTAACGTCGGAGGCAAACGTCGGCGCACTTCCATCGCCCGGCTCTACGGGACCGCTGGGACCTGGATCTTCTTGAACGGTTTCCTCAGACACGGGCGATCCGCATCCGACGAGCATCAAGAACATGAGAAACAAAAATTTCATTCTAAGCCTCCAAAAAGTTCGTGGTTTATATATCGTCCTGGAAAAGGTTCAGCTCTGCGATCAGAATGGGAAGTCCATCGATCAATTGCTGAAGGTTGACCTTGCCTGATGGCTGTAGCAGCACTCCGAGAACCGCACTTGCCGAGGTCGAAGAGTTCAATCCGGTCGTGAGCTCATCCTCGGTTATCCCCAAAAGTCCCGACACCTGCTTTAAATTTTGCTCGAGGCGAAGCTTATCAGTCAGGTTGTTGATCGGGTCCTCAGTCTGGTTATCGATATTCAGCTCGTCGAGAGCCTTCGCATACTTGCTATTATCGCGCGCGAAGAAGGCATCGCCCGTCGCGGCTGACTTATAGAAGAGGCGACCAAGCTCTTTATCCGCTGCGTTATACGAAGTATTCCGCGCGATCTGATTGCCGATGGTGTCGCGGATAGGAATGAACCCGGTCGCGTGACAACCAAAGCAAGAGCGCGCGTTCTGAATCGTGCCTGACAATCCTCGGCCAGCCGAGCGAGTATCCTGCACGATGTTCGTCGGTGCGAAGTCCTGACGAATAAATTTTGCGTCGAAGAGAGCAGCTCCAATCATACCATTAGGCTTGATAAAAAGACATTCTCCCGCGTCGTCAAGGAAGACTCTTTTCGATCGGGCGAAAACCGGAAAGGGTGCCTCCGTCAGGTTTTTCTGGTTGATCAACTGGCCATCGATATTCACAGGGGCGACGTTCACATCGTTGGTATCGTTCGTACACCAGAGCGGGCCGAATGTTCCTTGTACGCGATAGATCATTCGGTGCTGGCGATTCGAGGTGATGAGCGATTCGTTCATACCCATTAGGATGAGGTCGCTATCGCGCTCGTCGAAGTCCTTCTGGACGTTCACGCCGATCTGCTTTTGAAAGTCGGCGAAGTTTCCGGCGATCCCCGTGACGCCGTAGTAAGCCTTCACGAGCACGGTTTCCACAAAGTTGTGGCCGTTGATCGAGGGACGTTTGGTGCCAGTCAAGAACTGGAGCGTCCGGCCTCTCACGGTTTCCGACGTAAATTTGAAGAGGTCGTTATCTTCTATGATCTTCCATTCGGCTGGCGTGACGCCGATCTCTTTGATGTCGATCATGCCGATCGTCCCAGCCGGTCCGATCCACTTCGGCTCGTAGAGTTCAACCTCGGAGCTGATCGAGTTGAGGGCCTTCGTCACCGCGTCCTTACACGGTTTCACAGCGTCAACGCCATCGGCATTGAACTGATCGTCGCAGGTGATAAAGCGAACTCGAAGGCGGTCGTTCTCCGCCTTTGACTGAGCAGCCAAAACTTGAGCGTCTTCCTTCGCGTCGAGGCGAATAAAGTCCGGCGTCTCCTCTTTCAACGGAGGAATCGGTTCGTTCGGAAGCTCCGTTGGAACACCTGGACTGCGAAGGACTACGCGCTTTTGGGCTGCACATGATAGGCTGACCAATATAGTCGCCAGAAAAATGCATTGCATTTTCATCTAGTTTCTCCTGATGAATGGATGAGAGTATTATAGCCGAGAATCAACTAATAAACGAGGCATCAATGTTCAATGGTATAGCCGCAATGTTCCAGATGAAAGAACTTTTCACTTTCACTTTCGATCATCACTTCCAACTTTTTCATTTGAAAACCGAACGCTACACTTTGGTATTTTGCGAAAACTCGTTTGGTCGATCGGTTAGATTTGAGGGCGAGCATTGGTTTGGTAAAAGAGAAATTTGGAAAGGGACCGAATACTACTCGCTCGTGGTGAAACCGTGGCTGAGATACGACGCGAGCAGTGACGACCTGCGGGAGACGATGGCTGCCCTGATGGAGGCTCAGGGCAAGGCCCTCAAAGATAATAATGTGATAAGAAAATCAAAGTCTTATTGGCGACAGTCATCTGAAAATCAAAGTGAGGAATAGGGAGCCACTGAAAATTGAGTGACTTCTCCGCTGGATCTTTCGACTCGTAGACGTACTGGAGCGTGGGCCTGATCATGAAGCCTTTCGCTGGTCCGATACCGATTCGTGCATACACATCTTTCGAGGCCGCTTGGGTCTCGAACCAAAGTTCTTTCAGCGGAGCCCATTGAAAGTGAGCCGCGCCCTCATGCTCCCAAACGCCCTTCGGATCGACCAGCCCATAGTATGAGAGGCCGAAGTTGAGCGTCTTCGTTGGGAAGATCGAGAGGCGTGAGTTGAACCCCTCCTTTCCGACTAGCTGGCCCTCGCTAAAATCGTCGGGATGTCCGAACACCTTGCCAGCGATCAACTCCACGTACTGCGTGCGATACGTGGCCTCGGCATTATAAGTCTCCCGGCCCTGATTAAAGTAGCGTCCGCGATAGAGCATGGAGTGCTCGTTACTCATGATTCCGAACGCGGGAAAGAACCGTCCAGCCTTCAGCGTGACGCTCTCGATAGGTTGGGCCATCAGATAGACCCGACGCATTTCTACTTTCTTCGGTTTCTCCCCGTAGTAGCCAGCCGAAACCACGAGAAAATACTTGCGCGAGATATTGAGGGCCACCTCAACGTCTCGCTGCATGATGAACTTTCGTTCGTAGTTTTCCATGTTGATCGAAATGTGCTGGACGTCGCCACCGATGTCGAGATTATCGGAGGTGTTAATCAGGCCCCACAATAGTCCCGCCTGTTCGGGCGAGCCGAAAGACGAGACGATTTCCGCAGCACTCATGCGACCGTATGGAGTGAGAACCCCGCCACCAGTGGGATTTACGTGGCAGGCATTGCAAGACGTGTATCCGTAGCGAATATTGCTCGGGAAAGCATACGCGCCACTAGATAGGCAGATCAGTAACAACGACAATAGAAATCTTCTCATTCAGACCAACCCCGAGGTATGTAGCTTTAGGAATCTTAAAATCGTCAGTATTAACCTCAAATTTACTTTCGATTTTTTTGCCTTCGATGAAGCTAACACCCTCAACTTTTTTCGTCACCCCATGAAGAGTGAGCTGTCCCTTCCAATTGAAGTAGCCTTCCTTCGGGAGCGTGACGGGTTCGAGGACCAGTTTGGCCTTTGGAAACTTGCCAGTCTCCAGGTACTTCTCTTTCATGTGCTCGTTACGAAGGTCGATCCCGGTGTCGAACTTTGTAAGGTCCACCTCGAAAGTGCCAGATGCCTTGCCAGACTTGATCTGTAGTGATCCAGTTGGGACTGCTCCCTTGCCCTCGATCGTCAGAAAACCTGGACTGCCGACGCCTGAGAAAACAACCGATGGATCTGCGAGAGCCATACGCGGCTCAAGGAATACGGCCAGGATAAAAGCCAAGGAAAAAAAATTAGTTTTCATCGAACAAACTCCCTTTTTCAATTGTGTCTTGCATCTCTATGGAAACGTCCAACATCGGGTCGCAACCTCGGTCACGTAACCATTTGCTGACGTTTCCTTTTGAGTGCTTTTGAGCGTTGGCTAAGATGATAGCGTACTGGGTGGGAGTCACGCGAATGATTATTTTTTCCTGCTTAGTCGTCTTTTTTGCTTTTTCTTTTTTTGACAATGAGGTCGAAACCATGAATAAACGCCTCGGTTGCAAGCGGGATTAGTACCTTACGGTATATCAGTCTCGCTAGCATACCGACAACTACGATCATGTGGATAGCTCCTTTCGAAGGGCCGCGACCGATTTAAAAAGCGAACCACCTGGATCGGCCTTTCGTCCTTTCGGCAACGCGCACTCATCGTGCCCGCAGATGTTGGACGCAAGGATTCCGTACTCGCTCATTGTCCAATGAAGGAGGTCAAGAAGACTGCGCTCCTGTGCGGTCGTCGCTGGGTCCCAGAGGTGACCACCGCGCTTGACGGCACCTATTACCGGCGTCCCATTCCAAGCCTTAGAATCAGCCGAGAGCTGGCCCCAGGATAGGAAGGAAACCGCGAGATGGGATCGGTTGGGAGACTGACCGTTCCACATCGCCTTTCCGGCGTGGTTCACGCAACGACCGAGCGAGGCCGTCTGGTGAACGCGCCCCTCCCGATCGATCACGAAGTGATAGCCGACTTTCTCGGACAGCATATGAGCCTTCACGCGCTCGAAATTTGGATCCGCCGTATAGTGAACGGTTACACCCGTGGGAAGGCTCGACCAAGGACGAACGCCGAGGTGGTCTAGCTCCCAGTAACTTGCTGCGTGATCCCATATCGTCTGATTCATGTGAGTGCCGCCACTAGTTTAAATGCTGCTGTTTTAAAATCTGCCAAGAGGATATCGCGCTCCTCGCCGTTCAGATCCTTGAATTCATCATCGATCTTATCATAGCCCTTAACCGCAGCCGCAGCCGAGGGAAGAACTGCCAGGCCCTTTGCCACGTCCCAGATATCGACGATGCCGTCTGCCTTAGCCGCCTCGATAGCCCCTGCAAGCTCAGAAATAAACTTGATAACGTCTTGTGTCTCATTGATACCTTCCACGGTTTTCCCCTTTGTTCTCTATGGTTTTCGCATCTCCATCATATCAATTCGTTTCTCGTGTTGAGCCAATGAAGTCTCGACACGAAAAATGATTTGGTTATAATTTTCCAGCGTCGCGAGCTGACGCTCGTGAGTCTTGATGATCGTATTGAGTTGAGCCAGTTCAACATTGGTTCGAGCCATGTCATCATTGATGTCCGACAAATACTTGACAGAAAACGAGCCAACCCCGGCTAGCATGGTCAGCACCGCTTTACGCAAGAAGTCCCCCGTGCCTTCAGCCATCGGTTTCTCCAATCTGCTTTTTCTTTTTATTATATCACGCAACATTGTGTGAGAGTGAGCATCTTAATGCGAAAGCCCCCAGCTAAAATTTAGCAGGGGGTTCCATCATCGCTCGTGCTCATCGTTCACTTGGTAAAGAGCCAACCTCACCATTGGTGATTGAAATGCAACGCTACAATCTTGTCACTCTTTGAGTTTTAGGTAAAGCCCGTAAGGCGTGATCATCGCGTCCTCTTCTTCACTGACAACTTCCGTCACCCATTCTGTGCATACAAACATTCCCGAGGCGGCCCAGAGATTTGATTTGGGCAAAGGGATCTTAAAAATCGAGCGAAGGATAAGGCAGAAACCGAGAAAAAGAAGGGCTCCGAAATCGTAGAGACTGCCCTCTTCTTCGTCGAGCAGTTTCCAAAATTTCTGGTGGTCCTCATGCTGGTCGATCGATGGGATCGTGACCTCATAGACGACTTCCGTCGTCTCGCGAAAATGGTTCTCACCCGTAAGGTGTAGTCCCAATAGATTAGAGTGAGCGACGAGGCCGTTGTAGAGAACGGCACAATGTGAGACGGGTTCTCTCGTCACTGCTCGGATGAGCCAAGACAAAGGCGACTTAGATCTGGTGAATAATATTTTCATCATTTCACTTCATTCATTATGAAGTTGATGCCAATAGTTTGAACCGATGCCGACGTATAGACGATTTTTATCTGCATACCGAGATAGATATCAGCGTCAAATTCAGATCGCTGAAGATAGAAATCCTTAGCCACGTTGCAGTTATAGCCAAACTGATTGAGCTGAGCGTTTGCGAAACCGGAATAAGTACCAGTCACCGAGTCGAGAACATAGAACGAACAGGTGTCGCCTATGTCTCCGCCCATGATTTCTACGCCTATGAATTTCGCCCAAGGGAAAGGCATCGCCCATAGGATCGTCGTCTCGCCTATATCGACCTCATTCTTGACGCCGATGACCCGCTTGAATAGGTTCTTCGAGCCGAGAAACTTTGCCGCCGATGCACTGGCAGTCTGCGAAGGCGTGATGTTAGCCTTGGCTTTGTAACCGGCATTAAAGACGGCAGTAGCTTCGTGTTCAGGATCGATCGGGATAATACAATCGATAGAAAATGCGCCATCGATCGCACGGAGGAAATAGTTCGCTCCTATCTCCACGAACTGGATCGACAACGCACGAGCGTCAACGAACTTTTTGAACTCAGCCCATGTAACTTCCATCGGTTTCCCCTAGTATTCAAGGTTCAAAAAAGTCGATAGCAGAACGGTAAGTCGTGGCCGTTGCCGTTTCTGGTGTTACGTAAACCCTAATCCTAGCAGGTCCAGAGACCTTTATAGGAGAGGTATAGACGCGGGAAAAAGTAGAAGATTGACCGTACAATCGGACGAAGTCAGACACCTGAGTCTCGACTGAGTTTGCAAGCGCAAGCGTTTTAGCGTTGATCGTAAATAGGGCGCCAGAGCCAACTGTAGTTCCGTTGTGACCGGCAGAGATACCAGTGATGTTGCAGATCTTTCCGGCTGGGATATAGTGGTGAGCCCATGCCGTTTGATTTTCGGCCACACCAATCGTCGCGAAAACCGCACCCCCCTTATTAATCGCAGTATATAGCGAAAGGATACCGGCGTTGCTCCCGCCAGATCCAGCCGTCAGCACTTCTATCCTCTCAATATAGGCGATGTCAGTAGCAACGGTATTCACGCCCGTCGTGCCGTTGAGCGTCAAAACTTCAGTGAAAGGTCCAGTACCAGCAAGCGTGAGATAGGTGATCTCGACGGTTCTTGCGCCAGTACCAGCCGCCGTGTCGTTAGCCGATGCTGAGGCTATCGATCGCTGCGCTCCAGTAGTCTGCTCGGTATAGGTCGTATGCTGGACGAGAACTCGAGTCGTAGCCGCCGTGCTGCGGTCACCAAATCGGAAGTCAGCACCGAAACCAGTAAGTGATGAGGTGACGAGCCGACCAAGAGAATCCACTGCAATCGGTACGAGGTTAGTCCCGTCGCTCCCACCAATGAGAGTGGAAACCGTGGGAGAGGCGGCTGCGTTCGTGCCCTCGCTCGGGGACACGACTGGGCTCGATCCAGCGATGGTCTTCTGCCCGATCGTCGGCGTCTTTCCATCGATGCTGCTAAGACTGCTATTTCCGCTAGTCTGCAATGCCGAAGTGGCAGCTCCAGCCGGAAGAGGGAGTGCGGTCGCTGAGATCGGTACCACCTGATCAGAGGCAATGTTTACAGGCATTGAGCCTGCAATCGTAGATGATCCAAGAGCCGTTGGAATACCGTTGTCGATGCTGCTCAGCGATGAGTTGCCAGCAGTCTGAAGTGCAGAGGTCGAGGCCCCGGCTGGCAAAGGCAGTGATACCGCACTGATGGGCTGGGTGGTGGATCCAGTTGGATCAATCCGTAGTGGTGCGCCAGACGTGCCTTGCTCAACTCCCGCAGCCGATCGAAGGTTCACATACCAGGGAGAGGTATTGGTGCCTTGCGTCCCTTGGTTTGCAGTCACAGCAGGCGGTGAGGTGAATATCGCGTCCACCTTGAGGCGATCGGAGACGTTGCCGATCGTCGTATTGTCCGTCCCGCCTTTGATCTTGAACGAGCCACGCCCGAGGTTATCGATGTCGAGCGTGAACAGTTCGTCCGCGGATTTCACTCGCACGGCAGACGTTGGTTCGACGTCGGCACCGAAAGCCAACGTGCTCAAAAAGAATAAGAAGAAAATGCGCTTCATGGAATCTCCTTCAGCGTCCAGAAATCATCGGCTAAATCACTCGAAAGCGCGTATTCCCAGGGTAAATAAAAGTGACCTTTATCGCCCCACTTAGGCCCCCAAGAATTTCGGCAGATCAAAAAGTCCTTTGTGTAACCGACCGCGACGATCGCGTGACCTCCGATCATGCCCTCGGACTTATGAGGCATCGGCACGATCCCGTCTTTGCCGATATTCATGAAGCTCTCGTAGAGCGAAATCCCGAAGGCCACCGGGTTGTTCGCGGCGAGCTGAGACTGGATATCATACTTCCACGGTTTCACTCTTTGATACTGCTTGACGATCTTAACACTGGCCTCTTGATACGTAGGCTTAGGAGGCTTCGCCGCAAATTTGGAAACCGTGTAAGGATAGGATACCTCTCGACAGGCTCCGTACTTCGCAAGGGCCTTCATAGCCTCGCGGATCGACGCGCCTGAATCTTCCTTCACGCTCCCGCGAATGAGCCGCGTGTTGTAGTAGACGAAGAGGCGAGACGGGACTGGAGTCGCCGCCTTGCGCTGCTCCATCTCAGTGAATTGAAAGATGGCCGACACCGCTTGAGCCGTGCAAGATCCCAGTGATTTCTGATCGTAGACGGGAGGGCATGCTGCTCTCATATCGACGGCCACTGGTAATTGTGTTGCGAGAAGTGGAGGTCGAGCTTCGATATCACGGTGATCGGGCGCGTCGGGATGCCAGCCTAATTTCATATCTTACCCAGTAATTTAAGGATTAAAAGAAGGATCAATATCGATACAAAGATGCCTTGCGTATTGCTCTGAACAGGGATCAAGAAAGCGAGGATCAAAACAACGACCAATAAAATTATCATTTTGATCCCCTTTGGATTTAGATCAATTTACCTTCGGCATCGCACTCAGGACCAAGCTCGACAACGTCGCAAATCTTTCCTTGAGACTGGAGTAGCTCAGCGTGAGCCTTAGCTTCTTCGAAACTGTCGAACTGAACGAGAGTTGTTTCCGCTGTTCCGTATTTCTTTTCCATGAGATCCCCTTTGAAAAAGGGCCGTGAGGCCCTGTATTTTTACGAAACGTTGTATGAAACTGTCTGCGGTATTGGCAATCCTTTGACTGCAGATGCCCCTCCAAATCCGCTACCTTCCAGATAACGAGCAATGTTGAAAACTCCGGCGCTAGTTAGATTCAAGAGGCCAGTGTACGTCGTAGTATTAGTTCCGCCTTCAGTGACAATAATGGGAACATTCTGAGATCTCAAAGGCACAAGGTCTGCTGGCCATGTGTTGACTGCTGAAGTAGAAGAATCGGATAAAGTGAAAGTAGTTTGCGTTGTCGTCAAACTCAAAGCTGGCAAAGAAATAGTAACCACTTTTCCAATTCTGTACCAAAAAGCTGTTCCACTTGCTAAGCTCCCTGCCGCTGGATTCTTAAGATGCACAGTGAATGAGCCGCTACTTTCATAACTAGCAAGACCACTCTTCAGGTTCGTCGCAAGACCAGCACCGTAGGCGACGTTCGCAGAGCCAGCCCATTCGAGGATAGGGACCGAAAAATTAAGAGTGACGGTATCACCTGTAGCAATTGTCACCGGCTGCACTGTTTGAATACTGTTGTTGATGATGACACCTGTAGCTATGTCGTCCCACCAAAACGGTATGACTGAAGTCGTACTTTGCATGCAAACGCTAAGGGGCCAACCTAGAAGTGCTGACGTATCGTAGAAAATCCCAGAACTTCCTGGAATAGGGTTTCCTGAGCCCAACGATGAATTGACCATGATTGTCGAGTTGATAGTCCTACCAGCTGGCAAACTGATGACTAAGTTTCCCGCGCTTGGCGCGCCCGTGTAATTGACCAAAACACGATACGTTGCCCACTCACCATTTCGTGTTTCGTAAGCTGTAACCGTGTTGTTCGTTACGCTTGAGGTCATAGTTACAAGCGTTGGTCCGCTGATAACGGGAACGACAACCGGATTTCCTGATCTTGTTCCCGCTGAGTTTGTAGCCATGCTTAGTTACCTCCTTCTAGGATCTCAATGCGTTCGCGAAGTTCCTCGATGATTGCCTGTTGCTCTTGGATTGCTTTGACCAAGAAAACTGGGAGACTTCCTGTGCTCATCGTCCAAGGTTCTACATTTTCTGGTAGATCTTCGCCAAGTCCGTCATCAGTTGTGGTAACGCTGGATGGGAATACTTCAGCGTATTCCTGAGCTATAAATCCTGCATCTGCATTACCTGTATCTTTCATGTTGAAAGTACAAGGTTGCAAGGCAACAATCTTAGCAAGAGCATCAGTGAGTGGTGTGATATTTTCTTTTATTCGGCGATCTGATGCAGCCTCAAATTCAAGGTTTGTTTGTGCCGCATTAATCCGAACGTAGCCACGAGTAGCAGCATCGATACCGGCTATAAGACGATTGCTTACGGCGTTCGCTTTTGTCAGTTCCAGAACGGAAGTCGTGGCTCCCAAGCTTCCGTCACCTAAACGCCAAACCTTAAGTTGTGAGCAAGTAGCGACATCAACACCCGCTACAACCCATCGATGACGACCGAATGTTCCGCCTGAGTTACCGGCGAAATAAACCATTTCACCTTCAGCACCCGATACTTCGTTGCCGTTCATGATGATACCGGCACCACGGTTCTGCGTCCAAGCTGTACCGCCACCGCCACCAGATACGATCACAAATTTATTATCGGCTCCATCGCTGGTCGTGCCAGTGATGAATCCATTTCCGTCAAGCTGGAGCGATACGCTTGCACCGTTACCGAATGTCTTGTTACCACCAAAACTTTGCGTTCCAGTCGTCACGTATCCATCGACGGTTGCGGACGCTGGAGGAAGCGTTGAAGTGAGCTGCTTATCCGCCCAGTAGATCACCGATGATCCACCGATACGATAGAACGTTGCCGAGAAATCTTTGTAGTCGAAATCCAGCGTGTCGTTCACTGGATAGCTATCGATGGCCTGACCAGTTGGAGGAGCCACGCGAAGATATTTCGCCGCTGATCCAAGGCCCAAAGCATCGCTGATCGATATCACGAAAGCAGTCGTGCCCGATGGGAAGGTCAGCGTGTACGGACCAGAAGTGAGGTCGTAGACGTACTTGATATTGGAAACCGCTGTGAGAGAGGACGAGGCGAGCTGACCTGTGAGGCCGCCCGAGCCACCGCCACCGATCAAGATCCAGCGCGAGAGGCCGGAGTCGTAGACCGCGAGGACGCCAGCGTTATTCTTCAGAGTGAAGTCCTGACCGGTGCCTGTGTAGAATCGGTTCGCAGCGGTTGCGCCGGTATCGTTCTTAATCAGGATGTCCGAACCAGTCTCATTGATGAAGGCTACCACCTTATCCGCAGTCGGAGACGCGAGCATCTGGAGGTCCGAGGCCGTACCTATGATCCTCTTCGTTGGTCGCGCGCTCGTGGGCGTGATCGTGTTCGATGCTATCGTTGCGGTTTCCGATGCCCAGCGTGTGTAACCGTTCAGAAATTTTCCGCTCGTTGTGTCGTAAAATAACGACTGCCCATCGAGTAGGGCTGTGAGCTGAAGTGCGTTGCGGTTATGCACCACGAAATACGCACCAGTAAAGGTGCCGCCCGATGGGGGAGCTGTGATGTCGATCTTCGTCGTCGCGAACCCAGAGGTCGCTGCGATCGTCCATCCCGCTGCAACAGGATCGGTGATCGCCGTGAAGGTCGAGAATGTTCCCGAATAAAGCATCACGGTGATTTCAGAGAGAGCCACTCCGAAGTTGTGATCGACGGTGATCACGCCAGAGTTTGCGATGGCTGAGAACGTCGCATAACGACCACTCAGACTGTTCGAGATATTCGTGTAAATCGTTTCGATTGATGCGTAGAGCGCCGACCCGCCGGACGTTCCGAGCGTTGGGTGGTCGATCTTATAACGTCCGACAATAGCCATTTCTTAGCTCTCCACGTTTTCGCGTTTAAGATATTCAAGCCAATTTTTAACCGTAGAAATAAGGTGTTCTGCATCGTTGCAGTCCACGATAGATTGCCAACCATCTCGCACGATGCCGAGGCCGTTGGTGTTGTGATCCTGAAAGGGAAGATTCCAAATGCAAGGGAGCGACCAATGCTCAATGCATAGCGCGGCCTGGTTGAAATAAAATCCAGGCTCGCCTATACCCTCGGCTCCATCGAAAGGATAGTCGAGGATATTAAAACCGTGTCCATTCAGGATAGTCATCATCGTGTGTTCTGCGTTCATAACTCGTCGTCCCATCTTCAAGTGCAGTGATTATATAGTCTCGTGCGATGATCCGCATTCCATAGACGTGATTCTTAGAGATCCCGCCTATTACCATCTGAGCCGCGAGATGTTGAAAGTTTACAAAGTCAGGTCCAGGGCAGTCGCCGAATCTCTTTTGCTCGCGAGTGGTCCAATGTTTCCCCTCGATATAAGCCCAGAGAAGATTCTTCTTGTTCACTGCGCTCGCACTGTCTTCAAATCGAGATGCTGGAAACCAGCCGCCGATCCGTGGCATACGACCGTCAGAGAACTCGAATACCCAGCGAAAGAGCCATCTATCGCCGGGCTTAGTATGGAGGTGGATCAAGGGATCATACATGCTGTTATGCCGTATATGCGAAGGCTACAACTGTGTCGTATTGGAGTATACCACCGGCTGTTGCAGCAGAGTTGAGATAGAACCGAGAGCGGAAGTGTCCACGGTTTCCAAGGACTGTATCCGATGCCTTGCCGATCTTACCAGCGACTGGCGTCGTAGCGTCAATTTCGCTAGAGCCGTTCCAGAAGGATGCCGCGTCCTGATGGAGCGTGAAGGCGTTGGCGAGAGAAAGACCGTCGAGGCCCGAGTAGCTTTTGCCGAAGATTCTCTTCTGACCAGTCCCCTCGCGTGTGTAAGCAAACTGTGAGGCTGTGACAACGTCCCAGCTCATATCGATATGGAGACCTTGCGAGAGGCCATCCGAGTTGTTCGCAGTCGCTCCAGTATCGGCCGCACCGTAAGCACCGAGTGTCGTGAAGTCACCGGCACTGGTGTTGGCGCCACCATAAGTCCCTGAGTATTGAGAGACGTAGAGCTTCACGTCAGTGATCGGATCGACCACGGCATCGTGATAAGCGAAGAGGTCCTGGTGGCCTGTGTTCGCTGATTGCAGTGTCAGCGGTGAGTATTGCCCGTTTGTGACCTGACCCAAGTCGAGGCCGGTCGAACCGCCTGCGAGCGCATCCGATACGTTAGAGCCAGTAATTGTCTCACTTAGAGTTAATGTGACCGCCATGAAAACCTCCTAAACGTGCTTAAGATTCTTCGGTTATTGTAGCTGAATACCCACCGACTGTACCAGAGTATCCGGGAGTATAACTTGGAAATGGTAAAAGTTGCATGCTCCATAGCGTTACAGGAATCTTTATTCCCTCTGGATCATGCCCCTTCGATCTAATCATTGCCGGGACGTTCTCGTAGATCACCGATCCGATCTCTATATTGAGCATGAGAAAGTCGCCGATATCAAGCAAGAGCGCACGCCACGTCAGCGAGCAGTCGATGATCTCAAAGAGAGATGAGGCCATGCGAACGATTTCGCGTAGCTGGTCCTTGACCTGCGTCGGATCATAGAGGTTAGGAAAGGCCACGCGCTTGGATATCTGACGTCCAACCTGAGCGACTGCCGCGTCGTTCCTCAAGAGAGGCGAGGTCTGAGCCTGTTCGTTACGGTTCGGGTGATAGTCGAACGTAGCCTGAGCGCGATTGAAATTGTTTCGATCGTCAATTTTAGGCCTAAGCGAGCTAGCCACGATATCGTAATTGCGTGCATTGAACGTTGGAGACGCATTGAAATCCTCGAAATGAAGGCTATTAATCTGGAGCTTTAGCTCGTCGTTGATGAACGATTCCAGGCGAACCTGCTCAAGCAGCGAGAGCGCATACTCCATCGTCGGTTTCGGTTCGTTCTCCCAGATCCGGCTCTTAATCAGGGATATCGCCGATTGAGTTGGCGTGACCTTAGAACGATAGCTATTCCATGAGGCATCGAAGTCGCCCGACACCGCACCACCTTGAGTGATCAACAGATGCCGCGCTTGCTCCACTGGGTTGTTATCAAATCCACTGAGATCGTATCCTCGAACGCGAACGAAGAACTCATCGCCAGCGGTATAGAGGTAAGGCGCTCCGTCGAGCCACGAACTGGTGTTCTGCCTTATTTGAAATGTCTTATTCCCAGCTCCCACGCTCACGATATCTGCAGATGGGACCAGTGTGTAAACGTCCGACTTGAAAAAGTAGACGTTGTTAGTGTCGAAGAATGTGAGGTCGTTATCTGATATTCGTAGCTGAATATTTGTGCGCGAGCCTCCGATAACATTGGCGTCAGCTCCATTGAGTACGAGTGTCGGCACGATGGCTGGATCTGGATCTAGGCTTACCGTCCAGTCTCCATAGATCACCGGCAAAATCTTTCCGACCGTGTTGTCGTCGAGGTCTGGATAGCTTGTGCGCGTGAGGGCGAACTTTGGAAAGGTCTGGTTCAGGCGCTCGTAGTCGTCGCGCGCAATGAAAGAGACGGCGACGATGTCTCGTGAGAAACCGCCGACCTCTGTCACCTGTCCACGAAAGATCGTCTTATAAGTAGCCGCCTGCTCATTGAGGCCGATCTTAACTTCGATCGAGTTTCCGATGAAAGAGTTGTAGTTCACACCGCCTGGGAGATACTGGTTGAACCGCCCGTCCGCGTTGGAGAGGGTTAGGGAAACCGTGGAAAATTGCAAGGTCGGGGACAGCCACTCGCCAACGGTTCGGGAGATCACGGGGATGGTGAGCAGTGCCTCGTAGAAGTTTGGCCCGACGTATTTATTCCTATCCGAGGCGTAGATCATTCCACCGCCCGGCGTCTCGATCTCGACCACGATTTCTATCTTGGTTTCAAAGTTGTCGGCACAGTAATCGAGCAACGCTTGGTCGAGCACTGTTGCCGAAAGGTAAGGCCGTCGATCGCGTCCACTCATTACTTTCCTCTTTTAAAAAATATAGCGAGCACCAGATAGAAGAAAGAGAGCATACCTAAGAATGCAAATATCTCCCTAAGTATGCCCCATGCCTTCATTAGATCGCCTCATCCACGGTTATATCCAGGTCGATATAGTCCGCGTTTTCCCCGATAGCCTTATGGTTCTCAGGTGGTATTTCTGCAAGCTTTCCGAACACTGCAAAGCGTGAGCTAAAGCGAGGCGTCGGTATCCAGAGAGCTTTCAAGCTGGTTCGAACGGTATCGATAACCGTCGTCAGGTTCGAGTAGTTCTCCATGTTGAAGTCAAGGCGACGGAAGGAGAAGCTTACACTACGCTTGAGTGCACGGTCGTTCGAGATGTTGCTGAAAGCCTCTGTCTTCACGCGGTCCGCGAAGTGAGTCTTTCGCCGCTGGACTTCATCTACAATACATTCGCCGTTGAAGATCACGCTTGAACCAAAGACGATCGTGCCAATTCGAAGGTTCTGTGCGTTGGTTGAATCCGAAATTATGAATCGCCAGTAACGATACGACTGAAGTGGAAGAGTCGGCGACACCCAGTAGATGTTCTCCTGCTCGACAGGAATCATTTCAGAGAATGGTACCGACGAGAAGGTGATATCGTTCGACGCTTGCATTGTGACGAGTGCAGATCGCGTAAAGTTGTGATTCAAGATCGCAAGAGTATCGTTGAAAATACCTTGGCTCACCTGTGTATCCGACTGGATAGTAATCGTCGTATTCAATGCGCGATACTGCTGCTCAACGACATCTGTGTTGACGTTGTTGATCGAGAAGTCGCCAGTCTCTGTGCCACCGGCAACGACAGTCCAGTTCGTACCGCTCGTCCCTCGCGATGGGAAATCGTAGAGAATACGAATATTGTCTGTGTTGTAGATCGCTCGGAGGATCTGCGTATTCAGCTTATACGTATTCTGACGAAGAATCTGAGTCGGGAATGCGACGGACTTTGTGATCTGGCGATTCACTTGAGCCTTAGCATGAACTGCTTTTGTCACGCGGCGTTCAATTTGAGTACGCGTGAATTGCTCGTGGATAACATTGCGATCAACCTGCGTGCGAAGGTGAGCGCAAATTTCGCGAGCGAGATAAGGCATAGTAAGATATGGAGCGATGAGGTATCCACCGCATAACTGATGCGAAATATTCGTCGCCACGATTTCTGTTCGCGTGATCTTCGTAGTGGAAACCGTGCGAGAGATCTGGGTTCGGGCCGCGTTGAGCGCGATGATCCTTCGTTCGATCTGCCCCTTGAGCGTGAAGGCTGAAGTGACCTCCTGGTCGATCTGCGTCCTGAACGGAGCAGTGGCGCCAGCAATCATGCGTTCAACCTGACTTCTCAGATTGAACAGCGACGAAGTCATCCGATCGACTTGCGTACGGAAAGGATCGGAAACCGTGATGAGGCGGGATATCTGCTCGCCATGGGCCGCGAGGCTCGTGATCCTCTGATCGACCTGCGTCTTCAGATCGAAGACCGTATTCACCTGACGGTTTACCTGGGAGCGAGCCGCCCTGGTCGTGGCGATCACGCGCTCGATCTGCTCGTGATAAGCTGCGCTGGTGCCGACGATGCGATTGACCTGCTCTTGGAAATCATTGCTGGTCGCTATAGTCCGCGCTATCTGAACGTTAGCCGTGCGAGATGATGCGATCGTGGGCGTGGCCTGCGTGTTGAACGCGCTGACCACGAGGGCCGTGAGGTACGGCCCCACCATATATGGTCCTTCGAGATATCCGTATTCTATAGCCATTAGCGAATACCTTTCGTGCTAAGTACGAACTGACCGTCGAGTGATGCCCGCTTAAGTTCCTCACGGATATTCGGGACCAACGTGCCTTTGATGTAAGCCGGATCTATATTGGTTTTCGCGTCGATCGTTACGTTGATATTCACAACATAATTATCGCCACCGCTCCCCATTATCTTACCCTTATTTATGCCTTGGAGCATTCCCAATCCAGCAGCCTCAACACCCTTTTTGGAAATCACAAACTCACCAGGAGTCAGCATCGCTGGCGTCCTATCCGTTCCGAAGCCAGGAAGGTTGAGACCGCCGTCTCCGACAAGACCACCCGTTGCGAGCTTTTGGATATCCCCAGGAATGAAGTCGACACCTGGGATGGTAAAGCCAAATTTCTTACCGGCCACTTTAAAACCGACGTCGATCGACGGGATCTTAAGGTTGTTCAAGAGCGTGATGATCGGATTGAAGATCCCTTTAAAGAGCTTGGTGAATATCTCTCCAGCGTTTGTAAAGATCTCCCCGATTGCCTTTGAGAAACCGGATAGGTCGAAGCTGAAGAGGGACTTAAACGCATTCCCGATGCCAGTGAAGAACCCGCTGATGCCGTCGAAGGCATCCTTAAAAAGATTGATGATCGGCATGAAAATAGTTGTGACGCTATTAAATACTCCTCGGAAAAGATCAATTATGGGCTGAAAAATAGCCGTAACTCCATTCCACATATTCGAGAATAGGCCGATAATCGCATTGCCAATCTGTGCAAACAGATTGAATACCGTTTGAAAGGACGTGATAATCGGCTTGATAATATTGTTCCAAACGAACAACCAAACCGCTTTTATTCCATCGATCAAAGGCTTAATCACGCCGTTGTAGATGAATAGCCAGACCTCACGAAGCGCATTGAAAAAAGGCCCTAGGACGTTGTCCCATACCCATCGCCACGCCTTCGTTACGATATCAAATATGGGGAGAAGGATCTTCTCGTATACCCAAAGCCAAGCGGCCTTGATCGCGGCCACGCCTTTAGCGAAAGCATTCTCCACGTTCTTCGCTATCTTCTCAGCCGCCTTATTCGGGTCTTTCACGGCTTCCATCATATCGGTTACACCGAAGAGTTTGGATGCGTTGCCAGACAATTTCTTGATCGCCTTATCCAGCGACTTCGTATCGATCGCGATCTTCGGAAGCTTGACGCCACGGAGCGCGGCCCAGATCCTTTTCCATATCGTCTCGAAGGCCTTGAGCACGCCCTTTACGATTGCGATGGGAATGGTCACAGCGAAGGCATAAGCAAGCTGCACGATGATCTTCGGCAGTGATGCTACGAAGAACTCGACGAAGGCTATGATCAAATCAGGCAGAGCCTCGATGATCCCCTGAACGATATCAGTGATCAATTTCGGCAACTGATTCACGAGGTCTTTGATCATAGCTGGAAGTGATTTGAAAAGATTGACCACCGCCTTAATCAGACCTGTAACAAAGTTTCCAATCTGTTGCAAAGATTTGCCAATCGATGCAATGAGGTTCGGAATAAACTCCGCTACGAGGCGAATGATCGCATCGAAAAGCCCTTGAAATACCGTGAAAAGCATCTTCGGAAAGTCTGTGATCTTATTAAAAATATCTGTGAATGAATTGACCAAATTTGGAATGAAGTCAAGGAATGCGTTCGCTGCAGATGCGAAAGCACCAGCGACCGATAGCGCGCCACCGACAAGGCCAGCCGCTCCTGAAGTGAGTGCGCCACTGATGCCGTCGATGATATCCTTTCCAGCTTTTTGCATGCCCTCAAACTCGCGTCCAGGCGCTGACTTCTGAGCCTTGGCGGCTGTTGCCTTAGCGAGCGCCTCTTGCTTAGCCAAATAGTCCTCAGCCTCTCCAGTGAGCAAGCCCTGAAGGTCAAGCTCTTGACGTTTGAGGTCAATGATCTTCATCTGTGCCGTAAGCTGGGAATCGATCCTGTCGAGCGTGAGCATGGTCTGCTCATTGTAAGCCTGTTCGAGGCCGATCGTCTCCTTCTCCAGATCGTTGATCGCTTTCCCGAAGGCCTCGACCGTCTGCTTATCAAAGGCCTCTTTGCTAAGTTGACGCAGTTTGATTATCTGTGCCTCGTATTCCGGCGGAAGTTTCCCGCCCTGGCCGATTCTCTTAGCGAGCTCATCGATCGATCGCTGAGCTTGAGTTGCTTCGGCCTGGATTTTTGCAACGCCCTGAAGTCCGGCTGAGGCCGCTGCTTTCTGAGCATCTTCGAGTGCCTTCTTCAATTCTTCGATTGCCTTGCGTGCGTCGTCACTGAAAAGATTCGGGAGCTTTACGTCCTTCGCCTTCTCTTTGACCTTAGAGACCTCGATGCCCGCGAGCATGAATTTGTCGAGAAGGTCAGAGCCTTTCCCGAAGAGGCCGGTATCGATATTCGCTATACCCTCAAGCGCACCGCCCACATTCTTATCGATGCTCGTCCCAAGCTTTACTGCTGCTTTGTCGAGGCTATCCAGGTTCTTTTTGCTTGCTGCAAAAAACTCTTTAAATACCGGCAGATTTCCAAGCTTATCTTCGAGAGTACCGGCGAGCCTGATCACCCACGCTATCGTGCGGTTGATCGCTAGGACAACGTAGTCCATTGCCGCTGCAAGACCACTCTTTATAATGTTGCCGAGCGTGAAGAAATTTTTCGCGACAACATCGGTGATAGCCGCGACCGTAGCGAGTCCGGCGACTACGCCTATGAAACCGGCAAGAGGGATGAGGGCTTTCGTGGCCGCCGCCTGGATCGCGATGAGCCCCTTCGTGAAGGCGTAAGCAGCGCCCGCATGGAGTGAGCTATTAAACGCTATCACAGCTAGTGTCGCGACTCCCATGCTGGCTGCGAAGATTGCGAAATCATCCGACTTGAGAAACTTTGATACTTCCTTGACGGATTCAGCCATCGCATAGAAGGCGACCGTCGAGGCGTCGATGATCCTCGGGAGACCGATTAGCTCCCCTATCGCCTTGCCGGTTTCCTCCGTGATGGCGCCGAATGCGAAAGATGCGGCCTTGAGCTTTCCACTATAGGTGTCAAGATTCTTTTCCGCAAAATCCCCAAACTTAGCTTTCAAATAGGTGACGGCATCGCCCGCTTGGAGAGCCTCTTTGGTCATGTTTTGTAGCTCTGGAGCGAGCTTAGCGAGAGCCGCACCGTTGCCTTTGAAAGACTGTTGGAGCGCGTTGAATGCCTCTTCAAACGAAGTGTCAGGCTTGATCGTAGCGATACCGGCAGCGGCCTTAACCATGTTCTCGATGTCTTTCGACGAGCGACCGGAGGCCACGGCTATCGCTGCAAGCGACTTAATTGAATCATCTGAGGTGATGCCGAGTCGCTTCATCTCATCACCAAGAGCCGCAATCTTATCTTGAAAGCCTTCGATATCCTTCTCGCCGACCTGCTTTAAGGCGAACCCAAGTCTGGCCGTCGCGTCAGCTCCATCCATAAACGGTTTCACAAATGCCTCGACCGCACTGATACCGCTCTTGATATTCTGGATGAATGAGAAAATACCAAGGTTCATTTTCGTGAATGTATCGGCGAAAGAAAGAGAACCCTTCTCTCCCGCGCTCGAAGTCTTCTTGAACCGCTCCAGCTCCGAGTTCAGTTTACTGAGCTCCGCCGTGGTTTCTGCTCCCTGGATCGTGATCTTTACGAGCAACTCATCTGTTGTTACGGCCATTCTTTGCACCCTTCGTTATCTTGGAATCCGCTGTTGCAGATGCGCCTCCGTCTCCGAGGATAGCGCGCGCGCGAGCGTAAAACTTCTGATCGCTGTAATAGGGGAGAAACCAGGATAAAAGGTCGATCCACCATTCCGGCTGGTCGTTGATCGCGCCCTCTTCTAGCATTATGCCAGTCTCGGCAGTGATCACCAACGCTTGATACATTGCCGACGCGGAATGGTCCCAGGTTGCCTTTGCAGGGCAATAGCCGTATAGCTCACCGCCCTTGGTGATCTGCATGGGCCATAGATTTCCATCGGCAGAGGTGAAGTCTTCTCGTGGTTCTTGGCATCGCCTGAGTGATTGAACAGAGGAGGGGCAGGTAGAACAGGTGAGCGCCTTACGTCTGTCTGGCGTCGCCTGTCCCAGTTCTATGAGGGCAGTTATTTTTTTTTGAGGGCGTTTGAATGGGTACCGATCGCAACTTGACGAGCGCGATAAAGCTCTTGCACGATTCCAGCACTGATCAAAAGCTCGATCAGTTCTTCGCTCGCGCAACCATCACTCGCTCTTTTAAATTTCAATTGCTTGTCTTCCGGTACAGATGCGGGGTTTTTGATGTCGATAAGAGATGCGCGTACTTCTTCGGGAATGAATCCGAGGCGCATTTCCATTTTACCATCTTGCATCCCGACTTGCTCATTCTGAATTTTCTTTGCGACAGAAAAAGGCAAAACCTTCCGCATTACGAAGATTGTTGGTTCTTCACCCAGCTTAAATTTTAGCAAATCTTTATTCAGCGTCGAGATATACTCTTCGAACTCTTCCTCATTCATATCTAATGCAGAGTCTGCGCTGACGACGACTTCGAACGTATCCGTTTTCTGATGCAATACAATAGCCATGGAATACCCTTGAATAAAAGGGGGAGAGAGCAAACTGCTCGCTCCCCTATATCACTGACACAAAAAGAAAGGAGCACGATACGCGCGTTAGATAAAGGAAAGAGTTATCTCATCTGCTGCGTCGAGCACAGTTTGATAAGCAACGCCTTCGAACGTAATTGGGATTGATCCAGTTTCTGGAACAGGGATCGACGGCACTGGGAAGATCACGTTTGGCAACAGGATTTCAAGGCGGCGTCCTGTGGGAGAACCCAAGACCAGCGTGATGTCCTTCGCCTCAAATTGCTGGATTGAGTTAAAGAACTCCACGAGGTCGTGGTTGAGATTCAGCTCTAGGGAAACCGTGGCATTCATGCGGTTTGCAGGAATAAAGATTTTGCCGTGAGCCGCGTCTTTACCGAAACAATAGTCTTCCAACTCGTGACCATTTGCAATGGTGATATTGCAAGAGCGAACGCATTGTTCTGTGAGACCGGCAATCTCCACTGAACCGATGAGGCCGGTCAGAGGATTGTCGATACCAGTCTTCGTTGCCGGTTCCCAGTAGCTCAAGTAAACGGGAGTCGTGGTTCCATCTGCATCGACGAGAGGAGCACCACTCAATGTGACGACATCGCCTGCTACTGAAAGCACTGTGCGTGGCGTTGCTGTGTCGGTCGAGCGAGTAACACCGTCTGCCTTGAGGATCATCACGAGGCCGTTTACAGGAAAGCGATAGCCTTCTCCAGCGGCGACGGTGACTGTGTTGCCTGTGTTGGCTGTTACCGACTTGCCGATGCCGACGACGACTGCCTCTGAGCCCATGCCAGAGAATTCGACCTGAGAGCGTCCGTCGCCTGGGAATGAAAGCGCTGCCTCATCGACAAAACAGCCGCGTGCCTGACGGCCCCAGCGATCGCCACACTCGAAGATCGAGAAGGTCACGCTCGGTTCTGTGGATGCATTGTAGACCGCACCGGCGGTGAGGTCTTGGAAACCGAGAGTGGATTTGTATAGGAGTCGGACTGCCGGATCGATTTCCGCGCTCGACGCCGCGCCCAGGGCCGTGTCGATATTAAAGAACAAAGGAAGAGTCCACGAGAGAGTCTTCTTCGCTTTGATTGTCGAGTTGTTATGGCGACCAGAACGGTGTGGAGACGATTCAAGTGGCTGTGTAAACTCGATTCCCCCGCCTGCAATCGTGTAGAGGTAATCGGTCCCGAGAGGAGCGATCAAGGTCCCGCGTGTGACCTCTTCTTTCAGATAAAAGGATTGCTCTAGTGCGGTCGAGTCGTTGTCGTTCGCGTACAATGCTGCATAGTTTTTCGCCATTTTGCCGTGCTCCTAAAGAAGAATATTGACGCTAAGTTTAGCACTCACCCACTAGATTCTCATAGTATTCGACCTGGAAATCCATCTTCAGTAGATAGAATGGTTCGATCAAATGAAGGTCCGTTGAGTTGGATAGATAGCTGGCCTGGATCACGCCCTTCACTCCAAGCTGAGGCTCGGCCCAGATCTTGCGAGAGATCTGGTATTCGTAGTCCCACATATCCCTTTGGGAAATGTAGCCGTTCTCCGTACTCTTCGCAATGCACTCAAGCGAGATCAGCCAGGTCCTCCGCGCACGAAGCCTCTCATGCACTACGGTTTCCTCAACGTCGATCATCTGCACGGCTGGCAGCTCCATCTCGTTGAAGTCCGACGAGTAGAGGCGAACCTTATCGAACTCGACCGAGCGGAGAAAGTTAAGCTCGGAAATCGTGGCGACCAGGGCGTTTGCTATCCTGGTCTTCATCGATTGTGGCTGTATGCGAACCTGGGTATAGAACATTATTCAGTCCCAACTGATCGAATCATGTTGATGATAAACTGCCGATGCTTTTGCAGAGCGGGCTTTACATAGGGCCTTGCGTCTTGAGAAACCGTGCGAGTGTGGGCACGTACTCCGTAAGGCTTGCCGTTCTTCGATACGCGGTTTGACGCGCGGACCTGTTGGATTCCGTGAAAGCCAAACTCCCAGAAGGCGGCATACGGCACACCGTAAGATCCGACTTCCAGCCGAGCGTTGTTGCCTTGCTGGACAGCCTTATAATGGATCGAGTTGATCAAGCGCCCGGTATCGATGAGACGCCGCCGTTTGATGTTCAACTTCATCTGCGATTCAAGCGTAGAACCAATGCGAATGAGAGCCATCTTCAGCTTTTCATTGTTCGGCGCAGTGGCCGCTCTCATCTTAGCGATGCGTGATATCACGCTCTCAATGCTCATGGATTTCTTACCGGAAGGTTGATCGTGGGAAATTCCATTCGCTTATAGCGTTGGACAATTTCTTTGATCATCGTCGGCATGGATTGAACGATGCCCACCGACTCGTCTTGCTTAGAGGTCGAGGTGCGTCCCATGTCTCCACGCTGATTGTGGCGATAGTACCATTCAGCGGCCCAGATCACTGCGAGCTGGAGATCATTCGGAATGTTCGCATATCCAGCTACGTAGATAGCTCGGATGATATCGCGCCCGAGCGGGAAAGTACCAGAGTACCGGACGATTGCCAGCCCATCGGAGGAAAGGCCGAGGTCAGTCGCCGGCACTAAGGTATTCGGATCCGTCCAGGTTCTACTGCCATCGACGCGAAGCTCGGTAAGAGAAGTCACCGGGTATTGCATCGGCACCAGAGTGTCGCCTCGGTTGCCGGAGAATATTTCTGTATAGGTGGCCTGTGCAAACTTTCGCTGGCAGATGCTCTCGATCGTATCGGACGCCGCATCCAAAAAGAAATTGAGCTTATCATCCCACTGGGTATCTGAAGACTTCAGGCCCAGTTGTGTTTTTAATTTTGCCAGCGACGCGAGAGCCATTGAATACCTCAGTCTTAGATTTGTGCGGGCTCACCAGCGTCTTTCGACGCGAGATCACCATCAGTGATCTGTTTTCTGCGGGTCTTTACTGGAGCCTCGCCGTAGCTTACGACCTCGAAAGCGCCTGGATAATTAGCGAGAAGTTGATGCCCGATCGCATCTTCTACTTCGATCACGGCACCTTTGCCCAGAGTTTTTTCTGGTTGCCAGATACGGCCACCGACTTTCAAGAGGGGAATAAAATCTACTCGTTCGAGGACGCATTTAATCTTCATGAAGTGGACCTTTGTTTTGTGCATACAAACTGTAGACCTTATTCATACCATATGGGCCTACGTAGAGGCGAGTATTTTGCACTGTCCATACAAAATACTCGCCCTTATTTTAGACGGTTTCTAGGAACGACAAAGTCGCTCGGAGGTCAGACGCTTTGTCCAGGGTGTAACCTTGGATCTTGATCGCCTGAGTACCAGTCGCACCAGAGCTTGCGAAGATGTTCGCGTGATGAGCTTGGAACGTGTACTGACCGGCGTCGAGTACCACGTCCAGGAGGATCGTGGTCGTAGCGTCGTCGACTTGAACGAGTTGGAAGATCGCGGCTCGACGGCAAGAAACCGTGATAGCGAAGTCCTTAAAGTTCATGCTCACTGGCACGGTTTCCGACACGATATCGGCTACGACGCCAACGGTCTGGGTTCCAGATAGCTTGACGCCGCGTGCGAAGTGAGGAGTACCAGTGCCACTGCTGTCGACGGGGATAGCACCTTCAGCCGTAAGCTGAGGAAGGATCGCGTTGCCCGCGCTGTCTTTGAAACTGAAACCTAAGAGGCCGTTCTTACCGACCGGACTATCGCCCTCGACGATCGCCCTTAAATCCACGCCTTCATTGTTACCATCGACCAATACCGGAAATGATTCTCTAGGATCTGCCATGCTCTTCCCCTTTGCTTACGGACTTAGAGTTCCCTGTAAATAGCATTCGACCCGAGAGACGGCTGAGCCGGTCCTGGTCGTCAACTTAACCTCTATAATTTTACCCGAAGTGAACATTCTTGCCACGCGGAACGGAAAGTTAATATTCGGGGATGCCGCTCCAGTTCTGCCAGATCCAATGAGGTCACCATCACCATATATTTCGAAGTGAGATTCGGCCCGGCACACGACGATCATTGAAAGCAGATTCAAGGTTTTCAATGCAGAAACCGTGTAGGAAAGGATCGTCTGCTCGACGCCAGGAGTCGTGGCATTCTGCGTCTCGAAGAACTCCGCTGCTCCAGGCTCACCGACCGATACGTTGCCGACGATACGAACGTCCTGGATACCAAGGGCTCCGCGAGCAAAACGCCAGACAGAGTTGGCCTCATCGTAGACCATGATCGGGATACCCTTGTCGAGCACCAGATTGGTCGGTTCACCCTCTCGTTGGAGGGCGTTGTCTATATCGCTGGCCGAGCTGAGCACGACCGAGACATAGACGCCAAACTCAGCATTGCCACCGACTACGGTGCATCTGATGTTCGGCTTATCGTGGAGATTCGATATCAGGATTTTAGAGCTAAGTGGAAACGTTGTGATGATGTCGTGAGAGTTGAGCGGGATCTCTTCGCCATCGTCAATGCCAACGCCGTAGTCGAAGTATTCAACGTGAACGCTTGCACCTGGATCGAGTGACTTGACAAACACGGTTGACAAAAGGCTATTACCGACGACACTAAGCCGTTGATCATAGATATCTGGCGCTCTGTTTAGCAAGGGTACGATCGTCTTTGTGTCGAACTGCCCTAATCTCTGGACCTCTTCTGCCATCGTATTTCCCAGCATCTACTAAGAAGAATGGGGCTATGAAAGCCCCACTCTTGTATTCAAGGAGTATTAGCTAAGAACTACACGAGGATGTTGTAGCCGTAAGATACCGAGACTTCGCTTGCAGACTGAGCGAAGCCTTGGAAGTCTTTACGTTGGTAAGACGCGAGCAACCAACGGTCTTGGTTGGCCAAGTCTTCCATGACTTTCAAGCGGATTGGACGGCGCATACCGATCCACCAACGGCGCATGTTGACGAGCAACGCGGCTGTTTTGTTGAAGTTGACGCCATCGTAAACGCCAGTCGCGTTGAGGTCTGAGCGCATGTACTCAGATACGATGATGGGAATACCTTGGTAACGAGCGAGTTCACCAGTGATCACGGTCGCAGATTGACCGTATTTTTCAAGGGTTGTTACGCTGTCCAATTGCAAGAACTGTTGGTAAGCGATTGGATCGAGGAACCAAACGAGTTCGCGTGGGTTGACGCCGAACTTTTTCATCTTCGAGCGCATTTGACCAAGGAGAGCCTCGGATGCAACCGCGCCGGAGAAGTTGGTTGTACCACCGTTGGCAGTGTTACCAAGAGCTTGACGACGGAGGCCGTTCCAAGCTTTCTCTGCAACGTCAGCACCGGCAGCTTGAGTGTCGCTGTCGATGTGTGTTCCGTCAGAGTCACCGTTGAGGATTGCTGCCTCAACCGCACGACGCTGGGCTTCCATCACTTCAGACTTCGCCAGTGCGTAGATCGCAACAGCGGAATCTTCGTTCAGTTCTTCAGGCATCACGTAGTATTCTGCGAGTTTTTTCGCAGTGAAAGTGATCTTGCCTGTGTTGAAGTTGGTCGAAGTCATACCAGTGTTCTCAGCGATCAAGCGAGCTTTCGTAACGCCTGATTGAGTTGGCAACTCGTATGGATTGGACGCCATTGGCATCTCAGTGAACTTGTCTTCGACAGCGCGGAGAAGTTGATACTCCTCAACGAACTGAGAAGAAATGATGGTGGGTACCCACTCATCACCACCGCCTGCAACAGTAGAGCCAAACGCTTTCAAACGTGGGGCAAACTCGTTACGGCCGTAGTTGTGATCGAGCATACCTTTGACGTGAGCAGCGCGGTCAAGCTCGGCTGTTGTACCGATCTTATCTTTCGGCTGGTCGTGGAACATTTGAGAAGTCCAACGAGCACAGTCAGCGGCATTCTTCAGCTCGCGGACGAGGTGCTTAAGCTCCTCTGGTACGTGCTTAAATTTTGGAGCTGCGGTGTTGACTTGGAGAAGTTGGAGCGGAGATGAGCAGCCGAAATACTGAAGGCATTTTTTCTCGTCCGAGTTTCCACCGACGATTGTGTGTCCAGCGCCAGAGCGAAAGATTGCTCCGATAGAGGCGTCGTCGTCTTTTCTTTTTGTTTCGATATCATCCAATTTCTTGGTGATTGTTTCCATTCCAGTTTTCAATGCCTCGATTGTCTTAGCTGCATCGCTCATTAGAGTCCCCCGTAAAATTTAAATCGACAGCCCCAACAAGAGGCATTCATTGGTCAGGTTATAGGCTATCAAGTCGAGCTTGAGTTTTCACCATAAAATCCTGCAACATTTTTAGCACTTCACCTTCGTCCTCTTCTTGAGACTTACCAGCCGGTTCAGGAACTGGTGGTGTGGGCTCAGCGACTTCGGCAGGTTCATTGCTTTCTTGTACCTGCATCATATCCATTCTCGACAAAACTTGCTGCATTAATGATACCAGATTCGCAAGCAAAATGTTTGTTTGTCGCGCTTGGTCGAGGTACGGGTTCACTTCTATCTTCGAGGCGTCCATCTCTGGAGCCGGAATAGCAAGCCCTTGCTCGTCGAGAAGGCCCTTCTTGGAGCCGTCTTCAGGCGGCATTGGTTCTTCCATTACAACGGTTTCGTCTTCGGTCTTCGGGATCTCTTCTTCTGCGGGAGCCTCTTCGCTTGCCTTCAGAGTGCCGAGTAGAGCGACCAGACCGTTGCCGAGGTCGATCGATCGAAGCTCGCCGTCGAACTGATCGGCGGCCTGTTGGATAAGTGTCCATACACTTTCGCCGTCGACCACATTGTCCGTCGCCCAATCTGTACCTTCAGCGAGAGCGATCGCCTCTTCCTTCGAAGGAGCTTTATCTTTTGGGATATTGATCGCGTGAACAGCGACCTCGTCGATGCTCTTGCCTTCGCCGACCTGGACCTTGATGAGCCAGTCTGCCACCTTAGCCGGTGTCGCGTTCTGCTTGAGGCGGATGAAGTCGAGGGCCTCGGCCTTCTCAATTCCAGAAACCGTGGAGAGGTTCTCGGCTACGTAGTCGAGCGAGTCAGTGGTGACGAGGCTCTCGTTGATCTTCGCAAGCTGCTTAAGCACCGCAACAACGTCCTCGTGACCAGCGGCCTCGGCGACAGCAGTGAGCGCACCGTAGACCGGTACGGCGAGCGCCTTGGCTGCGATGGAGAACTGTGAGTCCTGGTTCATCGGTACCGCGACGATCGACACCTCGTGTAGCTCGACGTTCTTCAGAATGTTATTTCCGTCAGCGTCCTTGGTTTCATCGCCAACTCGGATGCCTACTGAGAGAGAGTTGAGGATGCCTTCGCCCACCAAATCGCGCACGCGGCTGATGCTCTTATCTTTCGAGTTGGAGATTCGCCCCTTTACATAGAGGCCTTCTTCACGCGGCTCGATAGCGATCATCTTGCCGACTGGCTGAGAGTGATCGTGATTGAAAAGCACGATGGAGTTTTTCTTATAGTTGTCGAGCTTCCATTCCTTCTTAGAGATCAAGTCGCGACCTCTATCGACGATGGCTTTATTCGCCCATCCCTCGAAGTAAACAGAGCCATCCTCAAGTGCCTTGGTCTTCAGGCCAGACAAAGAGGAGTGAAGGACCTTCAGTTTCTCGTTGATCTTAAGAGCAGTAGACATTCAAAATCCCCTTTGTTTAGCGTTTCAACCCGAGGGCTGGTAGATCATCTTCGGATACTGCGAGCCAAGAACATCGGCAATTGATAACCTCGCCGGCCTCTCCAGCCGTGTCTCGTGGATACTTTAGACCATTGGAAAACTTCTCGTCTATCCCAACTATATCTCCCTCAAGGCGTCTGTGGGATTCACGCACTCGCTCGTCTTCAGCGGTCACCCAGACCTTCACCATGTTGGGAATCACCGTGGCGGCATCTTCCATCGCCGCGGCTTGACCGATCGATGTCGCCGTCAATACCTCAGTGCGTGCAATGGTGAGAGCGCGTGATGCCGATACGGATGCCACGTCGCGGATGCTTCGGGCGATATCCTGTAGGCTATCACTCGAGGCAACGCCAGCATCGATGGCTCGCATGATCCGTTCGGTCGTCGTCTTTGAGACGTTCTCGAAAGTGTCGATCGATCGAGCCTTGAGCGTCTCACGACGGCCCTTCTTATTCTTCGCCTTAAGAGCCTCGATCTCATCCTGATAGGGACGGTTGAAAGGCGTTTCCAGAACTACGTCGTAGCCGAGGTCAATCTGTGGCGCCAGAACATCTGTATAGCCGTTCACCCAATCCTTTTTAGATCGATCGAAAGCATCTTCGATCCTCTTCTTAAGCTCGTCACGGTTTGGAATATCGGCCTTGGCTTTATCGACCAACAGTTCTTTCGCGATGCGAGCAGCAGCGACGACCTGGTTCTCCAGGATATTCAGAAATAGCCGCGATAGGTTGATGATTCCACCCTTCGCCTCTTTCTCCATTTTCGCTTGCTGAGCCTCCATCCACTTACCATCTTCGCTCTTGGAATATAGGGACAACGCCTCAATGTTCGCGGCTCGATAGTTCAATGAGTCCTCGATCGATAGGGGTTTGATATCCTCTGCTGCAGCGCCGATCGCCTCAACTGAAGGCTCTTCATTGGAAACCGTAGAAGGAGCTGGATCGAACGGAGAGGAGAACATCGGCTTGAAGTCGGGGAGCACGTCGCCGCCTGGGTACGGTTTCTCTTTCCAGACCTTGGCTCGCACTTCGTTATAAGTCAGACCCGCTCTGAGCATTGCCTGAGCTGTGTTGGCTTTGTCGAGAAGGTCCTCAGCAAGCGCGGGCACGCTGCTCATGTTCAGCTTGATCACGTAGCCTTTGCCAAGCTCATCCTTCAGGCGTGACGTCAGCTCGGACTCGATCATCATAGCTATAGATGTGAGAGGACCGTGCCAGAAGTTTTTGAGAGCTGTCTTGTACTGATCGCTCCCAATACCGCCACCAGTTTCCTGTATGGATAGTTCTTCTTTAGGCACGCCGTAGATATTGATCAGAGCCTCGCGGTTGTTGCGAATCAGTTCGATCAACTGCTGGTCTGCGATGGTGTGAGAAATGTTTGAGGCCTTTACGCCTTTCGGAAGGACCATGCCTCGACGCTGATTTCGACGGCCCGTGTAGGTCGTCTCAAGTGTCATCAGAAGCTTCTTGGCCTGCTCAGCGTTCGCCTCTTCGCCCATCTCTAGGACCATGCCTGGCTGTGCGCCCTTGCGATAAAAGTTCAGCAGGTATTCGTTTGAATAGCGGTTGAACAGCGTCGCCGTCTGCCCTGGAATAAGCGGGGAAAGTCCCCAGTAAACCGACGAGGCATTGGGCCGCTTGACGTGGATAACATCTTTCGGATTGAGCTTGGTGCGCTGACCAACTGGATAGCTCTGCGGATCATTGCCGAGGATATCGTAGCCGAGCAGATCGCCGCGTCCGTTGATATCGAGGCCAATGATTTCTGCCGGCACATGGACCAGCCACTTCTTCTGCTGTGATTTGTAGATCAGAATATTCCCGGTCACGCAATAGTCCACGACACATGCGTACTTGAAAGCATAGGCGGCTTGCAGTGGGTTTGGATTGTCGAGTACGCGCTGGTACGGATGCGAGAGATATGGCTGGAGCGTCATCTCTCCATCGACGATGACTTCCTTATGCACTTGCCAGGGGAGCTGAGCGAGCTTCATCGCCTGACGGTCGACGAGGATATAGATCCAATCCTCGGCCACGTAGACGTTCTTGAGCGTCCTTGGATCGACGATGGTCGGTTGATCTTTAGAGAAAGGACCGGCGTTTGCCTCTTCGGCGAACATGCGGTCGAAACTCTTGGATTCTAAATCGTCCATACTCATTTCGCGCAGTTCGTTTAGAGATTCGTTCATCGCCGCCTCGTAGATTTGTCCATACAATTTAGAACTCTAGTATTCCATATTCTCGATCAACATGCTGCAACATTGCAGCATGAGAGAGGGCCAAACTCATAACTAAATCGTCGTGCCCGCCACTGCCTGCGTTGTAGGTTGGAAGTCCCGTCAGCGTGGTCTTTACTTCGATGCCGTCAAGCTCTGCTATGAGTTTGTCGATCTGGGGAATACGATAGCTCACTTCCTCAAAGGCGAGCATCAGGCCGACCATGAGCTCATTCTTGGATGCATTTGAAAATGTATGGCCACGGAACGGGAGATCTGTGCCGTCGAGCATGTCGTCGAGAGCGATACCGACACCGGTCTTATCGTGCCAGACCGTGAGGCAGTCCTTGAACTTCTTAGAGAAGGTGATGAGGCGTTTGACCTGCGACGGGTATCCGACGCCGTTCATTCGCCAGATACCGACGACCTCTCTCGTCTTGGGGCATGAAGCCGTGAACACGGTAAAGTCCACGTTACGCGCCCAGTCGACACCGATCACGACCTCTCTCGTTTCAAAGCCTTCTTGATACCACTGGAACTGTTCGACGACCTCGACGAGGTCCGAGTTGTAGCAGTTCTGGACGTTGATGAATACGCTGCCAGAGTCGAGGAAGTCGGCGAGATAGTATTGACGGAAAAGCCTATCAGGCATGGTCTTTCGAGCATCGTCGAGGACTTCCTTCGAGAGCGTTGGGTTGTCGGTCGATGGCGCATGAATGAAGATCTTCGACGGGCGTCTCTTCTCGACGCGCGCCCGAATCATCTCCTCTTTCGCCTCCATGCATTTCCGATAGAACCAGTTCTTACCAACGGGTGTGCTGATCCCGATGATTGGCCCTTTCGTCACGCCGGTCGTCGTCTTGCTCGATAGATAGACCTGCTCTTTCATCTTCGCGGCTTCGTCGAGGATCGTGCCGGCTGTGGCCTCACCCTCCAAACTCTCCGGGTATTGGCCGTGAAAGAACTGGATCTGTGTATCTATGCCGGGAAAGGAAATCGATAGCGACGACTCATTGGGTTTCGTATAGGGCTCTGGCGGGAGCATGCGCTTGCAGTATTTGAAACCGATAGAGGATTGGGTGTAGATCGGGGCCACCCAGCGATACAGAGATTGCCCGTTGAGCGGCGCGTCCGAACAGAGGGCCGTCGAAGCACTCAAGGTCTTACCGAACTTCGAACCGCACGCTACCCACATTTCGAGTAGCCCAGGGATGGCAAACGCATTCATGATCAGCATTTGCTTGTCCGAGTGCGGTGGTGTTTTCAGACTGATTCTGACTCGCTGCTCGGACACATTCCCTCCGTCAGTTCTTCTATCACGGCATCAATCACAGTTACGTTCTCAGCCTCAAGTTCTTTACTGGACTGCCTTAGGCGGCCTCCAGAAAGTTCCGTCTCGAAAACTATCGTGTGTTTCTGCTCGGTTTTGATTTCAAACTTCTCACTCCAACCGGCCTGCGTCTGTAGCCAGAATTTTGTCATGAGGCTATTTTTACCGGACGTTGCCATCTTATAAGCAACCTCCATAACTTTCGCTTTAGCTTTTTCTCGGCCAGCAGTAAGGGCTAAGTCTAATGCGGGATTCTCTTGCTTAGCATAGGTTAGGGTGACATCAGAGATACCAAAAAAAGCTGCAATTTGTTTTTGATTCAGACCGATGCCTCGTAAAGTTTCGGCCTGCTTGATCTTCTCTTCGGTCCACTTGACCTTCCGCTCGCCCGGTCGACCGCCTCTCGGGCGTTTAGGCTGGTCTGGTTTAGTCATTTATTCCTCAAAGTGGTTCTATGATTAGAATAGAGGTGCCGGTCAAAATTGGCTATACTCAATTTATATTTTGTACGTACATTTTTGGAGTTCTGCATGCACAGTTTTGTTTACCTCCCGATCAAGGCGCTGAAACCGTATAAGAAGAACTCTCGGAAGCATAGCGCAGATCAGGTCAGGGCTATCGCACAGAGCATTTCTCGTTTCGGTTTCAACGCGCCCGTACTCATCTGGGGAGACGACAACGAAATCGTCGCCGGTCACGCAAGGTGTCAGGCTGCCACGTCTCTTGGAATCCAGGAAGTTCCCTGTGTCCGTCTCGATCATCTGACCGAAGTCGAGAAGAGAGCATACCTCATCGCCGACAACAAACTGCAGGAACAGAGCGAATGGGATAAGGCTCTCTTGCTCCAGGAGCTCACCGAGCTCGCCGATCTCGATTTTGAAATCGGAGTCACTGGTTTCGACATGGACTTCCTTGGTACCGAGATCATCAAGGCCGCGGACTTCTCTGGATCAATATCTGGTGATTCAGACGATGAAAGGAATAGAGAGGATCATGAGATCATTGGCAGCGATGATCGGAAGATGAATCGAGAGGCTGAAGGATCAATCGAATATGATGCGAAGGAGTTCGATAACCTAAAGCATGCCTGCCCTAAATGCGGATTTGAATTTGATAAGGGAATGGCTGTCGAGAAGGAGGTAGTCAATGAGGGGACCGTGGAAGCTGAGTGATATTGATTCGGTCCCCAAGAATGGCCTTAAAGTATTTTCCTGCTTTCACTGCGGCGGTGGATCGACAATGGGCTATAAGCTCTCTGGCTACGAGGTGATTGGCGGAGTCGATATCGATCCGAAGATGATGGCGATTTATCGTGCTAACCATAATCCGCGGCATTCTTATCTGATGGGAGTCGGAGATTTTAATAAAATCGATTCATCTAAGATTCCCGATGAGCTCTTCCAATTAGATATCCTCGATGGCTCACCACCATGTTCCTCGTTCAGCACTGCAGGAGCTCGCGAAAAGAAATGGGGTAAATCCTCAAAATTTCGTGAGGGACAGGCCGAGCAGGTGCTCGATGATTTATTCTTTCAGTTCATAGAAACCGCGAATAAACTTCGTCCGAAAGTCGTGATAGCGGAGAACGTGAAGGGCCTAATCATCGGCAACGCGAAAGGCTACGTGAAAGATATCTTTCGAGGATTCGATAAAATTGGATACGACTGTCAACTGTTCCTATTGAACGGATCAAGAATGTCTGTCCCTCAAATTAGAGAGAGAACATTCTTCATTGCTCGGCGTCGCGATCTCGGACTGCCAAATATCAAACTTCATTTCGACGATGAACCTATCAATGCAGATCAATGCGTCCCTCTCGATCAATCTTTTGGGCCAGTGATCAATGAGGGGAAGACTTTAGAATATTGGAAGAAGTGCCCGCCTGGTTATGGATTCAATGTCGTGGGCGGTTATGGAGCTCACAAGAAACTGGCGCCGAATAAAGTCGCGAATACTCAGACGGCAACGCTTCGTCACTATCATTGGGCAAAGCCTGTCAGGATATCTGATCTATTCGTGATCAGGATTCAGACTTTCCCAGATGATTATAATTTTCTGAATAATGAGGTTCATTACGTTTGCGGAATGAGCGTTCCCCCATTCATGATGCAGAGGATTTCCGAGCAGATCAGATTGCAGTGGTTCAAATGAAAAAGGGACCTTTCGGTCCCTCTCTTTTATTGTTCTTCATCCTCATACCAAGTCCCATATATAATCATCATCCGAACTATCTCTTTTCTCTTCTCATTCAATTTTTCAATTTCGATCGATAGTTCTGTAATTTTATCGTCTATTTCGCAAAGCTTTTTTTGACTCATTTCTTTCTCATTCTTCAATACTGATGTTCAAATAATAAAATCCTGATTCTTCTCGATCGATAAATTGACCGTATCCATGAAGGACAAGATAGGCCAATGCCTCCTGAGTTTCCCAATCAGCAGCAATCATCGAGTTTATTTTTCTGAAGAGCATTATTTTTTTCTTTTTCATATTTCATCATTCCTTAGCTTAATATTCTTTTCAAAAACTCATCTTCTCTCACGATGTATTTTGTCCCGCTTGTCATCGTGATCTCATAGCAATCCATTCCTAATTTTCTAACGCATTCGATCAGTTGTTCATTCAAGCAAACATCTGGCTCATTCGCCTTGACCGTTTCAAACTTCATCATAATTGACTCCCAGTGTGCGGTTATAATTCCTTATCGGCATTCCGTCGAAAACCTTTAATAGATAGCTATGCGCATACCTAAAGGTAAGAATCTCGATCATTACTTTTCAGGTAAGAATTAAAGATTTTTGGCCCCTATTCCGAAAAGATTGTATCAACCAGGGGGTTTCATGAAACACGCACTGATCCTTACTTTAATCCTTACCGCTTGCGGAACATCGGCTGAAGAACAGGCCGCCTTGATCGAATCGGCCAAGGGCTCTACAGATACCCCTATCGCCACATCGGAGGTCGCCACGGTCGATCCTGGAGCTCAGGCGAAGTCCTCTGAAAAGGAAACCGTGAGAAAGAGCACCCTATTCTTTACCTCCTCGAAAGAATTGCCCTTCTGCGACGAGTCGCTCGATGGGACCTTGGCTTATATCGATTCATCCGATGAGTTCTATGCTTGCTCCAATCTTGGATGGAAGGTCGTCGATATCCAGGGGAAGGACGGCGCCGCGGGTGTCAATGGAGTTGACGGCAGCGACGGTCTCGCCGGGATCAATGGTGTCAACGGATCGAACGGTGTCGACGGAACTGACGCCATCAATTTTGAGGCCATTTCTAATAATGGTTCTCATATTGGTACCTACGTCGGTATGGACGCCGGAAATAATAGAATGGACATTCTGACTGACTCCGGTCTCCGAGTCACTCTGGATCAAACGAGCGGGACTTTGCGCTCTTATGCTTATCCCCTCATGTTTTCTGGATCAAATTGCACGGGGACCGTACGATCTCCGGCTCTTCTTGGTTACTTTCAGAACGTGATCCAGGACCCTAGGGATCTGAAATTTTATAAGCAAGTCGGGGCGAGTTTGGGGGCTTTCAATTACGTCTCCCGAATCCAATCGGGGGTTTGTATGAATACGGCCGGCTCGATCACTCAATCTTTTGCCGTGGAATATGTCGCAGATCTAGGCTTTGTTTATCCGGCCGTGGGTGGAGTTTCTATCAAAAACTAATTTGGAAATTTCCAAAATATTCTTGAAGATTCAAGAATAAGGGTATAATAAATAGGCATTGATCAATATCTGATCAATGCCAAGAAAATCAAAAAAAGGAGCAAATTATGAAAGCATCGATGCCAGAAAGAGTTCTCTTGGTTCTGAGTAGATCCAAGAATGAGAAAACTTACAGTCAAATCAAGAAAGCCCTTCGTGTCAATGATCCAGGCGAAATGAATAAGCTCGGTTCAGCTTGCACTCGCCTGGCTCTCTCGAAAAAAGTTTCTCGTCGGAAGAATCGAGATGGAGTATACGTCTATCGCAAGAGAAAGACGGCATGAATGAAATCTGGTTTCAAGAGGCCCGTCAGTTATTTCTGAAGTTAATAGCTACGGGCCATGATATCAAAAATGAAAAGATGTCCCAGGAAACAAAATTAGAAATAGAAGAGCGACTTCGATATGTCGCCCTCATCTATATCTCTACTAATCGTTAATACGCATGCCAGGCCCTCTTATCAGAGGGCCTTATTGCGATCACTCTTTTATCCTTCTCACGCATAAGTCTCGGCGCCTTGCTCTCGATCCGCTTATTCATCCTGAATAAAATCACATAACCCTTCTTCGTCAATCTTCCAAAAAGCCAATAGCCAAAGGATTTCCATACGAAGAAATTCGTTCGCATTATGCGCTCGATATTAGGTGATTGCATTTCGACCTCATGAATTGTTATGGATGGAATATATTGGAATATTCTATCTATTTCAAGAAGTTTTCGCCTGATCTCTTTACCCACGACCGATTGTATAGCTCCCATACGCCACACTCGGCGGTCGTCCTTGCACCGTATCGACCATTGAGGAATAGAGCCTCATGAGAAACCGAGTGAGAGAGATTAGGATGATCGGCGTCCATCGCGTCTTTCACGTATTTTCTCCAAGCGTCGATTGCCTGATCGAACGTTCCGACGAAGTCGTCGGGCAGGATGAAATAGATATTGGCGCGGAGGATTTTCATTCGGCATTCTCATACGTCAGTTGAAAGATGTCGTCCTTGCAGAAATAATATTCGCCCTTCACCCCGCGAATAAGCCAGTCGCCTATTCCGCCTTCCATCACGCCCTCAAGCGTTCTGACTTCCAGCATGCTATAGTTTTCTTTCCACGGCTTGCATGAGACGCAATTGCCCTCGGAAAATTCCATCATCGCTTTGTGATTCGATCCATCAAATTGGACAGCATCGATCACGACTGGCTTCTTGCGAAATTTCAACTGTCGCTCCTTTCCTCAATTTAATGACCGTCCAATTCAAGTCGCCTGTCGATTCTATCTGCCTCTTGGCAGTTAAATATGCTACATGCGCTTCAATTTCATTTTTAAAATGACCAAGATTAATGCGTTGATTTTTAAATCGAATACGAGAAATCCAGAGTTTTTCACGTTTCAAATAAATTGCACCAACCAAACTACCTTCGCGATGAACTCGTTTGTTATTCTGATTATTTCGCCCGTCGACAAGTCTTAGATTTACAAATCGGTTGTCATTGACTTTTCCATTGATATGATCAACTTCCACTTTAGATCCAGGCATTTTCCCTGTAACTGCTAAAAATGCTAAACGATGTACCATTATAGAATTTGATTTTTCAATTTTAATTATTCGATAACCTGAACCGTTGACGGACAAAACAACTCTCGGACGCCATCGCTTAGATGTTCTATTTGAATATAACAATCCTGTTTGCGGACTATATTTTAAACCTCTAGGCCATTCGTCCAGAACTTTATAATTCATAGATCAGACTCATTTCTCCAACTTCCTCATCGCTGGAATCACCGCATTGCAATGATTGTCTTCATTCGCATACGGCTTGCCTTTGAACTCCTCGGCATTCACACAGCCGATTGCATTGGAAACCGTGGAGCATTTGAGCTTGATCGGAGGGTTGCACTTCAGCTCCAGCGTGGCCCATCCATCGCCCTGCGGGCACTCGACCGACTGCGTGCTATCGCCCGCGCTCCCAATACCGCACGAGGCGTACTCGGGATTCTTCTGCCGAAATTCTTGCGCGTTAAGCTCCGCGTTTTCGCGAGCAATCTTTCGCGCATCTTCGAGCGTGTCGAAAGATACCTTTTTTGCAGTACAGCCGGTGATCGCGATCAAAAGTGCCAGTGATACAAATTTCATTTTCGCTCCATAGATTTTTTGAGCATCTCACGTGCTCGAAATAAAATAACGCCATCGGCGTCTCGTCTCGTTGTCCAGTAGCGATCGCTCGCGAGGAGGAATCGCACCACGTCGGGCATCAGGTTGCAGGAAACCGTGATGAAGGGGGCATCCTCGGGCCTCACCGAGAAGTCGTACTCGGCTGTCTTCACGAGCTGCGTGCCGCCCACGATAGGGCCAACGCGCCAAGGTCCCATCGTTCTTTTCTTCGTCACCTGTTCGAGGTCTTTCAGATTCATCTTATTTCCCGAAATGAATGT
>Ga0075183_10030671_pt1 | contig 18101 bp, 18 predicted proteins | sample JI102314A2RNA_FD_77306 | JGI IMG/M metagenome (GOLD analysis project Ga0075183, IMG submission 77306) | Wastewater effluent complex algal communities from Wisconsin, to seasonally profile nutrient transformation and Carbon sequestration -... | ecosystem: Engineered > WWTP > Effluent > Algae...
TCGCTTGATACTGGGAGCTCTCGCAACACGGATCACGCCGCTGTTACTGTCACTGGAGGTTCAGGCGTCACAGGTGGTGGAGATCTAACGGCCTCCCGGGTTCTGTCGCTCGACACAGGTAGCTCTCGAAACACTGACCATGCCACTGTGACCATCACGGGTAGCGCTGGCGTTACTGGTGGCGGGGATATCACGGCGTCCAGGTCACTGTCTCTCGATACGGGTAGCACTCGAAACACCGATCACGCTGCGGTGTCCGTGACGGCTGGGGCGGGTCTGACCGGTGGCGGAACGATCGACGCCACTCGCACGCTGGATGTTGGCGCCGGTACTGGCATCACAGTTGCCGCGGATAGCGTCGGACTCGATACGGCGAACAGTCGCAACGTGGACCACACGGCTGTTAGCATCTCGACCAGCACAGGTCTGAGCGGTGGCGGCGACCTGACAGCAACCCGAACACTGCAAGTTGATCGAACAGGCACGGACGGCAATCAGGTTGGCTACCTAGACCTGCTCCAGAACGTCCAGGCAGGCAACTACACGCTGGTGATCACTGACCGTGGCAAGCAAATCTACTACGCTGGCGCTGGTGGTCACACGTACACGATCCCAGCCAATGGAAGCGTCGCCTTCCCGGCGGGAACAGCGATCGACATTGTCAACAACAGCAGCTCGAACCTGGCCATTGCAATCACGACGGATACGCTTCGGTGGTTCCCGGGCACGACCACTGGTAATCGAACTTTGGCTCCTCGGTCTACTTGCTGCATTAAGAAGATTACCAGCACCGAGTGGATCGTGCTTGGAGTTGGCCTAACATGAGCGGGATCCTCATCCCGGTATTTGATTCTCACGTTCTAAACGTTGGAATCACCGCAGGTCAGTCAGGAAGCTCTATTGGATACGACCAGGGATTGGGGCTAGGATCAGTTTTGCCGTCTTATCGCCAAATCGGTGATCGGATTTTCAGTCAGCTGATTTGGGACAATGTCCTTGATGAGCTTCAGCTTCGAATCGAAGGAACGCCTAACCCTCTTTCTACCTGGCTGACTGTGATGCTTTTCAACAGCACACGGTGGACGGGGGCAGCCGCAACGTACTTTTACTCAGGAGGTCCACAGCTCGCCGTCTGGACCTGGTCAGGAGCTACAGCGCTGAACGGCTCAATGGTCAACGGCTCTAGCTACCCTTTGTCAATCTACACAGCGTTGCCACTCTGATGCCGCAACCCGTCGTTCTGAAATCAAAGCCTGGACTGAAGCGAGATGGTACTCGTTTCGACGGCGAGAACTACATCGACAGTCAGTGGTGCCGCTGGCAACGCGGGTTGCCTCGAAAGATGGGCGGCTGTCGATCAGTTACGTCAGCTATTCCTGAGCGGGTCTATGGCATGCGAGCCGACTCGGTCAACGGGGCTCAGTACGCTCATCTCGGGGGCGCTTCGACGCTGACTCAGATCATCATGGACAACCAGGGTCTGATCACTGGCTTGAACGCTCGCATCCCGGCCGGCTTTGCAAACTCAGCTGATAACCTCTGGCAGTTCGAGTCGTTCTATGACACGGTCGGCGGAGCTCTTCTTGTGCTGGCTCACGCCGCCCCGAACCTGTCCTCGATCGATTCGACGGTCGAGCGGCCGATCTATCGAGGAACGTTGACGGCTTCAGCTGCTCTGACCTCGACCGGAACCCCCGGTCAGTCAGGCGGTATCGTCGTGCTAGCCCCTTACCTATTGACGTTTGGCAATTCGGGTCGAGTCGAGATCTCGGACGCCAATGATCCGAACACGATCAGCACGACGGCTTACGTGACCGGCACGAAGATCGTGCGCGGGTTACCCACCCGTGGCTCAGGCTCAGGCCCCTCAGGCCTGCTGTGGAGCCTCGATTCGGTGATTCGGGCTACCTTTACGTCGGCTTCGGCTGGCTTTTTCGCCTTCGACACGATTTCGGGCGATTCGTCGATTCTGTCGTCTCAATCAGTGATCGAGTACGATGGCATCTACTACTGGCTGGGCGTCGACCGCCCACTGATGTTTAATGGTGTCGTTCGAGAAATCCCGAACGAGCAGAACCTGAACGACTTCTATGACAACGTCAACTTCGCTTACCGCCAGAAGGTCTACGCCTACAAGGTGCCTCGCTTCGGTGAGATCTGGTGGTGCTACCCGCGTGGCAACGCAACCGAGTGCACCCACGCGCTGATCTACAACGTCCGCGAGAACACCTGGTACGACACGCAACTGCTCGGCCAGGGCCGAAGCGCCGGGTACTTTACGAAGGTGTACCAGAAGCCCTTCATGGTCGATGTCGATCTGACCGGCACGGGCTATACGATGTGGCAACACGAGACGGGTGTCGATCAGATCAACGGCAGCTCGGTTCAGCCGATCCAGTCCTACTTCGAGACGGCTGAGCTCTCCCTGCTGGTCGGCCCTGAGCCTCGTGACTCGAGCATCCGCATCTCGAGAGCCGAGGTCGACTTCGTTCAGGTCGGTGATCTGACTCTGACCGTCAAGGGTCGCTCGAACGCACGAGCGCCGATCGAATCCAGCGAGGTGTTCACGTTCCCTGACACGGCCTCGTCGCCTTCTGAGCAGGTGGTCAATACCAAAGAGGCTCGTCGCCTGATGAGCTTCAAGTTCGAGTCGAACGTCGCCGGTGGGGACTACCAGCTGGGTCAAACGCTGGCTCTGATCGAGCCATCGGATCAGAGGTTTGCATCCTAATGCTGCTGCCTGACCCGAAGCCGTTCTCTGTCACTGAGTGGACTGACTACGTCAATCTCGACGTCGGCGCCTACGGGATTGCCCCTCGACTCGATCGAGAGAGCGACTGGCAGTCCTGGGCGGCTATCGTCGTTTCCTTTCCGGCAATTGCGGCGAAGTCCCCTCCGAACCCGTACTCGTTCACTGACTGGCGCGAATGGGCTACCCGTTTCAATCAATCAACTAATTCTCTGAGCTAAGCGAGACCTCTATGTCAAACATCGTTCGAAGCCCGAATCTGCGAGACGGTGACACCGCAATCGTGGTCCGGATCTACGAAAGGCCTGAGCCGCTTCGGTTCTCAGAGGGCGGTCTTGCCCAGGCGGCTCAGGCTGTGCAAGGCGCCGGTCGAGCCGGTGACGATATCCTCTTGCACGTCAATGCTGAGGAATTCGCTCAGCTTCAGGAAGCCTGGGGCGAGCCGTCGATCAACCCCGAAACGGGCCTTCCTGAGTACGGCTTCTTCTCGAAGCTGTGGAAGAAGATCAAGAAGATCGCCAAGGTGGTATTGCCGTTTGCCCTGAACTTTATTCCGGGCGTTGGTCCGGCGCTGTCAGCCGTTACGAAGGGTATCTCAGGCGCGCTGGGTCTCGGCGCCGCGGGAAGCGCTATCGTCGGCAAGGCCGTGCAAGGCGCAGCTGCTGGTGCGATCAGTGGTGGCGGCAAGGGTGCACTAGCTGGAGCTCTGACCGGTGGTCTGTCGGGTTACGGTGGAAGCATCGGATCGAAGGCTCTCAGCACAGTCGGCGTCAATACAGCGAACAAAGCGTTGCAGAACGTCGTTGGTCAGGGTCTGATCGGCGGCGCTGCTTCGTCGCTGACAGGTGGCAAGTTCGCCGACGGTCTGAAGACTGGAGCTCTGGGCGCAGCTGTCAGCCCGATCCTTCAGAACGCCGTCTCGAAGACCCAGTTCGGTGCTAACCAGGGCATCATGCCGTCGAAGGATCCGTCACTGCTGAACCCAGGCGGGGGCACGTCGCCTGATGGCCTCGATTTTTACACCCCGACCAGCCGTCCGCCGATGACTGTCAACTCGGATTACACGATCGGCCAGCCCGGCGCTCCGAGTGGCGGTCAGTCGAACCTGATGCAACTGGCGTCGAAGTATGCACTGCCCGCGATGCTGCTCAGCTCGGCAACGGGTAAGGCTCCGGCCGATCCAGGCGCTCCGCCGCTGCCGCCTGAGTTCACTGAGCAGCTGCCGGTTTACGATTTTGACCGCTCACGGACACAGGACGACGAGAACGACTACTACAGTTACGGCGCCGGTCCTGAGCGGTCTTTTTACAACCAGAACACGGTCCCGACTCCGCCGCCTGTGCAAGCAGCTCGCGGTCAGTTGGTCCGCGGTCCTGGCACCGGTCGATCTGATGACATCCCGGCGCAGCTGTCGGACGGCGAATACGTCATGGACGCCGAGACCGTCGCTCTGCTCGGTGACGGATCGATCGACGCCGGCGCTCGCAAGCTCGACGAGATGAGAAAGCGACTGCGAGCCCACAAAGGCAAGAAGCTGTCTCAGGGCGAGTTCAGCGACGCAGCCGGTGAACCAGAAGAGTACTTCGCCGAAGGTGGCAAAGTCGGCGCTTTGAAGCGATCGATCAAAGGAAGAAACGTTGATCGTCTCTTCGAGGTACATTTCACTCGCCCAGACAGCCGCACTGATGGAGTTCACCTGGTGAAAGCCTCTTCGAGAGCTGAGGCTTTGAAAGTCGCTCGAAGGAATCACTCAGACACTCGAATTCACACAGCTACCGAGATCCAGCCAGGATACCCGGATGAGATAACTCATCAGAATTATGTAGCCGCCGGCAAGAAGCTCGGACCAGGCGGGTCTATCGGCTCGTACGAGGAAGGGACTTAAACATGGGCGCATTAGACTTCCTGTTCGAAGGTAGACCGCCGAAGTCGGTGACGACTTACGGCACTACCGTTCAGAACGTCCCGACCTGGCTCAGCGATTACACTCAGGGCATCATCGCTCGAGGCAACGCAATCGCTGCCGAGCCGTATCAGCCCTACGGCGGCCCTCGCATCGCCAGCTTTACGCCAGCTCAGCAAAGCGCCTTTCAGCTCGCTCAGGGCAACGTCGGTCGATACCAGCCGGTTCTGAATGCGGCCATCGGTCAGACGGCTTCGAACCCCGGGCAGGCGAACTTGAACACGGCCACTCAGTACGCCGGTCAAGGTGCTGACATGACCCGAGGGGCGCTGAACTACTCAGGTCTCGACGCGGCTTCCCCGATGATCGGTCAGGCGAACCAGCAGGTCCAGGGCGCGCTTGGCATGTCAGCTTCGGGGGCCGCAGCTCCGTACCTAGATCAAAGCGCTCAGCGGGTTCAGGGCGCTCTCGGCATGTCCTCTCTCAATGCTGCAAGCCCGTTCCTCGTTCAGGGAGCTCAGCAGTTCACCGGGAGCAACGTCGATCAGTACATGAATCCCTACGTCGATCAGGTGATCAACCGAGCGGGTCAGCTGGCGGGGCGTCAGTTCAACGAGCAGCTGATGCCAGGCCTTGAAGATGTCTTCACTCGCAATGGTCAGTTCGGATCGACGGCGCACCAGCAACAGGCTCAGCGAGGTGCTCGAGATCTGACGGAAGGTCTGCAGAGTCAGGCACAAAGCGCTCTGGCTCAGGCGTACGGACAGGCCGGTCAGCTGTTCGGGGCTGATCAGTCTCGCATCGGGCAGATCGGTCAGACTATCGGAAGTCTCAGCACGGCTGATCAGAACGCCCAGCTTCAGGGCGGTCAGCAACTGGGCGCTCTGGGTCAGCTGTTCGGCAACTTCAGCACGGCCGATCAGAACGCACAGCTGCAAGGGGCCAGTCAGTATGGCTCGCTGGCATCGCTGCTGGGAAATCTCGGAAATGCCCAGCAGACCGCTCAGCTGCAAGGCGGCCAGCAGATGGGGGCTCTTGGTCAGATCCTGGGCCAGCTCGGAGCGACTCAGGGCGACATGTCGCTTCGCTCAGCCGGTCAAATGGCCGATATGGCTCGACTGGGTCAGCAGATGGGAGGCGCCGACGCGGCTTCGCTCGAAGCTGTCGGGACGACTCAGCAGAATCAGAACCAGCGCAATCTGGATCTGGCGTATCAGGACTTCCAGCAGCAACGCGACTACCCACGTCAGCAACTCGATTGGCTGTCGAATATCATCCGAGGCATCCCGAACTCAGCGATTCCGACCTCAACGACGTCTTCGCAGACCGGGCCGTCTCAGGTCTACCAGCCGTCGCCACTGGCGCAGGTCGGCTCTCTTCTGACAGGTATCCGAGGCATCAGCGCCCTCGGACAAGGAACTTAAAATATGGCCGACGAATACGAAGACGAAGAGCTCGACCTGACGGGTACGCTCGCAGGTCTCAGAGAATCGATGACCGAGCTGACGAGCCCGTCCACGACTCCGATTGCTCAGCGATACGCTCAGGGTATCCTCGATAAGCCTGGGCTCGAGAAAGAGCAAGAAGAGCTGATGGGTAAGATCGGCTCTCAGGCCGAGAAGACGCGGCAGATGCTGCGTGACGCTCGAGCGAAGATCCTGGCTCGACGATACAACCCAGCAATGGGCTGGCTGGCTGCATCAGCAGCTCTTGGATCGCCGACTCGAACGGGTGCTTTTGGCGAAAGCGTCGGCAACCTGTCGCGCTCACTAATGGAACCTCTGAAGGAACGCGATGAGTTTAATCTCGAGCGAGAGAAAGACTCGATGGGCGTCGATTCGGCGCTAGCTGGCGTCGATACTCAGGAGCTTCAGGCTCGTCTCGAGATGCTGAAGGCTCGTAGCGGCGATCAGAGCCGCATGCGCGTCAAGGCGCTGGATATTCTCGGCCGAAGAACGCCTGGCGGCCCTGGTGCTTCTGGCAAGCCTGGGTCTGAGTTCGGCAAGCTGGCTGTCGATTCGCTCGGCGCTCGGGCGTACCTGCCGAATGGCGACTACTCGCCGGCTTACTACGCTGAGATCGAACGACTGAAGGCGGCTGATAAGCGACGCAAGGACGCCGCCGCAGGCGTCGATGAAGGCGAGGTCGATCTGGCTGATACGGTCGCTGCGGCTGAGGAGCTGGGGTTGCCAGTCCTGACGATCGATCCGTTCCGCGCGCTTGGCACGAAGCAGAAGACGGCCCGCATGGCCCGACTTGAGAAGGAAGCCGCAGCTCGACTGACGGCGCTGGACGAAGAGACGGCGACTGCTACCGATGACATCACGGATGCAAAGAAGATCATCTCGCTCAGCGGCGAGACGAAGACTGGAGGCATCAACGCGCTCGGCAACGTGCTCGAGAACATTCCGTACGCGGGTCCAGCACTGAAGAGCGGCATTGATCAGATCTCAGCGCTAGGCGACTCGGAGGCTCGAGACTTCGACGCGATTGCAAACCGATTGATCCCGAAGATGCGAGCACCAGGCAGCGGCTCGTCTTCCAACCTTGATATCCAGATGTTCTCTCGCGCCACCGTCGGTCGCGATAAGCCTCGGCCGACGAACATCAACATTGCAAACGGGATCATCGCTCAGAAGCAGCGTCAGCTTGAGCACAAGGAATTCCTGCAGAGCTACAAGACGGTCTACGGTCATCTCGAGGGAGCTGAGCGTTTCTGGAAGGAGTACCTCGAATCCAACCCGATCTTCGACCCAGAGCTCGGCATCGAGAATGGCGAGTTTAAGCTGAACCCGAATCGGGAGAGCTATCAGGATTACTTCAGAAAGAAGCTGAGGAATCTGCCCGGGCTTGAAGGACTGTCTGAAGAAGAGCAAGACGCCGCTCTGGTCCCGGCGATGGCTGAAGGCGGGAAGGTCGGCGGCATGGCGAAGACTATTGCTGAAGAGGTCCTGGCTGCGAAAGCAAAGCCGCGTGACTACGCCGCCGAGATGAAAGGCCCGGTGCCGACTCGAGAGATCCAGTCGTCGGCCGCCTCGAGTGATCTGCTGACCCCAGCTGATCTGGCTCGTCTATCGAAGCTGAACGATCCAGACCTGACGAAGATGGTCAATGCCTATCAGACGGCGTTCGACAACAACGCTCGCGAGAAGATGGCGCAGTATCGCAAGGCGATTGCTGACCGACTGAAGACTCAGCACATGGCTGAGGGTGGCAAGGTCGGCACCGTGATCGACATGCTGGACCACATCGAGAAGTTCAAGAACAAGCAGCGGGGGAACTTCAAGAGCGAAGAGCGAGCCCCCGTAGTCGACATCAAGCAGGCGCCGAAGACTTTCATCTACGAGACCACGGCGCCGATCACGAGAAAGTTGAACGATGAAGACTGGGTTAACAATTTGAAGGACTGGCTCGAGGAGAACGGACTTGATCCGGAGTTTGCTACTCAGTTCAAGCTGAAGAAGAAGCCGACTTGGATCGACCGGGATTCTAACAATCCATCTCACGGCACTGATTACTACGAGACTGAGGTGGAAGGCCCGGCTCACATCGTGACTAAGCTTCAGGACTCGATCAACCGGATGAACGATCACGCTGAGGAGATTCATCCGCCGCCACCAGTCAAGAAGGCTGAAGGCGGAGTGATCGAGGAAGAAGACGACGAGGATATGGATCCGCAGTTCTGGGAATCGATCATGCACGGCATGCTCCAGGGCGGCACGATGGGTTTCTCGGACGAACTGAGCGGCAATCCGAACTCGACCCGCGGAAAGATCGTCGAAGCCTACGAAGCGAATCCGACGTCCGCCACCGCTGGCGAAGCCGGAGGTGCTGCGCTGTTCCTCGAAGCGGCGAAGCAACTGCTGCTGAGGTCCGGCATGACGGCTTCAGCGTTGAGGATGGTTCCTCAGTCGAAGCTGCTCCAGATCGGACAGCAAGCGCTGCTAGGCGGCGCCGCGGGTAGCGCCTGGGGCCTCGGTCAGTCTGAACCCGACAGCGTGGTGGACGATACGAGCGCCGCAGGCGTCCAGGGGGCGATTTTGGGACCCCTCGCTGGGTTGGCGTCGAAGTATGGCCTCATCGGGCTCGAAAAGGGCGCCGATAGGCTCCGCGGAAGGTCGGTTTCAGGCGGCGAGAAGGCGGTTCTCGAGGCATTGCAGGCCGATTCGATGGACCCAGCGGGTGTCCAGGCGGGTATGAGCTCCACGAGGCGCTTAGGCGTCCCGTCTTCGTTCGGCGAAGAGGCCGGTCAGGCACTTGACGCACTGCAGCAAAGAGTGGCGTCCCGAACGGCTGGCACGCAAGGCCTGACCGACACGGCAGCCGATCGTCAGAAGCAACAGCGCACTCGCGTCTCGGATCAGGTGAACCGCTCGCTGGCGCCGAGCGAGTATTTCTCCGAGCAGGACCTGCTGACCTCGCAGCTGTACCAGAACTCGAAGCCGATCTACAAGAAAGCCTACGACAAGTATCCGTCGCTGAAGTCGAAGGCTCTGCTGCGTCTGCTCGATACCCCGAGCGGACAGAAGGCCGCCAAGGCGGCTGCCAAGTCGCTGCGTGATCGACCGGGTGCGACGATCGGCAAGGCTGACGCGAAGGGCATGGTCCAGAAGCCCTCACTCGAGTATCTCGATCTGGTGAAGCGCGAGCTGGACGATATGATCTCACGCGAGGAACGTCAAGGCGGCTTCGGCGCCAGCAAACGAATCCGCGAGCTTCGCAACGCCCTTCGGACTGAGCTCGACAATCTGGCCCCTGAATACAAGGCGGCTCGTGATCAGTACGCCGGTGATCTGGAAATCCGTGACGCTCTACGATCAGGTCGAGAGGAGTTCGATCGACTGCAGCCTGAGGAGGTCCGTCGCAAGATCAAAGGCATGACCTTCAGCGAGAAGGACGCTTTCCGAAGCGGCGTCGCTCAGCGCATCTTCGAGCAGATCGACCGACCCAGCACCGACAGCAACTTCGCTCGTCGAATCGTCGGATCTCCAGCAATGGCCGAGAAGCTGGCGGCGATGTTCGACAAGCCGGCCGACGCGAAGCGCTTCCAGGCAGCCCTGCTGAAGGAGACCGAGCTGTTCGATAAGCGAAAGAAGCTGGTCAAGAGCGGCGAAGCAAACGCGGCTCGACGCTTTGACGGATCGATCGGATCGCTACCAAGACGCATGATGGACGTCCTCGAGTCGATGCGAGGCCTGAGCGACAAGGACGCTGAAGAGGCGTCGAAGATCCTCGGAACTAGCGCTGGACCTGAAGTTGACCGGGTGGTGAAGAACTTGCAGCCGAAAGCCGAGCGTCTGATCGCTCGAAAGCGACGAGCTGGCAAGGCCGGTATCGTAGGCGCCGTGATCGGAGGCTCATTAGCTGGCCGCGACCCAGCGCCGAAGCACATCGATGACATCGAAGAGGAACCCGTCGATGGCGAGTAAGGGCAAGCTAGCTTCGCTGAACAAGGCGCTCGCTGCGGCGAATGCCAAGGCCCCTCAGGAGGGCTTCTTCTCGACGCTCGACGAGCTGATCCAAGAAGCGCCGTTCGAGACCGGTGCCCCTGAGCAGTGGAAGGGCTTCCTGAAGCCCGGCCGTGCGCTGGTGCGTGAGGACGTCAGTTTTCCTCTGAAGAAAGAGGAGCTCGACTTCACAGGCTTCGAGGATATTCTCGCTCAAGCGCTGAACGATGGTAAAGCGACGAAGTCCGAGATCCTGAAGCTGCTTCGCCGTGATCGACCCTCCTTCGTTTCGAGTTTAGGACTTGAAACCACGGCTCGAAAGGTTCACCCTAATGTCCAGCGATATGACGCTCAAGAAGCTCGTCGTCTAGAACTGGCGCGGTCAAAGGATCTTGACACTGGCAGCATGACGATCGCGCCTCACGCTCAGTACGATCAGGGCTTCAAGCAGCGGCGGTTAGCTCATCTGGATACTGCCGTACCTGGCTCTTATGAAGAATCGGTGACCCAGTCCTATGATTTCGGTTCGCACCCGTCACACTTCTCGAACGAGGATATCTCGTGGTCTCGGTCGACTCGACAGCGAACGGCTGACGATAATCGGACGGCTCGATTAGTCGAGGAAATCCAGTCAGATCGTCATAGCGCTGCTGCTGAGAAGTGGACTAGCCTTGACCCTGAGTCAGCAAAGGCGCTAGACGACCTAAACAAGCTAACCACTGACGGCTATCGAGCGAATCGTCGAGCCCTGAGACTTAGCCCGTCGCATCAGCACGAGCTACGAAAGGTGGCTTTGCTGATTGAACCTGAGACGGGGGTCTTGAAAGACGACCCAATGGCGATAGATGCAGTGACCCGACTGAGTCAATTGGCCAAGCGTCGTGGATACGGAGACGCTGAGTACGGTAAGGCCTGGAAGAAATGGGCCGAAGATCACGGCGACGTTTGGGATGCTGACTTAGAAGCCGAACAGGCTTTCTTCGAGGCCACGGGCCGAACCCCGAACGGTCTTCAGCCGATTACGGATACGCCGTTCAAGACGCCACAGGACTATGGCCGTCTCGAGCTGAAGAAACAGATGATGAACGCCGCCGAAGAAGGCGACAGCTACCTGACGGTCTCGCTGCCGAAGCATCAGATTGAACGGTATGACCTGGTCCCTGATTCGCGTGAAGCGAAAGGCATGGAGCAAGTCTACGGTCAGACGTACCCTTCAGAGCTTGAGAAGCTAGCTAGTCAATACGGCATCGAAATGACCGATGCCGAGCTGAAGCTGTCGCCGGGCATAAAGGACTGGCGTCCTGAGGTTATGAGAGACAATGATTTTGAAACCGTAGATGAGTTTTTTGATAGCGTAGATGATATCTATGACCCGTCAGATTACCCAGTCGATCAGATGGATGATCGAGTTCAGGACCTTCAGGACGAGTACTGGGGTCTCGGTCAGGCAATGCTGAATCGACTTAGGGAGTCCAAAGAGCGTGGATTGGATCCGGAGGATTACCGGTACTTCCAGTCTGGGGTTCAGGACACCTTCAAGCGGTTCCGAGACACTGGCGACGACAAGCAGTACAAAGATCTAGTCCGGGAGATGGAGGACTTTCTCGACGACTTCGATAAGGAAACCTCGGCAGATCGAGCGCCGACGAAGATGCGGGCGCAGAACTTGACGCCTGAGATCCGCGAGAAGCTGAACCGGATCGGCGTTCCTCTCTGGGCGGCTGCTGGCGCTACGTCGCTGACTCAGCTGCTGGGCGATGAGGAACCTGAGGGCTACGGGGAAGGCGGCAAGGTTCGGTCAGCCCGACGAGCCCTGGAGCTACTGGCGAAGAACCGAAGCGAGGGACTGACCCCGAACGAAAAGCGTCAATTCACTCAGCTGGCTAACGCTGAAACGAAGCGAACGGGTGTCGAACTGGTCGACTACTACGAAGACCTTCACCGTCAGTTAGATCAAGCTGACGCTGAGTCGGCTAAGATTCCAAAAGTACAGAAGCACGCTGAGGGCGGCAAGGTGGAAGAGCCGTCGAAGGGACCGAAGACGCGGGTTCGCTCGACGGTCAGTCAGAAGGCCCTTCGGATGCTGCGTGATACCGCCATGTCGCTAGGCGCCGAGCGAGCAGCTGAGAATCGACAGCGGCTGGCGTTCGGGTTATCCACTCAGCTGTTCGGCCTCGATCAGGACGAAAAGAAGCCGACTCTGAACTATCGACCGACCGCCAAAGTCGGATCCTCGAAGAAACTGCCGATCGGTCTCGAATTGTTCCCAGGCTTTCAGGTCGGATTTGATAAGGTGCCAGGCATCGTCGATTCAGCCTTAGCGCTGCCCGCAATGCCGGCTCAGTTCGCTTCAGCCTTCACGGGTGAGAACTACCGAGGACCTGAGTTCGCTGAGCAGGCCCAGGGTCGAATCGATCAGCTCGATGGGCTGCTCAGATCCGAATATAATCTGAGAGACCCTGAGAATGCAAACGAAGTCTTCATGGAGTCTCTCGGCATGATGGCCGGTCAGATCCCGATCCCTGGCGGACCTGGCGCTAAGGCTGGTAAGTTCGCTGCTGAGGCGATCGAGACTGGCAAGAAAGGCGCACTGTCAGCCCTCGAATGGTTCTCGCCGACGATCGTTCCGAGACTCGAGAATTATCTGGCTGGAGCTGCTTTCCCAGCCGCGTTGAGTACCGACACTGGTGGCCAGGTCATTCAGAAAATCGCTGAACAGGTTTCACAGGAGCCCGACGATGAAGAAGAGTAAGTACGGCATGGGCGGTCTAGCCCTGATGATGAAGGATCGCATGCGTTCTCGGCCCGAGCCAATGAAGCTCCCCGAGTGGACTCGAAATCGTGTGCCGCCTAACAAGCGACCGGCTCCTATCCCTGAGGCTGACCGAGCCATCATGGGCGCAAAGAATCGCCTGGGCAGTTTGATTCAGAAGCGAACGGCGTTTGCCGAGGGCGGCAAAGTGAAGCCGGTGATCAAGGCCATCTCGTCGGGCAACGATCCGATCAAGAAGATGTCCCTTCGTCAGTTGAAGGCGAAGATGAAGGAGCTCGAGGCGAAGACCGAGTTCTACGATGACGCGAAGAACTCGGGCCTCAAAGCGCAGTGGGACAAGTACTACAACGAGGCTGAGCGCCGCGGTGTCATCCTGATCGACGAGCAGTAGCAGCCCTCACCTGAGCTTTCCACTCGTCGATGGCTTTCGGATCTGATTGTTCGATCCACTCGAGGCGTCGCTGCCTCAGGTCGTGTCTCGTAGTCAGGAAGTTAGCCACTGCCTCGGACGTCAGGAAGATCGGCAGATCTGGCGCACGCACGATTCCCTTCAGCAGATACTCATGCGGCATGAATACGCTTTGAGGTAGCTCGCGCCACTGAGCGTCCAGCTCTCCGCGGAGAATACCGACCTCAGGCGGAGCCTCGATGCCCAGCTCGATCTGAGCACCTTTGATCCCCGAGATCATCACGCGAATCAAGGTGCCGTCCTTCAGCCTTAGGTTGACGGCTTCGTTCAAACGTCGAGACAGGATCAACATGTCAGCCTCCGATCGATTCAAGATCAGCGATTGCCTGATCGAGGCCTGAGACGGCCGAGTCGAGCAGCTCGATCTGTTCGCTCATCGTTTCGCCACGCTCGCCTTCCTTCGCCCGATCCGACAGGTCCTCATAGGTCGACTCTTCGTCGTCCTTGATCGTCGCCAATTCGGTTTTCAGGTCATCGATCGACTTGATCATCTCGACGAGGCGGGCCTTGGTCTTCTTATCCATTTGCTTTCTCCAGTTGTTTGTTCAGGGGCAGTGATTGGCCGTAGGATCGGCCCTTCTCGATAGCTTCTTCTTCGATTCGAGCACGAAACGTCTTCGGCTTCGCCTGTCTGATGTTCTTCCAGGTCTCTTTGATCCACTTATCGTTCTCAGCCTGTTCGGTCTGATAGACGCTAGCGAGGACCAAGGACGTTCCTGGGGCTGCGTCAGGAATCTCGGGCTTATCCCTCATCTCGACGATGCGACGGATCAGCATGCTAGCCGCCGAGTAGCAGAACACGCGAAACCAGTTGTTGTCCTGCTCAGCGGCTCTCTGATGACGGCGACCCTCAGAGACGATCGAATTGACGAGCCAGCGGGCCATCTCAGAGGCGGTGATCGCATTCGACTCTCGCCCGATGAAGTAGTGGCCGATGTCCTTCGCCTGCCGCGCAGGAGTGAAGACGTACTTGCAGAAGAAGAGGTCAGCGACGGCCGCGCTGAGCGATCGCGCCCAGGGTCGACCGTAGTAGGTCTGCTGAGCTTGACCGCGCGGGTCAGCGTCCTTCTTCTCGATGCTGTCCAGTGACAGGTTGTACTTCGCCAGCGTAGCGTAAGCCATCCTGAGGGCGTTCTCGCGCTCGCCGTCAGTCGCTGCTGAGTCCTTCGACAGCGCCAGCATCTTGCGGACGCGCTCGATGATGCGTTCGGTGCTCATAAGTCTTTCAGCCTCTCCAGGACAGCAGTGGCTCGATCCAGCTCAGCCGGGGTCGAGTAACCACCCTCGGCGCATTGTCGAGCGATCACCTCGTGCAGCTGATCCAGCGCATTGTACAGCTCAGGCAGGCAGCTGATGACCTGGGCAAGGGCTTCGCTCTGACATTCAGCGATCAGCTTACGGTCAGCCGCGTGGATCGAAGGGTAGCTGTAGACGCGGCGAGCCTCGTCCTGTACCCAGTTGCCGGCCTGCTTCGGGAACCGATCGTGATTGGCATGGTGACGGAGGAAGCCAACGCCCCAGCGATCCTTGAGGTTCATGACTTCACCTTGCGCTTGCGCGGCTTGCGGGGGCGACTCTCAGGCGTGCGCTCTTCGAGGATCCTCGAACGGTCGTCCTGGTCAGGCGTCGCATACCACCACAGCGTGCCGGCGCCTTCGAGGGTATCGATGGCTCGGTGTCGCTTCAGGTGATGCAGGGAGGCGGCGACCTGGCTCATCGTCAGACCCGTCAGGATCTGCAAGTGAGTCGCGGTCAGAAAGTCGTCGGCAGCGATCAGGGTGCGCTGGACGACTGAGGTGCAGGTTTCTTTCTTCATGACTGGCTCCATCCAGTTGAGAGTGGGCGGGTCCAGTATAAACGCCGATCAGGCGGCAGTAAATACTGGACCCGACGAGTTACGCCGCGAGCTTCTCGGCGAGGTCCCAGAGGCCAACGTTCAGCTCGTTCGAGCGACCGATGTGCGAGATGCCGCGCGTGGTGACCCGACGGCCCTGAGGCGTTTGGAACTGCAGACCACCGCGGATCAGGTTTTCCTGGACGCGGTTGTAGACAGCCCAGACGTTGGTCGCCGTGTCAGCTTCGCGGCGCGATGCCAGCAGCAGCTGCGGGTTGTACGTCGGGACGCCATACGCCAGCTGTGCAGCTTCGATGGCGAAGGCTGCTTGTTGCTTCTCGGTCAGCGTGACCTTGGTCATTGCTTCGACGATCTTGCGCAGCGAGGAGGCTTTCGATGCCACCTGATGGGCGGCCTCGACGATTGCGTCACGGTCGCCGACGTGGCGTTCGGACATCGAGACGGCCGAGACGCCGGTGATGAGACCGTTGCTGCAGACGAGACGGTACAGGCCACCGCGCAGGATCAGGCGGGACTGCCCGTCGTGGCTGTTCGAGATGATCACCTCAGGGAACGTGTCGCCGACCATCGGCTTGGCGTTCGAGGTGCGCAGGCGAAGCTCGTGACGGGTGAACTTCGGATCACGGGCGCTGGCGGCTCGCTGGCGGGCCGACGACAGCGTGAAGCCGTTCTTCAGCAGGGGCTCGATCAGCTTCGCCGTCGAGACGAAGGCGTAGCGTTCGGACATCTTCGAGTGCGGTCGGGTCGAGAAGACGCTCGGGGCCGCAGCGCGGACCTGTTCGAGGGTCAAGGGGGCTTCGACAGAACGATTGGCAGGTGTGTAGCGGATCATGTGAGGATACTCCAGTGGTGTTACTTGGCGAGGGCTTTACGGATCTTGGCTTCGTCGTCATACGGTGCGCACAGACCCGAGGCGCGCAACGCACGCCTTGCGGCGGCGGGTTCGATTTTCAGCTCGGTGCACAGCGCGCTGAGCAGGTTTGAGGGACGAGCAGCTGTTGGCGCCTTAGGCGACGTCGGTGCAGCTGCAGGCTCGTCTGAGGGAGGCTCAGCGAGGACGTCGCCACGCTCGAGCAGCTCGAGGGCAGCCTGCGTGATCGCTTTCGATCGCTTCAGGCGCTTCAGGTGGTCGATGGCACGGTCGAGGGGGTAGTCGCCCCCGCGGTGCGGCACGCGGCGCATCTGGTCCCATTCGCGGAGGTCGACTTTCTGGACGCGGATGATCTCCTCATCGTTGATGATGCACGAGGCGTACTTGGTGCCCCGGAAGCCGACGACAGGCTTGCAGCCCGAGTCGAAGAAGTGCAGGTAGCGGACCGAGGCTTCCATTACGGCATCCCGAGGTGATCGTCGTCAGCGTTCGCGGCGTCGTCCTCGGCCTCAGCGTTCGCGACGTTCTCAGCCTGTTGCTTCTCGAGGATCTTGCGAATGGTCGAAGGCGTAGCGACTGCGACGGTTTCCATGTCGACGTTGGCCAGGTAGGAAAACGACTGGACGATGGCAGCAGCGGTCAGGATCAGCTGGGCGGCAGCCTCGAGCTCGTCGCGTGACAGCGTACCCGAACCCTCGGTGAATTCCTGAAAGGCGTCACGGCAGTCGATCAGGTCGTGTGACGTGTTGTGGAATCGGCAGTAAGACATGTTAGACATCGTTTGGGCTCCTTCCAAAACGTGAATTTGTTCGACGTGCCCAGTATATGTCAATCAGTTGTTGATGTAAATGGCCTCACACAACTATTTCAATAAGTGTTACATTATAGCAATGTTACAATATAACGGAGGCGAAAACGGTGCTGGTTTTCGAGATACTACGCCGGGGTAACCATAGGCATGCGTAGCATTTCATCTGATCGACTGTTAGGTCATTCAGAAACTGAGAAACGTGACCCGGAAAGACTGCGACGTCAGGGCCAATGCTGACGATCAGATAGCCGTCGCCGTTGTGCTCGAGATAACTCTTCCACCACAGGATCTGCGAACGTCGCATGCCTTTCTTGCCATCCCTGAAGGGGCGGCCTGACTTCTGTCGGGTATGCTTCAGTTCGATCCAGCCACGACGACGGTTGGCGAGCTGGTAGTGAACGTCTGGAACCCCGGGCGACGTCGGACTCTCAATCCGATCGTAGTGCCCGGGGGGCAACCGTGGCCTCAGCCACTTCCAGAGAGTTGCCTCGCTCATTCAGCCTTCAGAGCCGCCTCGATCTTCTTCAGCTCGGACGAACCGGCAGGCCACGCCCAGCGACCTTCGGCCTTCAGGCCGGCCTTGCGCAGCTTCTTGCGAGCGTCACGCGGGTCCAGCTTCAGCTGGGCCGACAGGCCCTTCAGGGTGACGAGATTCTCGTCCTTGTCCTTCGTCTTCTTCGCGGGGGCGGCAGCGGCCTTCTTGGCGGGGGCCGCCTTCTTCTTCGGTGCGGCCTTCTTGGCGGCCGGCTTGGTCTTCTCTTCGGTCACAGGATTCTCCTTGTTGGACATTTCGTTCTTGATCTCTTCGATACCTTCTTCCAGCCGATCCATCATATCTTACTCCGGTAATGGTCGCAGACTAAATCTGAGAGTTTGCGCTTCTGGGTCACAGACTGGTATATCAACTCATCGACGCTATTCTTGATCATCAGGAAAATGTAGTCCACCCGGGTTTGCTTCCTTGACAGGATCCTAAATCGCATCTGCTCATAGTCGATGTAGGAGTAATTCCAGGAGTACCACAAGATCCGTTTCGACGCGGATAAGTCTATACCAAGTCCGGATTGAATCTGAACAATCAACACGCCATCGATGAACGGCTCTTCGAGCGGCTGTCCGCCTCGAACTACACGACACAATACCTTCTGCTTGCGGCAAATCTCCTGAAGAGCCTCGATCTCATTGATGTAGCGGCAGCAGATCACCAGCGGCTCAGGGTGAAT
>Ga0075183_10057261_pt1 | contig 16231 bp, 9 predicted proteins | sample JI102314A2RNA_FD_77306 | JGI IMG/M metagenome (GOLD analysis project Ga0075183, IMG submission 77306) | Wastewater effluent complex algal communities from Wisconsin, to seasonally profile nutrient transformation and Carbon sequestration -... | ecosystem: Engineered > WWTP > Effluent > Algae...
CGGGTTCGGCCTGGGGCATCGTGCCGGGCTGAACGTCGCGCGGCCGATGGGCTTTTTCGTGTTCGCCGCCGCCCTGGTTATTGGCTTGGGCCAGAAAATCGGCTTGCTTGGGCGTCAGCGGGGTCTGGGTCTGGGTCAGGATCACATCCAGCATCGGCACCACCGGCGCCGCGCTCTCTAGGGCGAAACCGATGCCCAGGATCAGCAGCCCGTGCAGCAGCAGCGAGAACACCAGGGTCGCGCCCAGGCGCTGGTCGTCGCCGATGCGCGGTTTCGGCAGCAACGGTGGGGGCGGGGCGGGAATCGCACTCATCGGGACGGCGTATCAGACACGTCGGGCGCAGCCGTTCACGGCGAGCCTTCCAAGGCGTCGAAGAGCAGGCCGGCGATATTGAGCCCGAACTGGGCGTCCAACTCGCGGATGCAGGTCGGGCTGGTCACGTTGACCTCGGTGAGATAGTCGCCGATCACGTCTAGGCCGACGAAACGCATGCCGCGGCGCTGCATGTCCGGGCCGACCTGAGCGGCGATCCAGCGGTCGCGTTCGCTCAGCGGGCGGCCTTCGCCGCGGCCCCCGGCGGCGAGATTGCCGCGGAATTCGTCGCCTTGCGGGATGCGGGCGAGGCAGTAGTCCACCGGAACCCCATCGATCAGCAGGATACGTTTGTCGCCGTCCACGATCTCCGGCAGATAGCGCTGGGCCAGGGCCAGATGCCGGCCGCTGTCGGTCAGGGTTTCCAAAATCACGTTCAGGTTCGCGTCCCCGGCCCGAGCGCGGAAGATCGACCGCCCGCCCATGCCGTCCAGAGGTTTGAGCACGGCGTCGCCGTGTTCGGCCACGAAGGCTTTGAGCGAGGCGGCGTCGCGGGCGACCAGCGTCGGCGGGCAGCACTGCGGGAATTCCAGGGCGGTCAGCTTCTCGTTCTGGTCGCGCAAGCCCTGCGGATCGTTGACGATCTGAGCCCCGGCGCGTTGGGCGAAGCTCAGGATATGGGTGTCGTGGAGGTAATCGGCGTCGACCGGCGGGTCCTTGCGCATCAGCACCAAGTCGCCCGGGCCGAACGGCCGCTCGGCCGCCGCGCCTAACTCGAACCAGCCTTTGTAATCGTCGCGAACGCTCAGCGGCGCGGTGCGCGCGATCGGACGACCGTCGCGCAGGCCCAGCCCGCCGGGCGTCGCGTAATGCAGGCGATGCCCCCGGCGCTGCGCTTCCAGCAGCATCGCGAAGGTCGAGTCTTTCGCGATCTTGATCGACGCGATCGGGTCCATGACCACGACCACATCGCGCACCGTCCGACGATCCATCCCGTTACCCTTCGAAAAGCCAGCGGCGATGTTAGCAGGCCGTCGTTAGGTTCCGATGCGCGCCGCCGATACGCCGTGTTGCGTCGATTCTGGCCGCGCTGCGTCACCGCGCTCGCGCGAAAGAATTCGTTAACTCGCCCTAACGAAGCGTGTCGGCAAAGGCGGTTACACTTGCCAACGTGAGCCAGTCCATAGAATCGCTAACGAAAACTTGACAGTGCGTCGGTGGGCTGGGATATAGATACCTTTTAGCGGCGAACGCGCTGTTCGCCCTTGGCCGCGAGCGTGCCGAGAGCGTGCTACATACGGGGAGACACGATGACCCAAGACGAGAATCCAGCCGGCAGTCTGCAAGGCCTGCGGGTGATGGTGATCGACGATTCGAAGACCATTCGCCGAACCGCGGAAACCCTGCTCAAGCGAGAAGGGGCCGAGGTGGTGACGGCGACCGACGGTTTCGAGGCGCTCGCCAAGATCGCCGATCAGCGGCCTCAGATCATCTTCGTCGACATCATGATGCCGCGGCTGGATGGGTATCAAACGTGCGCCCTGATTAAGAACAATCAGGTGTTCAAGCACACTCCGGTGATCATGCTCTCCTCCAAGGACGGTTTGTTCGATAAGGCGCGGGGCCGCATCGTCGGGTCCGAGCAATACCTCACCAAACCGTTCACGCGCGAAGAGTTGATCGACGCGATCCGCAAGCACGTCAACGCCTGATCGGGAGGGGCAGGGGAGCCATGGCCCGCATTCTGTTGATCGAAGATTCTCCGACGGACACGGCGGTCTTGACCCGTTTGCTCGAACGTCACGGGCATACGGTCTTGACCTCCGGCAGCGCCGAGGAGGGGATCGAGGTCTGCCGCCGCGAGCGGCCGGATGTCGTGTTGATGGACGTCGTGCTGCCGGGCATGAACGGCTTCCAGGCGACCCGCGCGCTCTCGCGCGACGCCGCGACCAGCCGAATCCCGGTCCTGATCGTCAGCACCAAGGGGATGGATACCGACCGCTCCTGGGGCATGCGCCAGGGCGCCAAGGACTACATCGTTAAGCCGCCGAACGAGGCCGCACTGATCGCTCGCATCGACCAATTGCTGGGGAACGCCGCATGATCGAAGACAATGCCGTCGCGTTCGACGCTTTCGAGGCGCTCGCCGAATACGAACGTCGCAGTCTGGCCCACGTGGCCGGTCTGCCGGAACAGCTCCAAGCCGCAGGCCTGTGGCGCGGCGTCGGTTATCGCATCGGCCACCGCAAGCTGGTGTCGGATTACGAGGCGGTGGCCGAAATCCTGACCGTCCCGCAGATCACCCCGGTCCCGGGCGCGCAGCCTTGGATGCTGGGCGTGGCCAACGTCCGCGGCAACTTGCTGCCGGTGGCCGACCTCAAACAATTCCTCGAAGGCACCCGCTCGGTGCTGCAAGAGGGGCATCAAAAAGTGATGGTGCTGCGTCAGCCCGGCGGCGACGTGGCGGTGACCATCGATGAGTTGTACGGCCAGCGTTCGTTCCAGGACGAGCAGCAGGCCGATCCCGAATCCCTCGGCGAGGGACGCTACGGCGGTTTCATCGACCGCGCCTATCGCGTCGCCGACGAGTTGTGGGGCGTGTTCCGCTTCGACTTGCTGGTCCGCACGCCCGAATTCCGACACGCGGCCACGTAAGGCTTCCTTACGCACCCCGACGCACCCTTCCTTTCACCGAACATCAGAACAACGTAGATCGAGGCGAGACATGAGCACTGTGATGGACACCGTTGCCGGCAAGGGGCGCAGCCAGAGCACCAACCTATGGCTGTGGGTTCTGGCGCTGTCGCTGCTCGTATTCGCGGCCAATACGGGCTACGCGTTATGGAAGACCGCCCGTTTCGGGGGTGCGAACACCGCAGCATCCAGTTTGCAGGTGAATTCGCAGAAGCTGTCGAACCTCGGCCGCGAAGCGGTCAACGGCGATGCCGCCGCGTTCAAAGCCTTCCGCGAGACCAAGGCGCAGATCGAAAGCGACGTGAAGTTGCTCAACGACCGCTTCGGCAGCGCGCCCGACGTGTCCGGTCCGATCAACACCGTCACCACCACGTGGGTGCCGATGGGCAAGAACGCCGACCAGATCATCTCGTCCGAAGCGGCGGTGGTGGCCCTGGCCGGTAACGCCAAGACCTTCACCGATCGCGTGCCGCAGTTGCAGGCGCAGCTCGACGAAGTGGTGCGCGCCATGTCCGCCAGCGGTGCGCCGTCTTCGCAGATTTATATCGCGCTGCGCCAAGTGGTGTTGGCGGCGACGATGGCTCGCAGCGTCGCGGAAATTCGCGCCGGTGGCCAGAACGCCTCGGTGGCCGGCGAACGCCTCGCCCGCGACGCGGGCGTGTTCGCCCAGGTGCTCAACGGCCTGCGCAACGGCGATCAAGCGATGAACATCCAGCGCCTCGGCAACCCGGCCGCGTTGGGTGCGTTGAACCAAGCCAACGCCCAGTGGGCGGAGATGAAAAAGGATCTCGACGCGATTCTGAACTCTTCGCAGAGCCTGTTCCGCGCGCAATCGGCCGCGACCGAGTTGACCAGCGGTTCGACCAAACTGCTCAGCGACAGCGAAAGCCTGTTCCGCGCCTTTACGGCGTTCGGTTCGGCCCGCGATACCAACCTGTTCGGCAACATCTGGGTCAGCGTGCTGTCGGGTTTGATCGCGTTGGCTTCGATCGTGTTCTTGGTCTTCAGCTTGAACACCGCGCAGCGTCAGCGCTATCAGACCTCGATGGAACTCAACAATCGTAACCAGGAGGCGATCATGCGCCTGCTGGACGAAATGGGTTCGCTCGCGGAAGGCGACTTGACCGTAAAGGCGACCGTGACCGAGGACATGACCGGCGCGATCGCGGACTCGATCAACTTCGCGGTCGAACAGCTGCGCAGCTTGGTGCAAACCATTAACGACACCTCGGTGCAGGTGGCGTCCAGCGCCCAGGAAACCCAGGCCACCGCGATGCATCTGGCCGAAGCCGCCGAACATCAGGCGCAGCAGATCAACACCGCCACCACCCGCATCAGCGAAATCGCGACCAGTATTAACCAGGTGTCGCGCAACTCCGCCGAATCCGCGGACGTGGCGCAACGCTCGGTGGAAATCGCGACCAAGGGCGCGGGCGTGGTGCGCCAGACGATTCAAGGCATGGACACCATCCGCGGCCAGATTCAGGAAACCTCGAAGCGAATCAAGCGCCTCGGCGAAAGCTCGCAGGAAATCGGCTCGATCGTGGAACTGATTAACGACATTTCCGAGCAAACCAACATCCTCGCGCTGAACGCGGCCATCCAGGCGGCCTCGGCGGGCGAAGCGGGCCGCGGGTTCGCGGTGGTGGCCGACGAAGTGCAACGACTCGCCGAGCGCACCTCGAACGCGACCAAGCGAATCGAAGCGCTGGTGGAAACGATTCAGGCCGACACCAACGAAGCGGTCAGTTCGATGGAACAGACCACCTCCGAAGTGGTGAGCGGCGCCCGTCTCGCCGAAGACGCGGGCACCGCGCTGGGCGAGATCGAAACGGTGTCGAACACGCTCGCCGGACTCATTCAAGGCATCTCCAAGGCCGCGCAGCAGCAGTCCACGGCGGCGTCGGACATCACCCAAACCATGAGCACCATTCAGTCGATTACCGCGCAGACTTCGCAAGGCGCCAACCAGACCGCCGAGTCGATCGGAAACCTCGCGCAACTGGCGGCGGACCTCCGCCGTTCGGTCGCCGACTTCAAGCTGCCGGCTTGATTTTCGGCGGAATCTGCGACGGAGCACGGGCGAAATGATGCGTATGCCACCCCAGTCTGATTCATCTCAGCGCCGATCCGGGCGCGGATGCGGGCGCGTACGCGTCTACGAGGAGGCGCGATGAGCGCGCTGCACCAAGCGATCGAATACAGCGCATTGGGCTGGGTGAAACCCGAGCTCGACGAAACCTTGCGTCTCGCGCAGGTGGAAATCGAAGGGTTCATCGGCGACCCGAACGACACCGGTCGCATGGGTGTTTGCGCCGAGTTGTTGCACCAAGTGCAGGGCACCCTGCGCATGGTCGAGCTTTACGCCCCGGCGATGGTCGCCGAGGAAATGGAGCAACTGGCGCAATCGCTGCAACGCGGCGACGTCGAAGACAGCGAGACCGCGTGCTCGGCCTTGATTCGCGGCGTCGTGCAGTTGCCCGATTATCTGGAACGTTTGCAGAGCGGCCACAAAGAAATCTCGATCGTTCTGCTGCCGGTGTTGAACGAGCTGCGCGGCGCGCGCGGCGAGACCGGTTTGAGCGAAAGCGTGCTGTTCGTGCCCGATCTCGATCGCGCGCTGCCGTCTTCGCTGCCCCGTGCCGGCGGTGTCGCTCGCGCCAGCGAAGTCACGCCGTATCTCGTGCGTTTGCGCGATGCGTTGCAGTCGTGGCCCGAACACGGCGCGCCCGCCGATGCCGACGGTCTGCATTTCGGGATCGAAGCGCTGCTCGCGCGCGCGGTCGACGATTCGCAACGTCGCATGCTGTGGGTCGGCTCGATGGTCGCCGCCGCGCTGCAAGAGCGCGCACTCGCGCCCAGCGCCAGCCTGCGTCAAGCCTTCGCCAGCGTCGAACGCGAGGCCCGTCGTCCGTACGAGAACGACGCGTTCGGCGCACCGCGCGCCGAAGCCACGTTGGAGCCGACGCGTCAATTGCTGTACCACGTCGCGCACAGCGATTCGAACCATGTCGCGTTGGTCAAACTGCGCGAAGTGTTCGATCTCGACGCGCTGAAACCCAGCGAATCGGAACTCGATCACGCCCGCGGCAGCATCGCCGGGCGCAACCGCGCCTTGCTCGACACCGTCTCCGCGGCGGTGAAAGAAGAATTGCTGCGCGTCAAAGACGAACTCGACCTCTATCTGCGCACCGGGCGCAACGACCCGAGCAGCTTGCAACCGCAAGTCGAGGCCTTGACGCGCGTGTCCGACACGCTGGGCATGCTCGGTCTGGGCATGGCCCGCGGCATGGTGCAGCAACAGCGCGACGAGATGCAGCAGATCGTGCGCGGCGAACGCGCCGCCGACGAAACCGCGCTGCTCGACATCGCCGGCGCGCTGCTCTACGTCGATGCGTCTTTGGACGATCAAGTCGAGCGCTTGGCCAGCGGCGACGACACCGACGCCGGCGACGATATGTCGAAGTCGGAAGCGCGCAAAGTGCTCGACGTGCTGCTGCGCGAAGCGATCGCCAACTTCGCCTCGGCGCGACAGGCGTTCGACGCCTTCATCGAAACCGATTGGCGCCACGCCGAACTCGAGAGCGTGCCGAATCTGCTCGCCGAAGTGGCCGGCGCGCTGCGTATGCTCGAATTGCCGCAAGCCGCGGGCTATCTGGACGGCGTGCGCTTCTACACCGAAGTGGAACTGCTGCAGCGCCGCCGAGTGCCCAATAGCCGTCAGCTCGACACGTTCGCCGATGCGCTGGCCAGCGTGGAGTACTACCTCGAAGCTTTGCGCGATCAGCGCGGCAACCGCGACGATATTCTCGATATCACCCGCAACAGCCTCGAATCGCTCGGTTACTGGCCGTTGCCCGCGATCAAGCCGGCCGAAGCCGTCGAAGTCGCAGCGCCTGCGGCATCCGTCGTCCCCGCCGATGTCGTCGCGCGAACGCCAGCGGTCGACGATGCCACGATTCCGGCACCGGCCGACGAACTTGTCGAAGCGCCGCTTCACCTCGATGAAGCGCCGGCACTGGAAACGGCGACGCTCGAAGACTCCGCGATCGACGACGCGCCGACATCGGCGGAGGCCGCTTCGGAGCTGTCGGAGCCGGTGGAAACGCTGTCGTCGGAACCCGTTTCGATCGAGTTCGCGCCGATCTCGCCGGAACCGACGACCGAAGAGCCCGCCTCGATCGAATCGGCCTCGACGCACGCCGCGCCGACGCAAGATGCACCGATCGAAGCGACGCCGGCCGTGGCCGAGCCCGCCGTACCCGCACCCGAGCCGATCGCCGCCGGTTTCGATCCCGCCAACGACGATATCGACGACGAAATTCGCGAAATCTTCCTCGAAGAGTTCGAAGAGGAAATCGGCAATCTGCGCACGTTGCTACCGGTGTGGCGCGCGGCGCCGAACAATTTGGAATTGATGTACCCGGTGCGCCGGGTCTTCCACACGCTCAAAGGCAGCGGTCGTCTCGTCGGCGCGAAAACGCTGGGCGAGTTCAGTTGGAAGATCGAAAGCATGCTCAACAAGGTGCGCGACGGCCATCGCCCCGCGTCGCCCGCCGTGGTCGCGATGACGGCGCTCGCTGCCGACACGCTGCCGCAATTGCACGCCGCCTTGCTCGGACAGGGCGTCGTCACCGCCGATCTTCGTTCGATGGAATTGCTCGCCGAACGCATCGCCGCTGGCGAAGACATCATGCCGGCGCACGCGTTGATGACGCCCGCGCAAGCCCCGGTCGAAGCGCCCGCGGCCGCGCGCGCGGAAATGCCTGTCGCCGCGAAGATGCCGGAAGCGACGCCGGTCGCGCCCGCGTTGGAAGAATTGGCCGACGACGGCGTGTCCTTCAGCGTCGATCCGGTGCTGTTCGAGATTCTGCAAGCCGAAGTCGATGGCCATTTGCACACGATCGACGGTTGGCTGGACCGCGCGAAACATGCGCCGACGCCGGCCGACGACGGTCTGGTCCGCGCGATCCACACCATGAACGGTGCGTTCGCGATGACCGAAGTGCCGGGCATCACCGATGCGCTGAGCCCCGCCGAGGGCTACGTGCGTCGCCTGATGGCCGCCGGACACCCGGCCGATGCCGAAGGCGTGGGCGCGATCGACGAATTGGCGCAACGCATCCGCGACACCATCTCCGCGCTCGCGGTGACCGGTGAGCGCGTGCCGCGTTGCGATGCCGTGGCGGCGCGATTGGCGGCCCTGCGCGACGCGTTGCCCGAAGTGCGGCCGTCGATCGTGGTCGAAGACCCGATCGAAGACGAGATCGCATTGGAGGCGGCCGAACTCGACGCCATGCCGCCGAACGACGGTTTGGAATCGGTCGAACTCACCGAGCTCGACCTCAGCGAATTCGGCGGTTTCGCCTCGCAAATTCCGGCCGATGGCCTCGCGGATCGGCTCGACACCGATCGCGCGCCGACCGAACGCCTCGAAGCCGAGCGGTTGGAAGCCGAGCGTCGCGAACAAGAATTGCTCGACCTCATTCGAATCGAAGACGAGCGTTTGGAAGCCGAACGTCTCGAAGCCGAGCGTCTCGAAGCCGAACGCCTCGAAGCCGAACGTCTCGAAGCCGAACGTCTCGAAGCCGAACGCCTCGAAGCCGAACGCCTCGAAGCCGAACGCCTCGAAGCCGAACGCCTCGAAGCCGAACGCCTCGAAGCGGAACGCCTCGAAGCCGAACGTCTCGAAGCCGAACGTCTCGAAGCCGAACGTTTCGAAGCCGAACGTCTCGAAGCCGAACGTCTCGAAGCCGAACGTCTCGAAGCCGAACGTCTCGAAGCCGAACGTCTCGAAGTCGAGCGCCTGGAAGCCGAACGTCTCGAAGCGGAACGTCTCGAAGCGGAACGTCTCGAAGCGGAACGTCTCGAAGCGGAACGTCTCGAAGCGGAACGTCTCGAAGCCGAACGCCTCGAAGCCGAACGCCTCGAAGCCGAACGCCTCGAAGCCGAACGCCTCGAAGCGGAACGCCTCGAAGCGGAACGCCTCGAAGCGGAACGTCTCGAAGCCGAACGCCGGGAGACCGAGCGTTTGGGCGCGGAACTGCTCGAACAGCATGCGTTCGAGGCGAATTTGCTCGAGGCGGAGCGTCTTCTGGCCGAAGACGAGATGCCGAAGACATCCGACTCGGTGTTCGAGGACGACGATCTAGGCGCGGACATCGGCGCCGACATGGGCGCATTCCTCGATTTGCCGAGCGAAGCGACCGAACAGGCCTTCGTCGAAGACACCGCGTTCGCCGACGAGATTCCGTCCGCCGAGACGGTTTCCGAAATCGCTGCGGAGACGCCGCTCCTCGCCGATGCGCCGGCTTTCGCCGAAGAGGAGCTGCCGGCCTTCTTCGATATGAGCGAGATCCCCTCGCGCAGCGAGCCCGCGGCCGAAATGCCCGAGCCGTTGCCGGCGGCGGCGGAAGATCCCGATGAAGCGCTCGAGATGGACGAACTCGACGCGGAGTTGGTCGATATCTTCGTCGAAGAGGCCCGCGACCTGCTCGATCATTCCGATCAGCTGCTGGTCAAACTGCGCGATGCGCCCGAAGAGCGCGACATCATCGTCGGCCTTCAGCGCGATCTGCACACGCTCAAAGGCGGCGCGCGCATGGCCGGCATCATGCCGGTGGGCGAACTCGGCCACACCATGGAGTCGATGCTCGAAGCGGTCGCGGAACATCGCACCCAGATCGGCGCCCAGGATATTCCGCTGCTCGAACGCGGCTTCGATCGTCTGCACGCGATGGTCACGCGCGTCGGCGCGCGTCGCGCGATCGGCATGCCGGCGCGGTTGATCGGCGAGTTCGAAGAACGCGTCTACGGCCGCACTGCGGTCGCGACCGAGAACGTCGAGAAGGCCGAGAGCGTCGAAAGCGTCGTCGTCGAGACGGCGTTCGAAGACGTGTCCACCGATGCGACCGCGTCGCTCGGCGCGTTGTCGGCGCCGATCGAGTTCGGCGCCACGCCCGGCGACGATGACGTCGGCCTGCGCGGGTCTCAGGAACAAGTGCGCGTCCGCGCCGAGTTGCTCGACCGCCTCGTCAACTACGCGGGCGAAGTCGCGATCTATCGCTCGCGTCTGGAACAGCAGCTCGGCGCGTTCCGCGGCGCCACAGCGGAAATGGGTCAAACCAACCTGCGTCTGCGCGACCAGTTGCGCCGTCTGGAAATCGAAACCGAAGCGCAGATCATCGCGCGCTACCAGCGCGAGGGCGAAAACCGCGACGCGACGTTCGACCCGCTGGAACTCGATCGCTTCTCGACCTTGCAGCAGCTCTCGCGCGCGCTGGCCGAAACCGCGACCGACTTGACCAGCTTGCAATCGACGCTGGACGATCTGACCCAGCAGTACGAAACCTTGCTGCTGCAGCAGTCGCGCGTGAGCTCGGAACTGCAGGAAGGTCTGATGCGCACGCGCATGCTGCCGTTCGATACGGTGGTGCCGCGTCTGCGTCGCGTGCTGCGTCAAGCCGCGACCGATACCGGCAAGTCCGTGCAGTTGAAAGTCGATGGCGCGCAGGGCGAACTCGATCGCAACGTGCTCGAACGCATGACCGCGCCGTTGGAGCACATGCTCCGCAACGCCGTCGCGCATGGTTTGGAAAAACCGGGCAAGCGCAAATCCTCCGGCAAAGCCGAGGAAGGCGTGGTGCGCATCGCGGTGCGCAAGGAAGGTTCCGAAGTCGTGCTGCAAATCAGCGACGACGGCGCCGGCCTCGACCGCAAAGCGATCCGCGAACGCGCCGAAGCGCGCGGCTTGGTCCGCAAAGACGCCACGCTGTCGAACGCGCAGCTCGATGCGATGATTCTCGAGCCGGGCTTCTCCACCGCGAACGAAGTCAGTCGCCTCGCCGGTCGCGGCGTCGGCATGGACGTGGTCGCGAGCGAAGTGCGCCAACTCGGCGGCACGCTCGACATCCAATCCGAGCGCGGCAAGGGCAGCTCCTTCACCTTGCGCTTGCCGCAGACCCTCGCGGTCACGCAGGCGGCCTTCGTGCGCATCGGCGAAACCTTGTTCGCGGTGCCGATCGCGTCGGTGCGCGGCGTCGGTCGCATTCAGCGCGAAACCCTCGCCAGCGGCGGCTCGACCTACCGCTACGGCAACGAAGAGTACGTGCTGCACGATCTGGGCAAATTGATCGGCGCCGCGCCCGCGAAAGCCGAAGGCCAGTTGCAGATGCCGCTGCTGCTCACGCGCTCGGGCGATCTGCACATCGCGGTCAGCGTCGATCAAATCGTCGGCAACCGCGAAATCGTGGTGAAGCCGATCGGCCCGCAGGTGGCTTCGATCCCGGGCATCTTCGGCGCGACCATCATGGGCGACGGCAGCGTCGTGGTCATTCTCGACGTCGCGCCCTTGGTGCGCCGTATCGTCGCGCAGCCGGTGCTCGTCGAAGAGCAAGCGCCGCTCGCCGCCAGCGAAGAGCGTCAGGTGCCGCTGGTCATGGTGGTCGACGACTCGATCACGATGCGCAAAGTCACCGGTCGCGTGCTGGAGCGCAACAACTTCGAAGTGGTCACCGCGAAAGACGGTTTGGACGCCTTGGAACGCTTGGCCGACCGCGTGCCGGATCTGATGCTGCTCGACATCGAAATGCCGCGCATGGACGGCTACGAATTGGCGACCGCGATGAAGGCCGACCCGCGTCTGCGCAACGTGCCGATCATCATGATCACCTCGCGCACCGGCGAGAAACATCGCCAGCGCGCGATGGATATCGGCGTGAATCGCTACCTCGGCAAGCCATATCAGGAAAACGAACTGATGCGCAACGTCTTCGCCTTGCTGGAAGGCAAAGCGCCCAATTCGGTGAGTCGCGATGGCTGAGTCGTCACCCGCCGCAGGCCCGCAACGCGTCGCGCTGTTGGCGCGGCCCGGCAAGGCTGCGGACAATCTGGTCGAGGCCTTGCGCCAGTCCGGCGCGGACCTCGTGCTGGTCGCCGATCCGAACGCCTTGGACGAAGCGACGCTGCTCGCCGCGCGTCCGCAGGCGGTGTTGGTGGCGTTGGAGCCGGGGATCGAACCGGCGGTGGATCGCCTCGACGCGGTGCTGTCGTCGCCGTCGCTGACGGTGATTTTCGACGAGGCCGATCTCGCCGCGCATCGCGCCGGTTGGGACGCCGCGCGCTGGGTGCGCCATCTGTCCGCGAAATTGAATCGCCACCAGCGCGTGCTGCCGCCCGGCGGCGAAGCGGAAACCGAAGAGTGGTATCCCTCGCCGGGGCATTTGCCCTCGCCGGCGTCGGCGTTCGTCGATTTGGACATGGGCGCGTTCGCGCAAGAAGCCGCCGCGCGCGCCGGTAGCGTGCCGACCGACGGCATGAGCGCCGAAGCGCCGCTTGCGACGATGCCGAGCGAAGCCTTGTCGATCGAAGCGCTGATCGATCCATCCTCGCCAACCTTGCAGGCGATCGGCTCCGAAGGCGGCGATCCTTGGGGCGACGATGCGGGACTCGATGCCGCCGATGCTGCGCCCGATACCGCCGTAGAATTGCCGACGGCCGCCTCGATCGTCGAGCCTGCGCGATCGGAAACGTCCGCTGTCGAGACCACCGCTGTCGATGCTCGCAATCTCGATGCGTTCGACTTCGATGCGCTCGATCTCGCCGCATTGGATCTCGATGTCGCCACCGATCATCGTGCCGCCGAAATCGATGCTGCCGAAAGGGATGCTGTCGAAAGGGATGCCGTCGAAACAGGTGCCTTCGAAGCCGATGCGCTCGCAGCGGATACGGCCGAAGCGAATGCCGCCGACATCGATGCGATCGAGCTCGAAACCTTTGGCGTCTCGACGCTAGAACTCGACGCGCGCGCCGCGGCGGTGGACGCCCCGAGCGTGCAGCCGATGCAGTTCGACGACGACGCCTTCTTTCTCGAATCGCTGTCTTCGGATGCGACGAAGCCGCTCTCGTTCGACGATGCGCAGGCTTTCGAAACCGCTGAGCCGCGCTTCGACGATCCGCCCGCCGCATCGTTCGCGCCCGATTTCGACCTCGACACCACGATCGCCGTCTCGCCGCCGCCGCTGCCGGATGCGCCGGAGACGAGCGCGCCGACGACGAAGGAACCGCTCGGTTTCGTGCTCGAGTCGTTCGAGGATGCGGTGCCGAACGCGAACAACGCGCCGCCTGCCGGCGACTCGCGATCGACCGCTCGCAATCTCGATCTGTCGTCGCTCGAAGCGCGCATCTCCAGTCTTTCGTTGGTCGAGATCGACACGCCGACGGAGCCCTCCGCGACGAAAGACATGCCGGCTTACGTCGATTTCACGGATGCCGGAGCTGCGGTCGTCGGAGCCGCGCCCGCCGAGTCTGCGAACGCCGACTCCGCGCCGAAGAATCTGGCGCAGGCCGATGCGGACGCTTGCTCCGTCGTGCCGCCCGCACCGCCGCCGCTGCCGACCTGGGACGCGCCGCCGCCGTCGGCCGCGATGCCGATCTCGAACCCGCCGCGGTTCTCGCCGCCGAGCGACATCGGTCGCGGCTTGGTGGTGATCGAAGCGGGCTTGGGCGGCCCCGATCCGGTGCGCCAAGTGTTGGCGGGCCTACCGTCCACCTTCCCGATGCCGGTGCTGGTGCGCCTGCACCTTCAGGGCGGGCGTTACGATCGCTTGGTCGCGCAGATGGAACGCGCCGCGTCGCTGCCGGTGATGTTGGCCGAAGTCGGCGATTTCGTGCGCACCGGTTGTATCTATTTCTTGCCCGAAGGCATCGGCTTGAACGCCTTGCCGGGCGGGTTCGAATTCATCGCCCATCCGTCGCCGGCGTTGACGATCTTCGCGGCGCTGCCCGCGCAGGACAGCGCGATGCTGTTCCTCAGCGGTAGCGACGCCGGCTTGATCGAAGACGCGATGCAGGCCGTCGACGACGGCGCCTTGGTCGTCGCGCAGTCGCCGGAAGATTGTTACGACGGCGCCGCCTGCGCGTATTTGCGCTCGCGCGGCGCTGCGTCCGGGTTGCCGCCGGAATTGGCTGCGCGGCTCGTCGCGCGCTGGCCGTCCTGACCGCGCCCGCACCGCATCGAACGCGCACACCGCACCGTCCCGCTCACGCTCGCGCACGTCACACGACCGACTTCGAACCCATGAACGCCAACGCTTCCAGTACCTCTCCCGCCAACGCGTCCGTCGATGAAGTCCGCGGCGTGCTGATCCAAATCGTCGGCGGACAGGTGTTGTTGCCCAACGCGTCCACCGTCGAGGTGATGTCCTACGCCGAACCCGATCCGGTGGAGAACGCGCCGGATTGGATGCTCGGCCGCATCCGCTGGCGCGGTTGGCGCGTGCCGATGATCGCCTACAGCCGCATGGTCGGCGTCGGCTCCGAATCGTCCACCATCGGCACCAAGGTGGTGATGCTCAAAGCGCTCGGCGGCGATCCTAAGTTGCCGTATTTCGGCCTGCTCGCGCAGGGCTTCCCGCGCTTGGTCACCATCGGCCGCGATTCCTTGATCGTCGATACCGCGCACAGCGAAGAATTGCCCGACAGCGTGCGCACCCGCGTGATGTTCAACGACGCCATCGCGCTGGTGCCGGATCTCGACACCATCGAGCGCATGATCACCGACGTGCTGCGTCCGGTCGAGGCGCCGGTCGAGGTCGCGTCCGAAGACTGAGTCGCGACGCCGTCGTCGTTACGTTCTTCGCATCGTCACAAATCCCCGAATTTCGCCTGCAGCGCCGCGATCGCGGCCAGCCCGGCGGTTTCCGTGCGCAAGACGCGCGGGCCGAGACGTAAGCCTGCGAAGCCGCTGTCTCGCAGCGCGATCCGATCTTTCTCCGACCAGCCGCCTTCCGGGCCGATGGCGACGACGATGTCGGTCTGCGGCGCCGCCAAGGTGTCGAAGCGATGCGCGCCTTGCGGGTCGAGCGTGAGTTTCAGCGCATTCGCGGCGAGCGATGCGGCGGCTTCGACCAAGCCGCGGGCGGGCGCCAGTTCGGGAATCCGCGCGCGGCCGGATTGTTCGCAAGCCGAGACGACGACGCTGCGCCAATGCGCCATGCGTTTGTCCAAACGGTCGCCGTCCAGTCGCACTTCGGTGCGATCGGCGAACACCGGGACGATGCCGGCGACGCCGAGCTCGGTGGCTTTCTGCAGGATCAGATCCATCTTCTCGCCGCGGGCGATGCCCTGCAGCAGCACGATCCGCAGCGGCGATTCGTTGTCGATCTCGCGCGCGTCGAGCACTTCGGCGTCCACGCCGCGTTTGCTCGCGGCGAGCAAACGCGCGTCGTAGTCGCTGCCGTCGCCGTTGAACAACACGCACGCCTCGCCTTCGCGCAGGCGCAGCACGCGCACCAGATGCACGCCCGCGCTTTCGGGCAGCGCGACGCGCGCGCCGGGCGCGAGCGGGGCATCGACGAAAACGCGGGTCAGACGCATGCGGCGGGCTCCTGTTCGATCGGATCGATGTCGGCGGCGTCGATCGCCGCGCGCGTGGCGTCGGCGAGCAGCGCGAGTTGCGCGTCGTCGATGCAGTACGGCGGCATCCAATACAACACGTCGCCCAGCGGTCGCAGCAGCGCGCCGTGCGCCAAGGCTGCGCGATACATGCGCAGCACTCGCTTGTCCGCGATGTCGCGGGGGGCGGGCCGGTCGCCCGGTTCTGGATGCAGTTCGATCGCGACAATCATCCCGGTCTGTCGCACCTCGGCCACCGACGGGTGCGACGCGAACGGCGCGGCCAGCGCGGCCATCTTCGCCGCGGTGTCGCGATTGCGCGCGATCACATCCTCGTTTTGCAGAATGTCCAGCGACGCCAGCGCCGCCGCGCAAGCCAGCGGATTGCCGCTGTAGCTATGCGAATGTAGGAACGCGCGCTCGCGCGAATCGTCGAGGAAACCGTCGTAGATGGTTTGGGTCGCCAGCACCGCGCACAGCGGCAAAAACCCGCCGGTCAAACCTTTGGACAAGCACAGCAGATCCGGCTGGATGCCCGCTTGCTCGCAGGCGAATAGGGTGCCGGTGCGGCCGAAGCCGGTAGCGATCTCATCGGCGATCAAGAACACGCCGTGCGCATCGCACAAGGCGCGCACGCGTTTCAGATACGCCGGATGGTGCATGCGCATGCCGCCCGCGCATTGCACCAAGGGTTCGAGAATCAGCGCGCAAATCTCGCCTGCGTGCGCGTCGAGCAATTGCGCGAGCGCGTCGGCGGCGTCTTCGGCGCGTTGCGCGGCGGCGCTCGCATCCATCGCGCCGAACGCGTCGGGCGAAGGCGCGAACAACGAG
>Ga0075183_10103415_pt1 | contig 16224 bp, 29 predicted proteins | sample JI102314A2RNA_FD_77306 | JGI IMG/M metagenome (GOLD analysis project Ga0075183, IMG submission 77306) | Wastewater effluent complex algal communities from Wisconsin, to seasonally profile nutrient transformation and Carbon sequestration -... | ecosystem: Engineered > WWTP > Effluent > Algae...
AAAAAAGTATGCTGTAGCTAATCTACGAGCATGTAATGTACCTTTTTTGCCAAGAGTAATTGCTTTTTCAACAAAAGGACGCAATTCTTTAGCTTTTGGAACTGTTGTTACTATGCGTTCATGTAAGATTAGAGATGTTGCTAGATTTCTCAACAACGCTTTACGATGTGGCGTTGTGCGACCTAGTTTTCTATGGGCAACGTTATGTCGCATTTTATTCTCCTATACGTGCTAAAACCAGCTTTTATTCTTCTTTAAGAGGGCTACCATAATCATCAAAGCGCATGCCAAGATTCAGCCCCATAGCTTGCAAAATTTCTTTAATTTCATTTAGAGACTTACGGCCAAAATTCTTTGTTTTCAGCATTTCTGCTTCTGTTTTTTGGACTAACTCTCTAATAGTACGAATATCTGCATTTTTAAGACAATTGTAAGAACGCACAGATAATTCTAACTCTTCTACAGAACGATCTAAGTTTTCATTAAAAGGAGATGGCTTTTCTTCTGGTTCAGGTTCTTGTACTTCAGGCCCTTCCTCAAAATTGATAAAGATAGACATATGATCTTTTATCAATTTAGCTGCAAGACTTATAGCTGTTTCAGGTCTAATGCTGCCATTAGTCCAAACTTCTAAAGTAAGCCTGTCATAATCGGTATCCTGTCCCAAACGAGCTGGTTCTACCTGATAATTAACTTTTCTCACAGGAGAATGAATAGAATCAACTGGGATATATTCTTTTGTTAAATAATCATCTAGGTTATTTTTAGCTGATACATATCCATATCCTTGCTTAAGCTGAATTTCTATAGAAAGTGTAGTGTCATTTTCTATAGAAGCAATAAAGATATTGGGGTCTAAAATATCAACTTCTTCATCAAGGGAAATATTATCTGCTGTAAAATCGCCAGGGCCAACAAAAGTAAACTGAAGAGTTTTAGGGCCATCTGTATGAAGTCTAAAAGGAATTTGCTTAAGATTAAGGATTATATCTGTAATATCCTCACGAACTCCAGCAATAGATGAAAACTCATCTAATACCCCTTCGATTTTAATAGCTGTAATAGCAGGGCCCTCTATTGATGAAAGTAATGCCCTGCGTAAAGTGCTACCTATAGTTGTTCCAAAACCTCGCTCAAACGGTTGCGCATAAAAACGACCATAGGTATCTGTCAACGTTTCAAAGTCACAAACCAACCGTTTAGGTTTCTGAAAACTTGTCCAAGTTAAAATTTGTTGCTCCATGCTATTTTAGGGACTCGTTATCTAAAAACAAAGATAACATGCTTAAACACTAGTTTTGTTTTATAAACAAACTTTGCTCTATAAAAAGTATAAACTATTACTTGGAGTAAAGTTCGACGATTAATTGTTCCTTAATATTAGAATCAATATGCTCGCGTCTTGGCAAAGAAACCACACGACCAACCATATTATTAGAATCAACTACTTCTAACCAATCTGGCCGCCCACGCCCTCCTGCCGTTTGAAAAGCTTCTTGAATAAACACATTGCTTTTACTAGCGTCTTTGATAGCAATCTGATCGCCTGCTTTAACTTGAAATGAAGGAATATTAACTTTTCTTCCATTTACAACGATATGGCCATGTGTTACCAATTGACGAGCTTGCGCATGAGAAGTGGCATAACCCAATTTATAAACTACATTGTCTAAGCGGCGTTCAAGAAGGAATAATAAATTCTCACCTGTTACACCTTTTTGTCGAACGGCTTTTTCAAAATAACTACGAAATTGCCCTTCCAACATGCCATAAACACGTTTAACTTTTTGCTTTTCCCTTAACTGCTCAGCATAACCTACAAGTTTACCACGCCGCGCATTATTACCGTGTTCTCCAGGAGGTTGTTGCCCTCGCTTTGTGATAGCACACTTTTCTTCTTTGTAACAACGGTTACCTTTTAAAAATAACTTAACGCCTTCGCGCCTACAAAGCCGACAAACTGCATTACGATACCTTGCCAAGATATCCTCCTCAATAAAACAAAATTAAAAATTAAATTAAAAATCCACTAAACTCTACGTCGTTTAGGGGGACGACAACCATTATGAGGTATCGGTGTTACATCTTTTATTACTCTTACATCAATACCTGCGCTTTGCACCGCACGAATAGCCGATTCTCTACCCGAACCTGGCCCTTTTACTCTTACCTCACAAACTTGCATACCTGCTTCTTTTGCCAAAGTAGCAGCTTTAGTAGCGGCTTGTTGAGCGGCAAAAGGGGTTCCTTTTCTAGAACCATTAAATCCTAAAGCCCCTGCAGAAGAAGCACTTACTAAATTTCCTTCTAAGTCAGTTATACTAACAAGGGTGTTATTAAAAGAAGCTTGTACATGAACTATCCCTTGAGGAATAACTTTTTTTTCTTTTTTCTTAAAAGTTTTTTTTCTAGTTGATACAGACGTTTTTTTTGCCATGACTTTCCACCAATACTATATTTACATAAAACTGCTTGTTATTTCTTACCAGGAGCCTTCTTCTTAGCAACAGTAGCTCTTCGTGGGCCTTTACGTGTTCTAGCATTAGTGTGAGTACGTTGCCCACGAACTGGTAAACCTCTTCTATGGCGAAGTCCTCTATAACATCCTATTTCTATTAATCTCTTAATATCCATTTGGATGGTTTTACGCAGATCACCTTCCACATCACCAGTTTGTTCTACAGCAACACGAATACGAGATAACTCTTCTTCTGTTAACTCTCGTATTTTCTTTCCAGCTAACTCTCTTGGGTCACGATTAAGTTCTGCCGCTGCTTCTCGAATGATGCGTATTGCTCGCGAACGACCGATACCATAAATGTAAGTTAACCCTATTTCAGCTCTTTTATTATCTGGCAAATCTACACCAGCTATACGCGCCATACTTCCTCCAAAACAAAAATGTTACAAATTTTTAAAAACCACTTCTTGACAATTTGAAAATATAACAACTATCCTTGGCGTTGTTTATGTTTAGGATTTTCACAAATTATCCTAACAACACCACGGCGATGAATGATCTTACATTTATCACAGATTTTTTTTACAGAAGCTCGTACCTTCATAAATCTCCTAAAGAATCTTACTTATAACGATAAATTATTCTTCCCCGTGTTAAATCATAAGGAGAGAGTTCAACAATGACTTTATCCCCTGGCAAAATCTTAATAAAATTCTTGCGCATTTTCCCAGAAATATGAGCAAGTACTTGATGTTTATTCTCTAACTCAACACGAAACATAGCATTCGGTAGTGTTTCTACTACTGACGCCACTACCTCAATAGCATCTTCTTTTGGCATAATTTTGTATAGATATACTGGAATTTTGTAATTGACTAAAACCGCAATTATAACATATGTTGTTTTTGTGCAAAGTTAGACCACCGGAACTAGCGGAACTTTAAGTAGTTAACTGCGTAAGTATCCAAGGGCCTTCTGCAAGAATTGCTATAGTATGTTCAAAATGGGCAGAAAGCTTCTTGTCAATAGTAGTTACAGTCCAACCATCTTTTTCAATACGAACCTCATGAGAACCAACATTTACCATTGGCTCAATAGCTAAAACCCATCCTTCGCGAAGACGAGGACCTTTTCCTGGATTACCATAATTAGGAACTTGTGGCTCTTCATGCATTGCTGTTCCAATACCATGCCCACAAAAATCTCTAACTACAGTATAGCCTAAAGGCTCAACATAAGATTGTACCGCATGAGAAACATCATATAATCTGTTACCTACTCGCATTTTTTCTATCGCACAATACAAAGAGTTTCTAGTAACATTTATTAATTCTTGTGCTTCTTGCGAAACAACTCCTACAGGAATAGTAACAGCAGCATCCCCAACATATCCTCCTAAAGTGGCTCCACAATCAACACTTATAATATCGCCCTCTTTAAGAACCCGTGATGAAGGAAAACCATGTACAACTTGTTCGTTTACAGAAGTACATATAGAGTAAGGATAACCTCTATAACCCTTAAATGTTGGGATAGCGCCTGCATCTCTTATAAATTTTTCTGCATAGTCATCTAACTCTCGTGTTGTTACACCTGGCTTAACCATCTCACACAAAGACTTAAGCAGTTGTCCAACCAACTGACCTGCACGATACATTTTTTCAATCTCAGCTCTTGATTTAGTTATTATCATTTCAAAAGCTTACCTACAAAAGATTCTTTACATAAACTACTAGTAGTATTTTGTAAGTTAACAAGAATTTGTTCTAACATATAGAATAAGTTATATGGTTTATATCTTACTGAAATATTTGACAAAGTACCTCAAAAACTTTATCAGGAGACTGTGCACCATCTATAGTTGACAAACAATGTCGCTTTTCATAGTAACTTATCAGAGGCGCGGTGTTCTTATGATATTCTTGAAGTCTTTTACCTATGGACTCTAAATTATCATCACTTCTATGAACTAAAGTTTTAGCACAGTTATCACAACTATTTTCTGATTTAGGTGGCTTAAAATATATATTGTATATTTCACCACAAAAAGAACAACTACGTCTGCCCGTTAATCTTTTTAAAAGCAAATCATCTAAAATATCAACATTAATAACTCTTATTTCTCGTTCTTGACTAGCCGCTAATTTTTCCAATTGATCAGCTTGACCGAGTGTTCTTGGGTAACCATCTAAAATAAAACCATTTTTACAATCTTCTCTTCTAGTACGCTCAGTGACGACCTCAATTAATATATCATCACTAACCAATTTACCTGCAGCTTGAGTTTCACGTATTTGCTGCCCTAAAGATGTATTCTCTTTAGCAATAGCTCGCAAAATATCACCTGTGGAAATTTGTGGGATGGAAAATTTTTCTTCGAGTTGTTTTGCTTGTGTTCCTTTGCCAGATCCTGGCGCGCCTAACATTACAATAATTTTACCTACTACCACTGTCATCTCCTACAAAATAAAACCTATCCCCGCCGGCCTCTAATACGCCCTTTTCTCAAAAACCCATCATAATGGCGCATGATTAACTGAGATTCTATTTGATTTAGTGTATCCATCGCCACACCAATAACAATTAAGAGTGATGTTCCACCAAAATAAAACTGGAAACCAAAACCCTTTACTATCCAATCTGTAATTGGATTAGAAGTGAAAACGCCATAAAGCCAACTACCTATACCAGGAATTTTATCAACCTGTATGCCACTCAATAATATTTGAGGAATAATAGCAATTATAGTTAAATAAATAGCTCCTACTACAGTTAGCCTGGTAAGAATTGTATTTAAATAATCTGCAGTACGTTTGCCTGGACGAATTCCTGGAACATATCCACCATGCTTACGTAAATTTTCAGCAATCTCATCTGTGTTGAAAATTATTGAAACATAGAAAAAAGTGAAAAATATATTAGCAACAGTGAAAAGCAAAATATATAAAGGATGTCCACCACCAAAATTGCCAAGAAAAGTTTTTATAGCCTCAGAACCGGAAAACTGAGCTATTGTTTGGGGAAAAGTCAATATAGAAGAAGCAAATATTACAGGAATGACCCCTGCCATATTAACACGCAAAGGCATATGTGTTGTTTGGCCACCCATCAGCTTACGCCCAACCATACGCTTAGCATAGTTAATTGAAATCTTTCTATGTGCCCGCTCTACAAAAACAATTGCCATTGTTATGGCTAACATAGCTGCCAACATAACAAGAACGCCTAAAGTAGCTGTTGGATCCATGTCTTTAACACGTTCCCATATTTGATATATGGCCCTAGGTAAACCTAAAACAATGCCAGCAAATATCATTAGACTTATACCATTACCTATACCACGCTCAGTTATTTGCTCTCCTAACCACATTATAAAAGCAGTTCCAGTAGTAAGAGTTAACATAGTCAGTATGACAAAAAGGACTGGATTAAGACCAACTACAAGCCCTGGCTGACTTTTTAACCACATAGAAATGAAAAAGGACTGCACAAGAGAAAGCAGCACTGTACCATAACGAGTATATTGATTTATTTTCTGGCGACCTGTTTCACCTTCTTCTTGGATTTTCTTAAGTGTGGGAAAAACAACTGTTAATAACTGAAAGATGATAGATGAAGTAATATAGGGAGTTATCCCTAAGGCAAATATAGAAACTAACCGGAAATTACCTCCAGTAAATAGATCAACAACCCCAACTAGAGAACCAGCAATGGTCCCCCAGAGTTTTTCTAATTGATAAGGATCTATCCCAGGTGTACGTATGTGGCTACCTATACGATAAACAACCAGCATAAGTAAAGTAAAAAATATACGCTTTCTTAGGTCTGGTATAGAAAAAACATTTTTAATACTAGAAACAAATTGATCTAACATACTCTAGGACAAACTCCAAACTTAGGCACGTTAAGCTGTTGGGTTGGTAGAAGAAACAACTGTAATGGTTCCTCCAGCAGCGACTATTTTATCTTGTGCGCCTTTACTAAAACGATGCGCTTGCATAGTAAGGGCTTTAGTAAGATTACCTTTACCAAGAATTGCGACTCCATCTTTTGCTAACTTTTTAATGATTCCTTTTTCTAATAACAAAGCTGGCGTTACTGTTTCACCACTTTGAAAAACTTTTTCGATAAGGGCTAAGTTAACTTCATTCCACTCTTTTTTAAATATGTTGGTAAAACCCCGTTTTGGTAAACGACGGTGTAAGGGCATTTGGCCACCTTCAAAGCCACGCATACTTGAATATCCAGAACGCGATTTTTGGCCTTTGTTACCGCGAGCAGAGGTTTTTCCATGACCAGAGCCTGGACCCCGTCCAACTCGCTTTTTAGCCTTATTTGCTCCTTTTGGAACACCAATGTTATGTAATCCTAACGACATAAAACACTCCAAAAATTTATTCTTCTACTATTCTAAGTAAATGTGGTAGCTTAGCAACTACACCCCGAGTTGCAGCATTATCTGGGCGAACAACCACTTGGTTTAATTTACGCAAACCAAAAGTACTAACAATACTTTTATGAGTTTTTGGGGTACAAATTACACTGCGGTACAATTGAACCTTAATTTTAGCTTTACTTTCTTGAGACATTTTTTCTCCTAACACCTACTATAATTCTTCTACCCGTTTGCCACGCAAACGTGCCACATCTTCTGTGCTCTTTAAACGGCTTAACCCATCAAACACAGCTCTTACAATATTATGTGGATTGTTAGAACCTAATACTTTTGTCACAACGTCTCTAACACCTATAGATTGCATAACGGCACGAACAGCACTTCCTGCAATAACCCCTGTACCTTCAGGAGCTGGTTTAAGTAAAACTCTGCCAGCACCAAATTCACCTATTATAGAGTGTGTTAAGGTGTTACCTTTTAGCGGAACTTTAATAAGATTCTTTTTTGCTGATTCTAAGCCTTTACGTATAGCACTAGGAACTTCTTTAGCTTTACCAGAGCCAAAACCAACTATCCCGTGTTCATCTCCAACAACGACTAAAGCACTAAAACTTAGGTTTTTACCACCTTTTACTACTTTAGTTACACGATTAATTGAAACCACAAAATCTTTTAACTCTAATTCTGTCGTAATGATGCGCTCCATCAAAATTCTCCTAAAGTTAACCTTGTATTTTAGAACTTTAACCCTGCTTCACGAGCAGATTCTGCTAAAGATTTTACACGGCCATGATATAAGTATCCACCACGATCAAAAACTACCATCTGTATACCTTTACTTAAGGCGCGCTCTGCTATTAATTTGCCAATATGTTTTGCGGCTGCAATATTGCCACCAGAGTTTTCATACTCTTTTTCTAAAGTTGAAGCAGCACACAAAGTAGAACCAGTTGAATCATCTATTACTTGGGCATAAATATGGTTCAAACTTCGAAAAACACAAAGACGCGGTCTTTGAGAGCTACCCATTACTTTTTTACGGATGCGAGTATGAACTGCTTTTCTAATAATTGCTCGCGACTTTGGTGTAATCATCTCTAACTTACTCCTAAAATTATCTATATTACTTACCTGTCTTACCAGGTTTGAGTTTTAATACTTTTTCTGTGTAACGAACGCCTTTACCTTTATATGCATCTGGCTTACGCAAATTATGCATATTAGCTGCTACTTGCCCTAAAAGCTGTCTATCTATTCCTGATAAGGTAAGAGTTGTTTGATATTGAGGAATAGTTTTACCAGCTACTTTGTCTACTTTAAAATCAATCCCTTCTGGAACAGGAAATTCTATCATATGTGAATATCCTAGATCGAATATAAGAGTCTTTTTTGAAGTAGTTTTTTTAGACGAAAAGGGTCGTATAGGTTTTTTAGCATCTTTAAGTTTAGTTTTATCTTCTTCAACGCGATAACCAACACCAACAATATCTAATTGTCTAGTAAAACCTGTTGTAACACCTGTTATAGAGTTTGCAACTAAAGCGCGTGTTAAACCATGCTTAGCAATATATTCATCGCTAGATCGCTCAACACTAAGGCGATTGTCTTCTAATTTTAGGCTAACCCCTTCAGGTATATTAGTTTTTAGAGTGCCTTTTGGCCCGTTTATTTCAACCTCTTTAGGCAAAATCTGAACTTTTACCCCACTGGGCACTTCTATCACTTTTTTACCTACTCTTGACATAAAACTCCCCTTAGAAAAGCTTTTTACAAATTATTATAGATATATTATTTTTAATATATGCTACAAAGAAGCTCTCCCCCTAAATGGGCTTGTCGAGCTTGTTTACCTGTCATAAGACCTTTTGAAGTGCTAACTACATTTATTCCTAACCCACCAAGGACGTTAGGAATTTCATCACTTTTTACATAATAACGACATCCTGGTTTAGATATACGTTTTAAATAATGTAAAACAACTTCCCCTTTTGGGCCATAACGCAAATACACGCGGATAGCTTTACGAGCACCTTCACCGGTCACTTTATAATTATTTATATAACCTTCTTCCTTCAAAATTCGCGCAAGTTCAACTTTTAATCTTGAGGAAGGGACATCTACTTTTGTGTGTCGTGCTGCTAAAGCATTACGAACACGAGTTAACATATCAGCAATTGGATCCATAAGAATACTTTCTCTTTAATTTTGGTTGATATTTAGTTTGAAAATTTACCAACTCGCTTTTGTTACGCCTGGAATTTGTCCTTCCAAAGCCAAATTGCGAAAACAAATGCGGCACAAAGAAAACTTACGTAAGTATGCTCTAGGTCTACCACAACGCTTACATCTATTGTAAGCACGCACACTAAACTTTTGCTTTCTATTAGCCTTATTAACCATCGATTTTTTTGCCATAATTAAATCACCAAACAGTTTGTTTACAAAGACTAGCTTAAATAATTTCAGGCTGCCGCATAAACTTACTTTTAATATTCTTAGTTAGTTCGAAAGGGCATACCAAAATGACGCAATAAAGCTCGAGCTTGTTCGTCAGTTTTTGCTGTAGTAACAATACAGACATTCATGCCCCGGGCCTTATCAACTTTAGCAAAATCTACTTCAGGAAAAATTAACTGATCACGTAGCCCTAAAGTATAATTACCCCGACCATCAAAGGACTTTGGCGAAACTCCGCGAAAATCACGAACCCGAGGAAGAGCAACACTAACTAGACGATCTAAAAACTCATACATACGATCATTTCTAAGTGTAACCATAGCCCCTATAGTCATGTTTTGACGAAGCTTAAAAGCTGCTATAGACTTTTTAGCACGAGTAATTACGGGTTTCTGCCCAGTAATAGCAGCTAATTCATCGGCTGCTATATCTAAAACTTTAGCATTATTTGAAGAAATAAAATCACGCCCTAAACCCATGTTAATAACTATTTTTTCTAGTTTAGGAACAGCCATGGGGTTAGTTAAGCCAAATTCTTTCATTAAAAGAGAGGCTATCTGGTCTGTATACTTTTGTTTTAATCTTGGTAACATAAATCTACACCTAATTCTGCCAAAATGAAACCTACTGAATTAAGACAACCCTACTAGGTTTATTAACTATTCTTTACAACTTTAAGTTTAGAAACAGGAATAAATGCTTCTCTTTCTAAAACGCCGCCTTTTACACCACGAGTTGGGTTTGGCTTTAAGTGATGTGTCACTAAAGAAATACCTTCTACTCGGGCCTTGCCAATATTATGATCTACTTCTATAACGCGACTCTTTTTACCTTTATCTTTACCTGAAAGGACTAAAACCCAGTCATTTTTCTTGATATGACTAACCTTTCCAGTAGCTAACTTATTTTTATTTAAAGCTTTCAGACCCATTTTTATATTACCTCCGGGGCCAGGGAAACTATTTTCATAAATTTCTTTTCACGTAACTCGCGAGCAACGGGACCAAAAACGCGTGTACCTATAGGCTCTCCATCTGCTTTAATAAGAACAGCAGCATTTTGGTCAAACCTTATATAAGTTCCATCACGGCGGCGCACTTCTTTGCGAGTACGGACTATAACTGCTTTTACCACCTGACCTTTTTTAACTGTACCATCTGGGCTTGCTTCTTTTACAGCAGCAGTAATAACATCACCAACAGAAGCTCTTAATCCAGTACTCCCGCCGATTGGCAAGATCATAGAAATTTTTCTTGCGCCTGAATTATCTGCTACATCTAAAATCGTTCTCATCTGAATCATAGCGTTTCTCCATAAGGTTTTAGAAAATAAAAAACCATATTAATATACATATTAAAACTGCATACTATATCGTAGCTTTTTGCAACACCTCAGCTACTCGCCAACGCTTACGAGATGAAAGTGGGCGCGTTTCAACAATTCTAACTTTATCACCAATATTACATTCTAGTGTAGTATGTGCCATAAATTTAGCTCGCCGTCTAATATAACGTTTATACTTGTGATGACGAACCAAGCGATCAACCCGCACTACTACAGTTTTCATCATTTTATTACTAACAACTATTCCAACTTTTTCTGCACGACGACCCAGTTGCAAATCATCACTAGAATTTGCTTCAGGAGTTTCTTGTATTTTGTTATTTTCTTCTGACATAAAAAAACCCAAACTTTGATTTCAAGTATTTAAACTTTTAGCGTTGTACTTTTAATTCTCGTTCACGAGCTACAGTTTTCACCTGAGCAAGCTCTTTTTTCTGAACACGAACCATTTTAATTGCGTCAACTTCACCTAAACTTTTCTTAAAACGACCACGGAAAATTTGCTCTGTTAATTCATTTTCCCGTGCTTTAAGATCTTCACTTGTCATTTCACGAATTTCATTGATTTTCATAATACCCCGCTTTCCAACTCAGCACGTGAAACAAACTTAGTTTTGATGGATAATTTGCTAGCAGCAAGTTCCATTGCTTCTCTAGCAGCTTCTTCAGTTATGCCTTCCATTTCAAATAAAACACGCCCTGGTTTAATTACTACTACCCAACCTTCTGGAGCGCCTTTACCTTTACCCATACGGGTTTCTGCAGGCTTTTTAGTAATAGGTTTATCAGGAAAGACTCTTATCCACAACTTTCCGCCACGCTTTACAGCACGTGTAATAGCAACACGAGCTGCTTCAATTTGCTTACCTGTAACCCAAGCAGCTTCCATAGCTTTAAGGCCATACTCGCCAAACGCAACGGTAGCACCTCTAGTAGCTTTACCACTCATTCTCCCACGTTGCTGCTTACGATACTTCATTCGTTTTGGGATCTTATATTCCGCCATTTTTTACTCCAAAAACAAACTATAAAATTTTGCTAAACTCTTATAACTTCTTTACATCACAAGAGTTACTTTAACGGCCACGATTACCCACAGGACGTTCCCCTTGAGGTTTGCGGCTATCAAGAATTTCTCCACGGTAAATCCACACTTTTACACCTATAACACCAAAAGTTGTATAAGCCTGAGCAAAACCATAATCAATGTCAGCTCTTAAAGTATGAAGCGGCAATTGTCCGTGCAAATACCACTCTGAACGAGCTATTTCTGCTCCGCCCAGTCTACCAGAAACTCGAACTTTAATACCCAAAGCATTAAATCTTATAGCGCTATCAACAGACTTTCTCATAGCACGACGAAAAGCAACCCTTTTTTCTAATTGGGCAGCTATTTGTTCAGCTTGGAGCTGAGCATTTAGCTCTGGTCTGCCGATTTCTTGAATATTTACGATAACATCGCGCCCTGTTCGGCCTTGTATTTCAGCCTTAAGCTTATCTATTTCTTGACCTTTACGGCCAATGATAATACCAGGTCGTGATGTATGAATAATGATTTTGAGTTTATTTGCAGCTCTTTCGATATCTATGTGAGAAACCCCTGCGCCTGCAAAACGTGTCTTTAGCTCTCGCTTAAGTTTTAAATCTTCTAATAAGAGCTTACCGAAGTCTTTTTTGGCATACCAGGTTGAACGCCAGGTACGATTGACTCCTAGTCTAAAGCCATAAGGATGTACTTTTTGACCCACAGTTATTCTCCGACTCTAAATAAAATTTCTTATTCTTAGCTAGTTATTGGCTAGCTATTTAGCTTTGGCAGACTCACTTGAAACAACAACAGTTATATGACAGTAATGACGTCGCTCTCGATAAGCCCGTCCCATAGGAGCTGGGCGAACACGACGGCGCCATTTTGTTATTCCAATATCAACATGACAATTGCTAACCACTAATTTTTCAACATCTACAGAAATATTTTCTTTATCAGCCTTTTGTACAGCATTAGCAATCGCCGAGCGCAATACCTTTTCAATAGGTCTAGCAGCTCGCTTGTTAGTAAATTGCAACACAGAGATTGCGTCACTTACATTACGACCTCGTATTGTGTCAATAACTAATTTCGCTTTTTGAGCTGAACCTTTTATATATTTTGCAACAGCATGGGCTTCCATTGAGTAAACTCCAAAATTAAAGCACAGTATTATTAGTATTTTTATTTTTTACCAGCTGGCTTAGCAGCTTTTTCAGCTTTATCACCAGAGTGCCCCTTAAAAGTGCGTGTAGGTGCAAACTCCCCTAATTTATGACCAACCATATTTTCAGTGATATAAACAGGGAGAAATTTCTTACCATTATGCACAGCTAAGGTATGGCCAATCATATCTGGCACTATAGTAGACCGACGAGACCAAGTTTTATGAACTTTCCTCTCATTGGCTTTATTCATTCTTTCAATTGCATTTATTAAATGCCGATCAACAAAAGGTCCTTTTTTAACAGAACGTGCCATGATTTACCTAAACCTCTACTTCCTACGCTTAACAATAAATTTATCTGTTCTCTTATTATTCCTAGTTTTATAACCGCGCGTTGGTTGTCCCCAAGGAGTTACTGGATTACGTCCACCACTAGTTTTTCCTTCACCGCCACCATGAGGATGATCAACAGGATTCATTGCTACACCACGAACAGTAGGCCGGGTACCTAACCAGCGAGAGCGTCCCGCTTTTCCTAAAGAGACATTTTCATGCTCAATATTGCCTATTTGCCCTACTGTTGCCATACATTCAACTTTTACTTTACGAATTTCACCACTTGGTAATCGTAACTGTGCCCATTCACCCTCTTTAGAGATCAATTGGGCCCTTGCTCCAGCACTACGCACCATTTGGCCACCCTTACCTGGACGTAATTCAACATTATGAACTTCTGTTCCTAAAGGAATATTACGTAAAGGCAAAGCATTTCCTGCAATGATATCTGCTTTAGGGCCAGACATTATAGATTGCCCTACTTGTAAACCAACAGGGGACAAAATATAACGTTTTTCTCCATCAGCATAGCTAAGCAGTGCAATACGAGAGGAGCGATTTGGATCATATTCTATGGATACAACTTTAGCGGGAATATCAAATTTATCACGTTTGAAATCAACTATACGATAAAGTTTTTTATGGCCACCCCCGCGATGGCGGACAGTAACATGACCAATGTTGTTACGCCCAGAGCCGCGTTGTTTAGAAACAGTCAAACTTTTTAATGGCCGCTCTTTTGTTAAATCTTCATTGGTTAAATAAGTTTGATATCTTCGTGCTGAAGAAGTAGGTTTTAGCTTTTTTATCCCCATAACTTACTTTTGCTCACTTAATAAAATATAATTTCAAAAGCTTATGCTTAAACAATATCACCATATTCTATGGCTTTTTCGCCTGCCTTTAAGGTTACATAAGCTTTACGCCAATCAGATTGACGGCCTTCAAAGCGTCCTCGGCGTTTCATTTTTCCTTGATAATTAGCAAGCCGAACCGACTCAACTTCTACCTTAAAGATAGTTTTAACTGCATTTTTTATCTCTATCTTATTAGCAGATCTATCCACGTAAAATGCTAGTAATTGTTTTTGATCTTGCGCACTTTCTTTTAGGCGAAGCGCTTTTTCTGTGATAACAGGTCCTTTAATAACATGCCATACTGAACGCATTGTCCCTACTCCTTCTACTTAAGCAACATTTCTTGCAATTGGATAATAGCATCTTTACTAAAGACCAATTGTTCATGATTAAGTAGATCATATATATTAACGCTTAAACTAGAAACACGCTTAACATTTGGCAGATTACGTGCTGAAAGTGTAAGATTGCGATTATCTGCAATATCTACTAGCAACGCTTTTTTCTCTAAACCTAAACTGCCAAGGGTTTTTATTACATTTTTAGTTTTATGATCTGGCAATGCAAGGTTTTCTACTACAGTCAAACCGCCTTCACGCAAGCGCTCAGATAAAACAGATCTTAATGCTCCACGACGCATTTTCTTTGGAATTGAGTAACCCCAATCACGAGGTCTTGGGCCATGAACATTGCCGCCACCTTTCCAAAGAGGAGTTCTTATGGAAGAAACACGTGCACGACCAGTGCCTTTTTGTTTCCACAGTTTACGACCTGCACCAGAAACCTCTCCGCGGGTCTTTGTAGAAACAGTACCTTGCCGTTGATTTGCAAGATAACACTTTACAGCCTCGTAAATAAGAGCCTTATTAAGAGGTACAGCAAAGACAGCATCATTAAGCTCAAGCTCTGCAACCTCTTTATTTTCTAAGTTTTTGACTTTTACTACAGCCATTTTTCTGCTCCATTAGTAGGATTATAGAAATATTATTATTTCTTCTTCCTAATTAAAACATAACCACCTTTTGGTCCAGGAATACTCCCTTTAACTAGTAAGAGGTTATTTTCTACATCTACTTGCACTATTTGTAAGTTTAATACCGTTTTACGCGCCACTCCCATATGACCAGCCATTTTTGTTCCCGGAATTACCCGTGAAGGAAAAGCTGATGCACCGATAGAGCCTGGAGCACGATGAAACATCGATCCATGTGATGCTCGGCCACCACCAAAGCCATGACGCTTAACAAAACCTGCAAAGCCACGACCCTTTGTTGTACCAATAACATCTATCTCATCGTTGGCGGTAAATTGTCCTACTAAGACACTATCGCCTACTTTAGTGCTATCTTCGGAGTTTTCTAAACGAAACTCTCGTAAAATACGCGTTGGAGGTATAGGGTTTTTACCACGAGCTTTGGCCTTATCTGTTTGTCCAAAATGCCCTAGAAGAGGTTTAGAAACACGCTTAGGTGTACGATCCTCAACTAAACCGATTTGAACAGCTTCATAACCATCTCTTGAAGCCGTCTTACGTTGGACTACAACACAAGGACCTGCTTTAATTACTGTTACACAAGTTACTGTGCCATCTGGGGCAAACACTTGTGTCATTCCTATTTTTTTCCCAATGATGCCGTTAACCATAAACTAAAACTGAGCCTCACTGTAAACATTTCTTAGCTTATAAAACATTCTTTAGCTATATCAAAAAAATTTATTTATGTTCTCTACCAAAAGCTTTAATCTCTACATCCACTCCAGCAGGAAGATCTAGCTTCATCAAAGCATCAACTGTTTGAGGGGTAGGATCTAAAATATCCATCAGCCTTTTATGTGTGCGTATCTCAAACTGTTCACGAGATTTCTTATCTACGTGAGGAGAACGCAAAACAGTATATTTGTTTTTAACTGTTGGTAAAGGTATGGGTCCAGCAACTCTAGCACCTGTGCGCTTTGCTGTATCAACAATTTCTGCTGTTGATTGATCTAATACCCTGTAGTCGTAAGCTTTTAGTCTTATTCTAATTTTTTCATTTAACATATACTTAAGCTCTATTCAATAATTTCAGAGATAGTACCAGCGCCAACAGTTCTGCCACCTTCACGAATAGCAAAACGTAAGCCTTTCTCCATAGCAATAGGAGTAATCAAAGTGACTTCAATAGCAATGTTGTCACC
>Ga0075183_10015508_pt1 | contig 13019 bp, 2 predicted proteins | sample JI102314A2RNA_FD_77306 | JGI IMG/M metagenome (GOLD analysis project Ga0075183, IMG submission 77306) | Wastewater effluent complex algal communities from Wisconsin, to seasonally profile nutrient transformation and Carbon sequestration -... | ecosystem: Engineered > WWTP > Effluent > Algae...
AGGAAATATAATTGTTTTATGCTTGCATTTTAAGCTTTCTAAGATCTGCTTCCAATTGTTTATTTTGTTCTTTTGTTTTTTGTAAAGCATTAATATTTGATTCAATTGCTCGGGTAAGATCTTCTGCATTGTGAGCGCCAATAACCTTTGCATTAAGCAATGGATTTTCATTTGTGACAACTCCTTCATCAAGCTGCTTCTCAATCATTGCATCATTATGTTTAAGGAAAATACGAGCAATTCTATGTGTAATCCAAGGTGCTGTTTCACCAACCACAATAAGGAAAAGATAAATAAAACTTAAAACAACAACTAAAATAAGAATGTATGCTAAAGCATCACGTTCGCCTTTGGTGTCTGTGCGTCCTTCAAATCTATTACTTTGGAACATAATTCCACATAAGCAAATGAAAATCGAGCAGCCAAGAAGGATAAGTTCAACAGTGTTAAAATCAAAGAAATATTCCTGTGCAATTTTTCCAGTGGTTCTATTTTTCCTTGATATATTAGTAATATCCTTTTGCCAGAAATTTTCATTCTTCCTTTGATATTTATTTTCTTTAGCACGACGCTCAAACTCAGCACCAACCCTAACTGCTGTTGTAATTTTCTTAAGCATTTCGTAATCTGCCTGGAAGTGTGTTGGATCATTAATAGCTTGAGCAGCACGAAGTTCAAGTTCTTTAATAACAATCCCTCTTTCTCCTGTTGATAAAAATGGTCTAAATCTTGCTTGCATAACAAATGCCCAGAAAAGTACAAGAAGCATCACACTCATTTGGAAAGTTGGATTCCCTCTAAACATTAAACTTGACATTACAATCATGAACTTTCTAAATAGTATAGCTAATAACCAATATGGTGTCCTTGGTTTGTAATACATATAAAGTAAATGATATCTCTTTCTTAAATCATATGCATCAGGGTTTGTTTCATGTGTATCACCAATTCCATAAGCACGTAAATATTGATCTTCCATAACTCTTGTTTTATTCATGTAAATAATGAAAAAAACAAACAATGGGAAACCAAAACTGTAAAATATTATGAATATATAAGCAGCTGGAACTAAACTTTGTTGAACACCACCAGGCTCATCACATCTACAAAGTCCTCCTCCATCACATTTCATTGAAGTGAATTCAGTGTATAAATAACCATCTGATGGTGTTGTAGGATTACAATTGAATATATCTAAAGCTCTTTTTGTAACTGTTAAATAAAGGAAATACATTATAATCAAAAAGACACTGATTAACTTTGAAAGATGAGATGATAATTTTACTTTTCTTCCATCTCTGAAAATTTTATAGGCTGTATAAGAAAAGTGAACAGCTCCCAAAAGAGCTAAAGCTGCAACAGGTAAAAATTCAGTTGCATAAAATTTAATCTCATATTCAAATGATGGGAGAATACATTCTGGGGCTGCAATATCAATATTAATGTTGAATAATGATAATAATTCAAAGAGGCGTAAAATTGCATCAGGCCATGGTACTCTTGTTGAAGCAAAAACAGCAAGAACTTGGAAATAGTCAACAGCAATAGCAACAAATGCTAAATTAACTTTTCGTTTGCTCAAATAATAAGCAGCAACACAAGCAGATATTGCTGCAAGAATAAAAAGTGTAATTAATACCTCAACATTTTGTGGGCATTTCTTGCATGCATTATTGAATCTATAATGTGTATTGATTGTACAGAGGGCGCAACGTGTTGGATTTACACAAGTGCATTGTCCAACAGGTATTTCTGATTTTGTTGCATTTAATCCATCAGTTTGTGGATAAATTAATTCACACATTGAACATTCCCAAGGTCTTTGCCAATCACAAGCTGCACCAATAGCTAAATTTCCTCTACAATCAGAATGAACCCCTTCATATTCTCCAGTGTAAGGATTTTTAATAACGCCACAATTATTTGAATTTACAACAACTCCTAATGGACTTACATATTGAGTTCCATTAGCAACTAATGATCTTGCAGCATTACATTTATTTAATGCATATTGGTATTCTTCACCACATTGATTATTTCCAACACATGATTCTGCTGGTTCACATTTAACAAAATCTACACATGTATCTCTAACAATTGCATCAGGATAATCAGAAATTTCTGATGAATTTCCAGATGCTCCAGAACCACATCTTACAGAAGCCCTTTCAGGATTTTCTTTTATATTAATTACAGTTCCAAAAAATCCAGATTGTGATTGAGGTGGTGAAAATGAGCCAATTCCACATTCAGCACCAACTGGGCAATCAGAACATAATTCATAAAGACGACCATATTTATCTTTCGGGCATCGGGTGACAGTCCAACTAAATACCCTTGAACCAAAACCTTGGGTTTCTGCTTGAACAACATCAACACCATCAGCCCAGGCACCTGCAGCTTCTCCTGCTGCCAAAACTGCAGCATCAGTTTTGAATATTTTACTTATATATATCTGATTTGCAACACAAGCAAAAACACTTTTTGGTCCAACGGTATCACGAGGTGCAATACACTCAACATAAGGTTCTCCATCAGATCCTGAAACCCATGTTGCATTAGAGCATCTTCTTCCATTAATCAAAACATCTGCACGAGATCCTGTCCAACCAAAATTCTTACCTTCCATAATAACTCTTTCTCCATCAGCATTTTGGAATGCAGCTTTCCTAAATATTGTTCCAGGGAACATTGCAGAAACTTCTGGTGGTGCATAATTTACTGTGACATTTGTCATAGCTTCTTGATTTCCAACTTGTACTTTTACTCTTAAGCCACGACCTGAGCCATATGGAACCCAAACTTTAATTGATTCATGATTATGTTTACAGCCCATTGCAGTTGTACAAAGTTGATAATGATTTCCTTGTGATGATGGTGTTGAGGCTTCAAATTCTTCATTAGTAATAGGATTAACAAATATAACACGAAGAACACCTAAATTATTCAAAACATTAAATCCAAAATTACTACCAGTTAGAGTTAAAAATGCTTTATCAAGACAAGAACGTGGAATATCAGATGTTCCTAATTGTGAAAAAGCGATTCTTCTCCTGTTGTTATATTCATTATTATCCTCCCATCTATAACATCCATCAGTTGGGAAAATTGGACCTTGAACTAATGGGTATGATGTTGCAACTGCAGAAGGTGTATCAGATATACCAAATGCATTTGTATCTCGTAAATTGTCCAAAGTTTTGAATAATTTTGATAAAAATAATTCTTTATCATTAACAATTACATACATACCAAAATTAGATCCAGAGTGATAAACAAGTGAAAGATCTAAACATGTCTGCTTAGCAGAAGGTTGATCTAATTCAGTAAGACAGCTAATAATATTAACACCCGTTCCTGCAGTTGTAAATGATGCAGTACTACCTGGACAAACACAGCGTAATTTCAAGAAATCAATACCTAATTGAGTAGGAGTAATTATTACTGATGTAACTACATCTTCAAATGATTGACCACAAGAAAGTGTTGGGTTTATTCCAAGATCAAATAAACTTCCTGTTACTGTACCTAAAAATAATTGAGATTCTGCTTTACAATTGCTATCAGAATAATGCATTACAGTCTTTGTATATGTTCCGGTTGATTGAATTGCCCATAGCTCTCTCCAAAATATTCCTGGAATACGATGATCACCTACGCAAGCACTAAAATCTTCAGAAACCCAACTTCCATAAGCAGGAGTATCAAGTATTCTTCCAGATTTTGATCCAAAGCCAGCATTTGGTGGAGGTGGTGTAAAAATACCTGTTTCAAATTCTGTTGTAGTTCCGCTTGATGTTTCAAGTCCTACATTAGTAACTGATGGTTCAATGTAAGTAAGTGTTGTAGCACTTGTAGAAGTTGAAATTGTTTGACCTTTAACTGTAATAATTAATGGTATATTCTTTCCATAAAATGGAGGAATATATACTTTTAGTTGAGTATGTGATGCAGATATAAATGGATTTAATATAAGATCACTATCTTTTTGAGAATTTCGCTCTCCAAGAGGCGTTGATAGACTTTGTAAATAAACTGAAACAACATCAAATCCAAAATTTTTTCCGTTGATAGTTAAAACTAGCTTATCTCCAGTATTTGGATCAACTCCTCTTGTTGGACTTGATGATGGTGATATAGAAGTTACTTTAGGGAGCCCATAAGAAAACAAGGAAGCTGCTGATACTGATTGCCCTGCAACATTTACAATCAACAGAAAATTTGCACCTTCTCCAATAGGAGAAAGGCAATTAATAAACGTATGTGAAGAGCTTACAACAGAACATGAAAGGCCATTAATAGTAACTGTTTGCTTTAAATTTCTTCCCAAATTTAATCCTGTGATAAGGATAATCTCATTTCCTTGAGTATCCCACCCATCAGCAGGAGAAGAGAATGATATTGCGGATGGAGGTTTATAATAAACAGATGATAATGAATCTCCAAAAAAACTACTTCTTGATCCTTCAACAACCACAGACCATTGTAAGGCAAATCCTTCTCCCTCACCAATATTACATGTAATTGTTGTGTGAGACCATGTTATTGGAATACATGAAATACCTGATGATGGATTACCAATAGAGATAGTACCAGAAGTATAGAAATTCGATCCTGTAATGGTGATAATATTTGAAGAACCAGCAGTATCAACCTTTTGAGATAAACCTGAACCAGCAACACTACTTATTGAAGGGCTGTAATAACTTAAAAATTCAAATCTTGGGTCATCAGCTAAAGATCTCTGACTTCCAGCAGACACGCTTACAACCAATGGCAACTTTTTGCCAGCCCCCTCAGGAACCCTAATAGCTGTTTTGAAGCAAGGAGTTCCAACGTCGAACGTTATTAGTTTCATTGTGGCTGGCCGGTTTGAGTCATCACATGATACAAGCTCATGAGTCAATATTTGAACTTGATATTTGCCTATGGTAATGTTTGGGATAACAGACCCAAAATAAGTACCCCATACCTCAACATTTTCTCCTCCAATAGTCGAAAATTCAGCTGATTCAAGTTGTGGAATAGTTCCAGCAATAAAAGGACTTGATGCTTCAAAATTTTTAATGTCAGTTTCATAACCGTCAATACATTTAATCTGTACAAAGCCAGGACGGTCCGAAAAAAATTTGATTCTTTCATGTGAATGAGAATAGACACTGTCAAGAGGACTTCCATTGAAATAAGTTTTACAACAAGACTCAGATGCACAGAAATTAGATCCAACAAGAGTGACAGATATTGTTCCAAACTCCCCGCCTGGTTCTGCAACAACTTGGTCGATTATTGGATTATCATAAATAAAAACAAATGGATTTGAGGTTGGTTTCACATCTAATGAATGTTTTGATGTTGTCATCTTAACAGAAACTGTAACATTTGGATAACCTGTTCTTGGAGGCACGAGAAATTCAATCATCCTAGAAGAAGCAGGCAATGAGCAATTGTATGGTAAACCATTACTATAAAATTTATCACCTATATTTACTGGAAAATCGCCAAATAAGACTTGAATTGCAACATTATCATCGCATATTGCCAACCCAGTTCCAATAATGCGAGATTTATATCCACCATTAGAGATTCCTGATAAAATATTCATTGAACTTAGTGTTAGTGGAATATATGATGTCGTTACTGTTGATAAAACAGAAGTTTGATCATCAACCGTTACAAACCAGAAGTGATTTGTTCCAATTCCAGGAGCAGATTTACATGTAATTTGTGTATGGCTATCAACAACACAATCAAGTGCATCATAAACACCTGGATTAGTTCCTGGACCATATGCCACACGATTGAGATATTTTTTGTTTTTTGGTGAATCTGCAATACTAGGCCCAAAATTAGAACCAGCAATAACAATTGTGTCACCACCATCAGGTGAAAGCCCTGCACCAGGTACTGAGGTAAATAGTGATATGGAAGGAGGGCTATAATTCATTAAGTCTGATGTACTTTCTTGTCCATCAACATAAACTTTCCACACAAGGCCTTCTCCAACACCTTCGCTTGTTTGACATATAATTTCTTGGTGAGCCACAGATACTTCACAACTATTTGCTGTGAATTCATTTTCCCTTAATTGACTTCCATATTTAGCTACTATTGATGCACCATCTTTTGGGCCAAAATTGGAACCCTTAATTATTATTGATTGGCCACCTTGTGTTAATGCATTACTAGCCCCATCACCTGAATATGACCCAACAGTTGGTAAAGCATAATATGTATTTTTTACAGTGCTTGATAGAATACTAGTTTGTCCTCCAATTATTAATGACCATCGATGATCTTTTCCAGAACCAGGAGCAATTTTACAAACAATCCTTTTTTGTGAAACAACTGCACAAATTGGATAGTATACAAGAGACTCAGAAGAATTAGAAGCTTTTTTTGATCCAGAACTATAATATGCAAGTACATGGTCACATGCTTCACCTTCATCAGTTCCAAAATCAGAATCAGAAGCAGCAATTCCACAAACTGGACCAAAACCATTACCATCAAGTATAGCAATTTGACCTCCAATAGTTTCAGCACCAAATGCTCCATCACCACTAATAGTATCTAATGTTGCTTTTGCAAATGTTACAGTGACTTGATTCTTCAAATTTGATAATCCACCAAATTCAAATATTACACTTCCCAAAGTCCCTACTGCTTCAACAATTCCAGAGCATGTAATTTCATTTCTTGCACCAAGTGGGGATGAAACCTTACAATTAATTAAATTATACCTTTTAGTTGTTGGAAGATTTTTAACAGTATCGATAAATTCAAATTCTACCACAGCAACATCAGGAACTTGGTTAGTATCACCAAAATTTGAGCCAGCAAATATCATTTGGGGTGAATTTAATGTTGGCACGTTTGAAAAATGCTTTGGAGTTAATGATGGGCGAGCATATGATCCATATTCAAATGGAGTCAATGATACTTGACCTGAAATTTTTATTGTCCATTTTATATCTTTTCCTAATCCAGGAAGTGAATTACAACTCCATTTATTATTACCTGAGACATTTACATTTGTACATATTGGAATATAGCAGTCAACAATGGTGCAGTATTGGATATAGGAATCTCTTCCTACTAATTTTCCGTGATCCATTTTTTGGCCATCATTCTCAATCCCAAGACAATCTCCAGTTATTATAATTTGAGTACCCCCAACTGTTGGGATAGATAGCGCAGAATCAGATACACTACTAATTGATGGTGCTTGATACCTTAAATCTGTTGTCATTGTTGCAAAATTTGTTGCAGCATCTAACAATGATAAAACACCAATTTCAACACGAAAGTTAAGCTTATTACCAACACCAATAACACTATTACAGGTAATTTGATTATTATTTCCAGGAGTTACAATACATCCTTGTGCTGTATAAATATTTGCTGTGTCCAATGCACTTGCAGTATACCAATATGTAACTTTTAATGAAGTTGGAGTATGAGAAGGATTCGATGCATGGTCTTTGAATCCAAAATTAGTTCCACTTATGGTAATTACTTCAGAGCCTGTGCAAGATAAAACATTTGATACACCACCCGAAATACCAGTTATTGTCATATCATTTATATTTGTAATCTCAACAGTAATTTGTTGAACACTTGATAACCCATCTCTATCAGAAACAGTCACACCAAATGTATATGATTGTATACTTTCATAATCAAGAGTTATTGATGGTTTTAATTTAAGCCATCCACCAGACACAGAAAAAATTGAATTTCCAGGTGCTCCTAATGTAAAATTAAGGCTTGATACTGGGTCATTTGCATCTGGATCAGCAACAATACTTGACATATCATAAACCAAAGCTTCGTTACTTAAATCTTGTTCAGGAATACTAAGTAATGGTGTTCCACTCTTAAAATATGGAGCTTCATTTACATCTGTTAATCTAACTGTAACCGTTGTTGTTGCAGATAATTGTGGACTTCCATTATCTCTTGCTGTAAAAACAAGATCCCATGAATTTGGAGTTGTTTCGTAATCAATAATGGTTCCTGATTTGCGTCGAATTCTTCCTGTTGTGACATCTGCAATTTCAAACGGACATGAATCGCAGGTAAAAGAAAATACAAGAGTTCTCCAAGCAGAATCAACACTATAAATATCAGGATCTGTTGCATAAGATTTCATGTCATAACCAAAAGGAGCTCCAACATTGGTATTTTCAGGAATCTCAATTATTGGAACATTTGTCCATACAGGAGCCTCGTTAACATCCTCAATATTCAATGTAACTATAACTGAGTCAGATGCACCAAATGAATCAGTTGCTCTCAATAAAAGCTTTCTCTTGAAATCAATGTTTTTAGCTGATTCATAGTCTAGTGAAGCACCTCCAAGAAATATTTTTCCAGTTGCTTCATCAACTGACCAATATCCTGAAATTGATGTAGAATAAGTAATTGGATGTTGTTCAGCATCAGTTGCGGATACTGTAATTGGCAATTGTGAAAATGGAGTTGCGTCTTCTTTTACGTTGAGTGTTATTGGATTAACTGTTAAGGCTGGTGGAAGATTTGTATCAACTGAGCTAATTTGCATTGTACAATTTGATGATACAATATCAGAATCTGTTACAGTTATTGAAGCGCTATAAGTGCCTAGTGGAACAGCTACTGCAACACTGCTTATTGCTCCTGTGATAGTATTAATAGTAAAATATGTCCAAAATGCATCACCACTGTTAGTCTTTGAAAAAGTAAACGGGCTTCCACTAAAAAGTGCAGAAGGAATATCATCATCTTCATCTATAACTTCAAGTTCTCCATGAGCTCTTTGGACGCTTGAAATAGAATTTGAAATAATTCCTGTAACTAAGCAATTTGAATTATATGGATTTTGATCATCATCAACTATTAATGGTGGGTCTTTTGCATCAGTAACCGCAATTTCAATCGTTGTTTCAGCATAGTCAGGATAAGACCCAATCACTGTTTCACCATTGTAGTCACAAAAATATCCATTTATTCTTGGAGATTGTGATATTACTGATGCAGAACGAATATTTGTATCAAGACATACTTCGTAGCATCTTTCATCAACTTCATAGCAATAAGCACCACCAGTATCGCCACATCCAATAATTATGACGGTTTTAGTTGCATCAAATTTACATTTTTGTCCAATAAAAGCAGAAGGTCCATTATCCATCGCACGAACTCTCAAAGTCCAAGATTTAATGACAGATTCAAAATTAATTGTTGGGTTATCTACTGTTAATGATGCTGGTGTCTTTTTGATTTTAAATTGATTTGGACCAGGACCATTTTCAAGAACAAAAGCCGATGCTCCTGTTCCTCCAACAATTGAAAATGATAAGCTATCTCCATCAGGATCACTTGCAGAAAATGTGTTGGTGGTATATAGAGAAGTTGGATCTTCTGATATTTGGGTTGATATTTGGCTAGAAGAAAATACAGGACTTTGGTTTGTGTTGGCAACTCGAACAGTAACTGTAGCCGATCCTGTTTTACGAGGGCTACCATTATCAACTGCATTTAATGTAAACTGATAGCATCGAATTCCAGTTCCACATATTCCATTATTTGTAGGAGCATTTAACAAAGAACCAACAACTTTAATAACTGGGTATCCATCAGCAGTGGTTGAAATTGAAAACAATGATGTACCGTCAACAGCTGATGAAGATACTCCCATTTCAAAAGTCATTGATTGTTTGGGGGCAATAGAACCAAAAATCAAAGTGTCTGCATTATCAGGATCAGTTGCAAAAAAAAGATTATTATCCAATGGAAGGGCTACATCAAGAGGCCATGATTCAATTGTCTGTGTAATCAAAGGCTGGCCGCTTCCAATAACTGGAGCTTCATTTACATCAACAATGTATATTGTTATAACAGTGGTAACTTCTTTTGGAACTGCAGGATTTGTAATTCCAGTACCACTACTTGTTGCTTTCACTGTTACTAAAATTCTTCTCCCAGTACCAGTATTTACATTTCTATTAGCTTGATCAGCTTCGAAGTCTAATGGAGCAACAACTCTAATAAACCCAGTTGATGCATCAATTGAAAATTTATCGGTATTATCAACAAGTGAAAAAGTAATAGTATCAGATACTATATTATCTTCATCGGTTACTAAAAGCTTATGATCTGATGTCTCAGTACAACTTCCACTAGAAGTTGAACAGACAATTGTACCAGCAGGTTTATTTTCTTCGATATAAAAAACAAGTCTCGATGTATCAAAAACTGGAGGGTCATTTGCATTTGTTATCCCAATTCTATAAGTTTGGGAAACAGTAGCAGTTCCGTCATTTGCCTGAATTTCGATACTGTATGACTTCTTTACACTTTCAAAATTAATTCCAGTTGATCCAGCAGCTGTAATCCTTATCGAATGATCAGTGGGGTGAATAGAGAATGCATTATCATCATTTTTTATAATTGTAAGGGTGACAGGGTTATTATCAGCATCTGTGACAGGGAAAATACCTGGGGTTAACAGTGTTAAAGCTGGCTGATTCTCAGCTATTGTAAAATAATTTCCTGATCCTGGATTTGGAAGAGATGGTGGATCATTGACGTTAATGAGATAGATCTTAACAATTTGGGATGTACTTTTAGGAGTAAAAAAGTTTACCATTTCCATCATCAGTTGCTATAACTGTAAAGGTAAACTTAGGTTTTGGATCTGAAAAGCTAAAAGATACTTCTTTATCACCTGCATATGAAATAATTCCAGTACAAGGATTAATTTTAAAGAAATTCTGTCCAGGTGCTGCAGGGGTAGCAAATGTATAAGTCATAACAGAGCCATAGTCTTCATCGATTGCAACAATCTGTGGGTCAAGACTATCTTCATTAGCATCACATCCAAAATTAGAAACAGCATTAGCATTACATCTAACAGCAGGAGTATTTTTTAATTGCTTTTCTTCAATCATTCGATATGCTGTTGGAGCAGCAAACACAGGATCATCATTTATATCATTCACCTTAATATAAATAGTACAATCAAGATTTGAAGGTGTGGCTCCATCAGTAGCTGTTGCACGAATTACAGCTTTATATTTAATATCAGTGACTGGAGAGCAAACTTCAAAGTTAAGAGTATTTCTAGTTAGACGAATTTCACCATTTCCAGAATTAATTGCAAATAATCCATCTCCATTTTTTAATGGATTTGATCCCGGGGTGCAATCAGCATTGACTCCTGCAAGATAATAATCAAATGACAAAATCGAATAAGTTGTTGTATACGCTCCTGGATTTGATATTAAATTTGAAAGTACTGCATCAAAGTTGGCAATTAAAGTATTTGTTGGACTTTTTTCATCTACAGATATTGTGCTACCACAAACTGGAGATGATCCTCCCCATGAAAGCTTATTCTCTGCAAGCCCATTGGCGCAAACTGAGTTTTGAGGACAGGTAGTAAATCCTTCTCGATTTTGAGTTGGAGCAGATGTTGGTGTTGTTATATCAGTTCCAGTAACTTGCTGACGAGTAACAGCTCCAGTTGGGCAATAATACTTTGTCCAAGTGGGTGTAGGAGCAGATGTTGGTGCACAATGATCATTATTTGGAGATATACTTCCAAGATCACAGAAATAACCTGCATTACAATTGAGGCAACCTGATTGAGAAGTGAGGCGTATAGATGGGCCATATTTTCCTGCAGGACATGGTTGTCGAACTCCTCCTGTACAATAATACCCACGCTCACAATCAACAATCCCTGTTCGAGTTGTTGATGATCCACCAATTGAATAAGAACCATCAGGAACAGGAACAGGAGTTTGGCTACCAGATTGACAGTATACATTATTGCCACCACATTCAAATGCAGCTTTAGTTCTCAACTCACCAACAACTGATGGACATTCAGAACCAGTTGGACAATAATAACCTGGAGTACAAGGTTGCGAGCATTGTGGAGTTGATGCTTGTGAGTAACCACAATATCCTGCAAGGCATGATTGAATTGTATCAGAAGTACCACCTGAAACACAATATTTTCCAGATGGGCAAGCTAAACATCCATTTATTGATGTCTGACCAGCTCCATTACCATATTTTCCAGCAGGACAAGGAATTTGGCTTCCTGTTGCAGTTCCAGCAGAACAATAATATCCATTTGGACATTGGGAAGTGCATGTTCGACTTGTAGCACCAGCATTTCCCATATAACCAGCATCACAGTCAATGCATTGAGATTGCGGATCAGTCAAAGTTCTATATTTACCAGCAGGACAAAGAGTGCAAACACCTTTGGAGACAGTTAATGATGTTGGAGATTGGGTAACAGAATATGATGAGGTTTTATAATATCCAGCTCTGCATGAGGCAGGTGAAACACAAACACCCTTGTAACTAGCAGAGCAACTCAAATCCAAAAATCCATTACCAGCAATACCGCCACAATCAGCTTTTGATGTTGTACTATAATCAACATCATTTGGTTCATTTGAAAGCCAAAGTGAAGAGCTTGTATATGCAGCATGAAGGTAAGATGAACCATCCTTCCACTGCCATAAAGTATTTCCCTGGCCTTGAACCTGATACAATCCAATCCAGCATATATTTGAAGTACTTGAACAACCTAATGTATTTTTTACAAAATTAATTTCAGATGAAGAGTGAAGCGATGCAAGTGAAGCACCAACAAGAACTCCGTTACAATCACTTTCAGTTTGACCCCAATTTTGGTTAACAGGGATTTTAATAAAGCATCTTCCATCATTTGATGTCCAGCCAGACTGACAGACATCTGGAACAAGTGTCTGTCCCTCTACATTGGCAAATGACACAAAAAATAAACCTAAAAGCAAAAAAGCAAAGGTGGACAAGTTATTTGACTCCATCATGTAATTTTGTTTATAAAAACTTCTTTATAAATGAAGGTAGCTAACTTAACTTTAAAAAAATAACAAGTAATAGATATCCACAACTCAACAGAAATCTTTAATAAAAAAAAAGAAATAACTATTCAAAACTGCAATTAAAACAACAGAAAATGCAAAATATTCTCA
>Ga0075183_10134029_pt1 | contig 12679 bp, 4 predicted proteins | sample JI102314A2RNA_FD_77306 | JGI IMG/M metagenome (GOLD analysis project Ga0075183, IMG submission 77306) | Wastewater effluent complex algal communities from Wisconsin, to seasonally profile nutrient transformation and Carbon sequestration -... | ecosystem: Engineered > WWTP > Effluent > Algae...
TCCAGCACCACCTCCTCACCACCCCGGCTCACACATCTCGGTGTGCGCCGCAGCGAAGAGAGGCCGAATTATAAAGAACAATCACAACGTGTCAACAAGATTAAGAAAATAAATCTTGAACGTCACAGACGCGCCCGGCTGCAAGCACAACCACCGAAGGCCAAAGCGCTCAGTAGTTCAGGCCTAGCAGCCTGTCGGACTATCTCTCGCGTAAAATGACGCATTGTTTCCAGACGTCGAGAGCATGAGCCGCTTCCGCCCGATAGACCGCCAAACCGACTATCTGCTGCCGCCGTCGGTGCAGGACTGGCTGCCCGAATCGCACCTGGCGCGCTACGTGGTCGATGTGGTGGAGGCCCTGGACCTGTCGGCGCTGACGCGTGCCTACGCGGGCCGCGGCAGCGACGCCTACCATCCGGCGATGCTGCTGTCCCTGCTGATCTACGGCTACGCGACGGGGACGCATTCGAGCCGCAAGATCGAGCGGGCTACCTACGATTCGCTTGCCTTCCGGTTCATCGCCTGCGACCAGCACCCGGACCACGACACCCTGGCAAGCTTCCGCCGCCGTTTTGGCGCGCAGTTCGCCGATGCCTTCGTGCAGGTGCTGCAGGTGGCCCGGGAGAACCAGCTCTCGCGCTTTGGCACGGTGAGCCTGGACGGCACCAAAATTCACGCCAATGCGTCGCGGCACAGCGCACTGTCCTACGGGCACGCCGAGAAGATCGAGGCCCAGCTCAAGGCCGAAGTGCAGGAGATGCTCAAGCTGGCCGAGGCCGCCGATCAGCGCAGCGTCCCCGAGGGCGTGGATCTGCCCGCCGAGATCCGACGGCGCGAAGAGCGGCTGGCCGCCATCGCGGCCGCCAAGGCGAAGATCGAGGCGCGTGCCAAAGAGCGCTTCGAGCGCGAACAGGCCGAGTACGAAGCCAAGATGGCCACGCGTCGGACCAAGGAAGCCACGGGCAAGAAGCCCGGTGGCAAGCCGCCCAAGCCGCCCCAGGCGGGTCCGCGCGCGCAGGACCAGATCAACCTGACCGATGACGACTCGCGCATCATGAAGGTGGCCGGCGGCGGCTTCGAGCAGTGCTACAACGCCCAGGCGGTGGTCGATACGGAATCGATGCTGGTGATGGCGCCCCACGTCACCCAGGCGGGCAACGACAAGGAGCAGGTCGAGCCCATGGTGGCCAGGATTCAGGCGCTGCCCGAGGGGCTGAACCAACCGCAGCGCCTGCTGGCCGATACCGGCTTCTTCAGTGAGAAGAACGTCGAGCTCTGCCAGCAGGGTGAAATTGAGCCGCTGATCGCTGCGGGCCGCGACGCCCATCATCCGCACTGGCTCGACCGTTTCGAGGAGCCCGCGCCGCTCACCGGGCCGGCAAGCCACGTCGAGCAGATGCGCCACGCCCTCAAGACGAAGGCGGGCCGCGCAGCCTATGCGCTCAGGAAGCAGACCGTGGAGCCGGTGTTCGGCATCATCAAGTCGGTGATGGGGTTCCGCCAGTTCCTGTTGCGGGGCCTGGACAACGTTGGCCATGAATGGACGCTGGTGTGCCTCGCATGGAACTTGAAGCGCATGGCCGGATTGCGTCCGCAGTAGCAAAACAGGACAGGAGCATTGCGTCTTCATGACCAAACGACTCCATTTCGGCCCAATACGGCCCCGCCCATCCCACATCATGAAATCTGCCAATCGGACAGGCCGTCTGGCGCGTTCAAGTCCGACAGGCTGCTAGGCGTTAGTGCTTCGCATGCAGGGCTACTCATGGGCGCACATCGCCATGGCGTTCGGGGTTCGAGAAGTCACGCGTTATATCTTTCGGATCAATGACTTCAGGAGATCGCCATGTATGTGGAATTGGGTCGATACGCCGCCGCGCTGCGCACCTACATTACGTCGACCTACCACATCTCTCACCCGGCGCTCGTCGATCTGCGAGATGACCTCCTAGCCCGCCAGGGTGCGATCGCGCAGACACCTTACATTGAGAGCACCGCTCGGTACGCGGCATCACGCCAGTACGCGACCCTATCGATCCCGCAAGAGGTGAGGGAGTTGCTCACATGGCTCGGCGAGCACGGGGTGGTGTTCGACCCGCCATACGACCACCAGGCCGACGCGCTAGAGTTGGCGCTTGCGCCGTCGTACCAAGACCTCGTCGTCACGACCGGCACCGGGTCCGGCAAGACTGAGACCTTTCTCCTCCCGATCCTCGGGCGCCTCGCGGCGGAGGCGGCGACCCGCCCCTCCTTCTCGACGCGTGCCGTGCGCGCGCTGCTGCTGTACCCGATGAACGCACTCGTTAACGACCAACTCGGCCGCCTCCGGGTGCTCTTCGGCGGTAACGACGTCTCGCGGTGGTTCACCGATCGCGCCGGCCGGCCGATGAAATTCGCTCGCTACACCGGGCGCACCCTCTACCCGGGGCGCCGCAGCGAGGACACATCGAAGCATTGGTCCAAACTGAAGCAGCCGATCGAGTTCTTCACCAAGCTCGAAGACCGCGCCGCGTTGGATCCCGCGACCCGTGAACTCATCGCGGAACTCCGGCGCCGAGGAAAGTGGCCCTCCAAGCCGTCATCCAGCCCTGACAAGGAGGACGGAGTCAGCGCATGGCTCGGCAAAGGCAAGTGGAAGGACAGCCACGACAACTGGATCCGCACCGTTGAGCGCAACGAGGACCCGGAGTTGTTCCTGCGGCACGAAGCGCAGGAGGGCGTGCCCGATCTCCTAGTCACCAACTACTCGATGCTGGAGTACATGCTCCTGCGGCCCATCGAGCGGGAAATTTTCAGGGCGACCGCTGCGTACTACAAGGACAACCCTGACCAGCGGCTGGTCCTCATCCTCGACGAGGCGCACCTCTACCGTGGCGCCCAGGGGACCGAGGTGGCGATGCTCATCCGGCGCCTGCGCAAGAGGCTCGAACTCCCGCTGGAGCAGTTGCAGGTGATCTGCACGAGCGCGTCGTTCTCGAACCCGGACGCGGCGAAGCGCTTCGCGGCCGATCTCGCGGGAAAGCCCGAAGGTGGGTTCCAGGTCCTCACCGGCACGAAGCGAGCGGCCCACCCGTCTGGCCCTGGAGACGCCACCGTCGCAGGGGCGTTCGCTGCGGTGGACCTTGCCCGCATTCATGAGGGGGATCTGGCCTTGCGCCTTACGGCGGCGCTCCCGGTCCTCCGCTTGGCCGACTCGAGCGCGACCATCGAGTCGCTGCTGAGTGACTATCCCGCCGCGGACGGTGCAGATCCTGTGGGACGTGCGCTGTATGCGGCGCTCAGCCAACTCCCTGTCGCGGGACGGCTGGTCAACCTCACGAGCGGGGGCGCCGCCGAAGAGGACGACGAGCGCGATCCTGCAGGCGTTGGACCCGCGCAGGACGCCTCCGCGCTTGCGTCGCGGCTCTTCCCGGACGTCACACCGGAGTTGGCCCGTGTGGCCACCAACAGCCTCGTCGAGCTCGCGTCGCTCGCGAAGGAGAGCGCCGAGAAGGCTCCCCTGCTGGCCGCACGCGCACACGCGTTCTTCCGTGGGCTGCCGGGGCTCTGGGCGTGCTCGGATCCCCATTGCTCGTGCGTCCCGGAGGAGCGCCGCACGAACTGGGGGGAGAATCTGCCGCCGACGGGCGCGCTCTATGCCCAGCCGCGCAGGACCTGCGACTGCGACGCGCGTGTCTTCGAGGTACACACGTGCCGTTCCTGCGGGTCCGCGTTCTTCAAAGCGTACTCGTTCGACCCCGACGCCCCCGACTACCTCTGGGCTGAGGACGTTGGCGACGTTGATGGCGTCGACGGCGTGGTTCAGCCGGTGTTCCTCGCGCTTGAGGAGCCGCCCGCCGGATCAGGAGCGCGCTTCGACTACCTGGACCCGATCTCCGGCCGCGTCGGCTCGGGGAGCAAGGGGGCGAGACCGATCTGGCTCCCGCCTATCGGCCAGAAGGACACTCCGCCAGGAGCGTTCCACAGTTGCCCTCGGTGCGGCTCGCCGGGCGAATACATCATGGACCACGTCACCAAGGGCGATGAACCCTTCCAGGAGATCGTCTCCTCGCAACTGCTTGAGCAGCCTCCACGACCTCGCGTCGCCACCCCGCTGAAGGGGCGCAAGGCGCTGATCTTCTCGGACGGGCGGCAGGCGGCATCAAGACTCGCGGGCAAGCTCCAGCAGTACTCGATGCGCGACGCGGTGCGCCCGCTCATCCTTGACGGTCTGGCGGACTTGGAGCGCAGGTTCGGAGCGCCCGTGACGCTGGCGCACTCGTATGCGGCGCTCCTCACGGGCTGCGCGCTCCGCGGGGTCACGCTGCGGCCGGCCCAGGCGCCCCACTTCGACGAAGATCTGCAGCTGTTCAAAGAGTTGCTGGAGAGTGTTCCTCCGGTGACCGAGAAGGCGCTCTTCGATCGTTCCGCCGAGTTGAACACGCACCGCACCAACAAGGCGCTGATGCTCGCGCTCTATCCGGTGCTCAAGGACCCACACACGGGTCTGAGTGCGTTGGGGCTCGGGGCCATCCAAGCTGTGCTGGATCAAGCCGATCTGGCAGCGCTAAACAAGTTGCCCGCGCCTCCGGTACCCGCTGGCATGTCCGAGGAGGCGCGGCGTCTCGCTTTGTTGGATCTGTGGGCCTACGACGCGGTGCTCAGCCACGCGCTCTTCCTCCCGACGACGCCGAGCGACTGGCTCGACGCGCCGACGGGCGCGAAGATCAACCGGACCAAGGCCACGTTCCCGACGTTCGTGAAGGATCTCGTGGGGACCAAGTGGTTCAACGTCAACCTGAACGGGAGCGCCGCGAGCCCGACGCCCTGGGGGACGTTCCTTGCCAAGACGTTCGGCGCGAGCCCGACCGCCAACGGCTTCATCCTCCGGGCAGCGAAGCTCCGGGTAGCAACTGATGGGGTCCAGTGGCGTCGCTGCGACACCTGCACCACGGCGCAGCCCTACAACCCCCTGGCCGGTGACCGCTGCAGGGTCCGGCTCGGGCAGCGCGCGTGCGGCGGGACGACGCGTCCGCTCGATCCGTCGTGCGACCCGGTGTTCCGATCGCGCAAGGGGCACTTCCGTCGCCACACAGAGCGGCTGGAGGCGGAACCCGGCTACGCCCCTCACCCGTACGTAGCGGCCGAGCACTCCGCTGCGCTCAACGACAGTAGCAACGGCGCCGCCGTCGCGAGGACCGAGTGGCACGAGTTGCGCTTCCAGGACCTCGACGTCGAGGGGCCGGAGGGGCGAAAGGACGGGCCGATCGATGTCCTCTCCTGCACGACCACCATGGAGGTCGGCATAGACATCGGCAGCCTCACCGCGGTGGCGCTGAGGAACGTGCCGCCTGGCCGCGCGAACTATCAACAGCGGGCTGGGCGGGCCGGACGCCGAGGCTCTGCACTGTCAACGGTCGTCACCTACTGCGGCGCTGACAGCCACGACCAAGAGTTCTACTCCAGCCCAGTGGCGATGGTGAGTGGGCCGGTGCCCGACCCAGCGCTTAACCTCGACAACCTCGAGATCGTGCGGCGCCACTGCTTCGCCCTCGTGATGAGCATGTTCCAGATGGACGCCATCGCGGACCCCCACGACGACAGCGTGAGCGCCAACGTGTTCGAGAGCCTTGGGATGCTCCGCGACTTCCGCCAGGGGAGCGCCTCGGACTTCTCGTACGCCGGGCTTGAGCGGTGGCTCAAGGAGCACGCCGCGTCCGTTCCAGTTGCGCTGAGCGAGGTGGTCCCCGCCCCTGTCCTGGAGGTGGAACCCACATTCGTCGACGCGCTTCCTGCTCGCCTGCTCGCCGCGCTGCGTGAGGTCGGCGCCGGCCCGGTGGTGGCGACGGAGGTAGATGGGGCGCTGTCGCCTGCTGTAGAGGAACTCGTGGTTGAGGGCGGCGGTGAGAAGGCATCCGCCGCACGAGGCGGCCTGATAATGGATTGGGGCGACGCGATCGACTTCGACGCGCCGGACGCACCCGACCTCAGCGAGGCGGCCACCGGTCGCGACGGAGACCGAGCGGAGGGCGCACCAGAAGGTGGGCTCGACCCGGAGAAGTTGCTCGACCGGCTCTTCGATCGCGGCGTCCTCCCACGGTACGCCTTCCCCACCGACGTGGTGACCTTCCACGTGTTCGACCAGAACGCGAGCACTGAGCGGAAGGCTGTAATTCGGTACTCACCGCAACTCGGCCTCAACCAGGCGCTGTCGAGCTACGCGCCTGGGCGCGAAGTGTGGGTGAACGGAGAGCGCCACTACTCGTTCGCGCTCTGGACGCCGTTCAGCCGCCGCGAGTGCTGGCAGGCCTGGTTCGGCATGAAGGTCTACTTTGAGTGCGACCGCTGCGGCTACGCGCGCGTCGAGCAGCGGAGCGACGAGCACTACGTCGGCCAGGTGCTGGACTGTCCCGCGTGCGGCACCGCGGGTTCGCTCGGGGTAGGCACCCGCTGGCTCCGTCCGGCCGGGTTCGCGCACCCAGTCGACGTCGACGCCGAACTCCCGCTCGAGGACAGCCCCACCCCGACGCGCCCAACCCGCGCGAAGCTGAGCGCTCCGTTCACAGACAACGGCCCGCCCGAGTCGGCGGACCACGCGGCGAACGGCGCGGGGTTCGAGGTCTGGACCGCGAAGCAGCGGCTCGTGTTGACCAACACCGGGTCGCGCGACCAAATGAATCCTGGGTTCCTCTACTGCCCTCGCTGTGGTCGCGCCGAGCCGAACGGCTGGGGGGCCGGCAAGTTCAGACAGGGCGGCCACCCGCGTCCCAACCCCGATCACCACCCTCACGGCGCGAGTTGCAACGGCACCCCAACGGTGGTCGTCCTCGGGAACGAGTTCGAGACCGACATCGCGCTGTTTCGATTCCAACTCGGCGGGAGGGTCACACTCCCTCCCGGCTCGACGGTCGCCAAGATCGTGCTGACGACAGTGGCTGAGGCCCTAGCCTCCGCCGCCGCCAAGTTGCTGGACATTGAGGAGTCAGACATCGGCGCGGAGTTCCGGGTCGCGATGACGAGCGGTGGTCGCACGGGGCGCGACGTCGAGGTGTACCTGTACGACCTCACGCCCGGAGGCGCCGGATTCGTGCGGGCGGCGGTTAATGAACCCAGGCGTCTCTTCGAGACCGCACTCGAGCGGCTCGAGTCGTGCGGCTGCACCCACTCGTGCTACGAGTGCCTGCGCAGTTACAAGAACAAGTGGGACCACAAGTACCTTGACCGCAAGTTGGGTGCGGCCTTCATCCGCCATGTCGTATTCGGTGAGCACCCGACCATCGCGGCGGAGGATGACCATCGCCTGTTGCGCGCGCTCCAGGTGGACCTCGAGGAGGTTGGATACGACGTCGTCACGCTCGATGGTGCCCTCAAACTGCCTGGTCTGGCCGACCGCGTGGTCGCACTAGGCCACCCAATGACGCGCGGAGAGGCGGGCTCCGTCAATGGACGAGCGCGGGTCGCGGAGAGCGGGCAACATGTCGTCGTCGATCAGTTGTTGGTCGACCGGGCGCTCCCCGCAGCGGTGAAGGCGGCGGCGGGGGCGTTGGCATCCGAGAACGCCGGGTTCTCGCTCCCCCCCTTTCTGCCGGAAGTTGCAGGTGGATGCCCGGTGGTAGATCCATCTGCGCTGGGGGCCGAGGAGCCCCCCGAGCCGCTGGCGCACGTCGAGATCCCCGACGCTCCTGCCGGCGCGTTCGTCGTACGCCTCTCGCGACCGACGCTTGAGCGGATGGGCAAAGGGGAACTAGGTATGGACGCCTGGGTGGTGTTCACGCCTTGCGCCCCCTCCGACTTCGCGACCGGGAAGGATCGAACCCCCCGGCTCCTCATCAGCAAGACTGTCGCGTTTAACGCGACAAACGCGAGGTGGACCTTTGGCCTTCCCTCTCTTCGTGGCGACAAGGTCCACATCTTGTACTTCTCCCATGTCGCGCCGCGCTCGGAGGCTCCCCGCGCTGACGATGTGGTCGTCGTCGGCCGCGCGTTCGGCGTCTTCGTCGGTGGTCAGTTCCAGCGTCTGGGAGGTGTCTGATGGCGCGAATACTCCCGGACGTTGACCCGGCTCAACTTGAAAACACATCGGAGGAACCCGTATACATCGCACTGCGAGACCAGTTGGGCGCCGACTACGTGGTGCTGCACTCTTATCCGTGGCTCCGACCGTGGCGTGGGGACGCGCTAGCGGAAGGTGAGGCTGACTTCGTCGTGGTCCACCCTGAGCGAGGTGTCCTCGTGCTCGAGGTGAAGGGCGGTGAGGTGCATCATGACGGATATCGGTGGTTTCGAGACAGCGCGAGCGGCCCGAAGGAGTTCAAGGATCCGTTCAAGCAGGCGCAGCGGAACATGCACGCGCTCCTCGATATCATTCGTGAGCGGTCAGGGGGAAAGGTCCGCAGAGAGGACCTCGCCCACTGCTACGCCGTCGTGTTTCCCCACCTGGACTACACCGGCGCGCCTCCACCCCACGCGGACAAGGCGATTATCATCTCGCGCCGCCACCTCCCGGCGATGGAGCACGCGATCGAGACGGCGTACGCGGCGTGGACAAGCGGCGGACGGCGGCTCAGCGCCGAACAATACCGGACGCTCCTCCATGACTGCCTCATGCCGAAGTTCCGGCTGTTTCGGCCGGTGGGGCCCGACATCTCCAAGGCATCTGATCGCCTCCTTGAGTTGACGGAGACGCAAGCACAGGTGTTTGAGGGCCTATTCGTCCAGGACCGCGTCCTCGTCGAGGGAGTCGCCGGGTCTGGTAAGACCTTCCTCGCCTTGCACCGAGCGCTGGCGTTTGCGCGAGAGGGCAAGCGCACGCTCTTCGTCTGCTACAACAAGGAACTGGCCTCCTGGCTTCGGGAGCAGGTCGACTCCGATCCCTCGACCGCCGCGCTCCGGGAACTCGTCGTCGTGAAGCATTTCCACGCGCTCGCGGCCGAACTCGCCGCCGACGCGGGGATCGCCTTCGAGCCTGCAGCGGGGGGGCCGAAGACCGACGCGTTCTGGAACGACGAGGTCCCTGACCTGATGGAGCAGGCTGTCCTGAGCCTCGACCTCGAGGGGCGCGCGGCCGTCTTTGACGCCATCGTCGTGGACGAAGCGCAGGACTTCTGCCTCGCCTGGTGGTACGCACTGACCCAGTCGCTGTTATCCAGGCCTGACGGGCCGCTCTACGCGTTCCTAGATCCGAACCAGTCCCTCCGCGGATCGGTGCAGTGGCCCGAGGTCGAGTTCGCTGCCCGCTTCAAGCTCACCATCAACTGCAGGAACACACGCAGGATCGCGGCTGCGAGCGCGTCTGTTATCGCGCTCACCCCGCACATCTTCCCTCGCGCGCCTGTCGGGGGCGCGCTCCGAGTGCTCCGCGCTGGATCTGAGCGGCAGCAGAAGGGGCTCGTCCTGCAAGAACTCCGGTCGTTGCTCGGGCGTGAGGACGTGGCCCCCCACCAAATCGCCGTGATCGGCCCAGCGGCGAAGGACAGGGGGAGCCTCGCGGACCTGACGGAGGTCGATAACGTCCGGCTCGTCACCTCAGCAGAGGAGTGGCGCCTTGGCGGCGGCGTCCTCGTCACGACAGCGCGGTCGTTCAAGGGGCTGGAGGCAGAGGTCGTGCTCCTCTACGACCTGGGTGGGTTCAGCCGACTCTTCCGGCGCGAGGACCTCTATGTCTCCTGCACCCGCGCGAAGGTGCTGCTGGTCGCGATCGTCCACGGCGACGAGTGCCGCGAGGTTATCGTCGCGGCCCAGGCTGCGGCGGAGGAGCAGCGATGACAGTCGAGACGCTCACCAAGGCTGAGTTCGCGCGAGAACTTGGCTATGTCGACGCGGACGGCAACCCCAGCGATCGCGCGATCGCGCAGCTTCTGAGGAACGCGCTGGGGCGGTGGGGGCTCAGCCCGAAGAGGGCGGTGGTGGGATACGCCAGGGACCAACTGCGAGCGGGTGATGTGCCCGCCGACGGGGTCCCAAAGTTGCTTGAACGGCTCGTGGTGCTTGGTGAGTGCGCGGAGGTGGCGGTCGGGCATGAGTCATTCATCGCGCCTGCGGAGCCTCGCTGGATCGCGGTGGGGGGCGGGCGCGCGGTGCTACTGGGGGGGTCCCTGGAGGTGCCCGCGGGGCTCTCCCCGGTAGCCGCGCTCCCACCCGACGACGTGGCTGTCCGGGTCACTCTTGATAGCGAGGAGGCGGCGGCGACCCTCGACGCGGGAGGGTGGCGGCAGGTGTTATTAGCGGAGTGGCTCCACCCCCCCGGCTTCCTCCGGCACGTCGCACGCCGAGAGGGGGACGCGGTGCGTGGTGATCAGTGGGACCTCGCGCGCTTTTGGGAGCGTCTCGTCTCGGCGCTCGTCGAGGAGGGGCTGCAACTCGGCCCGGACGCGGAACTCCGCGCGGTCGTGGGCGCCGCGGGCAGTTTCTTCGGCCGCCTCACTGCCGCGGGCGTCGAGGGCCGCTGGGGAGCGCAGCCTCCAAGCGGGGTGTGGTGTGCTTACCGCCGGGGGCACGGCGACGACCGATGGTTGCCCACCCTTGTCTCGGTTGACGGAGACGACCGCAGGGCACTCGATCTCTTCGATGACGATGAGTGGCGCTGGGCTCTCCTCGCGAGGTCGAAGGCGGTCGGCGCTCCCGAGGTCGCCCACCGTGCAGACGGTGAGGTGCGCGTGACCTGGCCGCTGCCCGCTCAACTCCGAGCGGCGATGGACATCATCGGGGTGCCCGCTGGACCTTGGCGCTGGCGGGTTGCTGAGGACGCGCCGGATCTGTGGTCGCTACTCAGGTAGGCACCCGGGCATGGATGATGGCGCAAAGCAACTCGCGAGGGCGCAGCGCGCTGAGCGCTTCCTCGGTAGCGAGGAGCCACGCCTCTCGTCTCCGCCAATAGACCTCGGTCATCCTCGATACATCTAAGGCCGCGTCCCGGAGGTTCTCCGCGCGGGTAATCTGCGCTCGGTTCCCGCGCTCCGCTGCGTCGGCGACAGCAGCCTCGGCTCGTACCAACTCCCGTCCCGCGAGGTCGGCCGCATCTCGTGCCTCCTCTACGATGACGCGCGCGCGTGCCCTCAACGCGGCACGGAGCGCTGGCAGGCATGGGCTCCAGACGTCCCGGCCTGCCACCTCCCCTGACCGCAACCGCGCCAACTCACACCCTGCGTCCGCGAGTGCGGTGCGGTCGGTCGCGGGCAACGCGCGAGGGAGGCCTTCGCGATCATGCGCGGTGGGGTTCACCAGCGCCGCGAGGACATCCTCCGGCACCGCTTGCCAACCTTGTCCCGTGCGCATGTGCGCGGTCGTCTCGGCCTTCGCGGTTAGGGTTGCCCGCAGCCACCGCAGATCAGCCTCGATCGCGCACGTGGCGGCGCTCGTGAACGGCGCCATCAAGTTCGGGAGTTGCTCCGCCGGCGAGCGCGTAGCGGCCTCCGCGACCGCTTGGATGGTCTCTTCGAGCACACGACCCAGCGCGAGCGCCGCGGCCGGGTCCAAGAGCGTCATCCGGAGCAAGAACCAACCAGGCGCGACATATCGCCACAGCGCGTGGTCACTGAAATACATCACCTCCAGCGCTTGCGGCTCCGACAGCGGCTGGGCCCAGTTGTCAACGAGTTCGTCATGAAGCGCGTTGCCGAAGTTCGCGAACCGCAGGGAACGCCGAACGCACTCACCCTCGAGCGTCAGCGCAACGTCACGTCGCGGCGGGTTGCCAATATCACCGCGCCGGGTGATGAACGCGTGCGCGTGCTTCGGGCTCCGCGCATGCGACGGATCCTCGCCGAAATTGAACACCACCTTCGCCGTCACCGGTCTGTGCCCGTACATCTCGCGTTCACCAAACCGGTACCAGAGCGTCCGGAACCTAGCTCCCGTCTCAGGATCAGTGTTCCATCGCACGTGATAATCCCCCGCCTTTGCGAGCAACTTGAAAATCGGCTCCACGCACCGGTCCCACGCCTTAGGTCCCGTGGCCGCGTGCTCGCGGAGATCGCAGAGGACCGGACCGACGGGGGGCATCGAGGCCAGTCGCGCTCGCTGCTCGGTCGCCCATCGGACGTCCCACGGGAGGTGTGGCCTCAAGGCGGAGCCCAACTCTTGGACCGCGTCCTCCGCGGCCATCGCCTCGGTGCGGTCTTCTAAGTCCCGCCAGTTCACTACGTCAGGGCGCAGCGCCGCGTCCTCAATGAGTTGCGCCACCTCTCCGAGGTGAGCACCGTCCAGATTCACGCTGCGCTCGAACACATGGAACCGCTGCAGCACGGTCACAACCTTCTCGTCCACCAGGCCTCGCTGTGCAATGGTGTAGACGTCGATCGTCTGGGCCTCTCCCTCCTCAGACAGCGCCGCGACGTTGCCGATCCGGTCGAGTCGCCCGATCCACTGCTCGACCTCTGCCGGCCGCCAAGGGACGCTATAGAGGACAAGCACACGCGCGCACTGGAGGTTCAGCCCAACCTGCACGCGCTCCGTCGCGAAGAGAACTTGTGCGGCGCCGCGCTGGAAATCCTCGAGGTTCTCGATAGTCTCGTTACCAAAGGCGGCGAGGTCGTCTGCTGCATCAGTGTCCTGACCTTGGCGTACACGGGAAGCGATCAGCGGGACCCGCGCGCCCAGCGGGCCAACCTCGGGTAGGCGGGCCTGTATGAGTTCGAACAGATAGTCGACCGTGAGGTTGTCCTGCGCGGCGACGAGCACCCGCTCGTCCGGCGCGCGGGCC
>Ga0075183_10035448_pt1 | contig 12470 bp, 12 predicted proteins | sample JI102314A2RNA_FD_77306 | JGI IMG/M metagenome (GOLD analysis project Ga0075183, IMG submission 77306) | Wastewater effluent complex algal communities from Wisconsin, to seasonally profile nutrient transformation and Carbon sequestration -... | ecosystem: Engineered > WWTP > Effluent > Algae...
GCGCAGCGAGTCGCTGGCGGCGTTCGGCAGTCCGGTCGTCTTCCTCGAGAAGTTCCTGCAGAAGGTCCGCCACATCGAGGTGCAGATCCTCGGCGACCTCGCGGGCAACGTCGTGCACCTGCACGAACGCGACTGCTCGGTGCAGCGCCGTCACCAGAAGGTCGTCGAGATCGCGCCCGCGCCGAACCTCGACCCCGCCACTCGCGCACAGATGTGTGCGGATGCCGTGCGCTTCGGTGAGTCGATCGGGTACCGCAACGCGGGAACGGTCGAGTTCCTCCTCGGCGAGGACGGCCGCTACGTCTTCATCGAGATGAACCCGCGCATCCAGGTCGAGCACACCGTCACCGAGGAGGTCACCGACGTCGACCTCGTCGTGGCGCAGATGCGCATCGCGGCGGGTGAGTCGTTCGAGGACCTCGGGATGAAGCAGGACGACATCTACGTGCGCGGGGCGGCGTTGCAGTGCCGCATCACCACCGAGGACCCGTCGAACGGCTTCCGACCGGATGCCGGTCAGATCAGCGTCTACCGCTCGGCCGGCGGTGGTGGGGTTCGCCTCGACGGCGGCACGGTGTTCGTCGGCGCGCAGGTCAGCCCCCACTTCGACTCGATGCTCGTCAAGCTCACCTGTCGCGGACGCAGCTTCCCGATGGCGGTGCGCCGGGCCCGGCGAGCGCTCGCCGAGTTCCGCATCCGCGGGGTGTCGACGAACATCCCCTTCCTCGAGGCGGTGCTCGCCGACCCGGTGTTCCAGGCTGGTGAGGCGACGACGAGCTTCATCGACCAGCGTCCCGAGCTGCTCGAGGCGCGCATGGGCGGCGACCGCGGCACCCGCCTGCTCACCTACCTGGCCGACGTGAGCGTCAACCAGCCGCACGGCCCCGCGACCACGCACCTGAAGCCCCGCACGAAGCTGCCGACTCTCGACACGGCATCCCCGCTCCCCCGGGGCAGCCGCGACCTGCTTCGCGAGGTGGGCCCGGCGCAGTTCGCCCGGCAGCTGCGCGAGCGCACCGACGTGCCCGTAACCGACACGACCTTCCGCGACGCCCACCAGAGCCTGCTCGCCACCCGCATGCGCACCCGCGACCTGCTGCACGTCGCGGGGCACGTGTCCCGCCTGACGCCTGAGCTGCTCTCCATGGAGGCATGGGGCGGCGCGACCTACGACGTCGCGCTGCGCTTCCTGTCCGAGGACCCGTGGGAGCGGCTGGCGCTGCTGCGCGAGGCGATGCCCAACATCCCTCTGCAGATGCTGCTGCGGGGGCGCAACACCGTCGGCTACACGCCCTACCCCACGAAGGTCACCGACGCGTTCGTCGCGGAGGCGGCCAGCACCGGTCTGGACATCTTCCGCATCTTCGACTCGCTCAACGACGTGTCGCAGATGCGCCCTGCGGTGGATGCCGTGCTCGCCACCGACACGGCGGTCGCCGAGGTGGCCCTGTGCTACACCGGCAACCTGCTCGACCCCGGTGAGCGCCTCTACACGCTCGACTACTACCTGCGCCTGGCCGAGCAGATCGTCGACACCGGCGCCCACGTGCTCGCCATCAAGGACATGGCGGGGTTGCTGCGCGCGCCGGCCGCGGCGACGCTGGTGCGGGCGCTGCGTGAACGCTTCGACCTGCCCGTGCACCTGCACACCCACGACACCGCCGGCGGTCAGATCGGGACGCTGCTCGCCGCCATCGACGCCGGGGTGGATGCCGTGGACGCCGCCTGTTCGTCGATGTCCGGCACGACCAGCCAGCCGAGCCTGTCCGCCCTCGTGGCGGCCACCGACGGCACCGAGCGGCCCACCGGGCTGGACATCGACAAGGTGTTCTCGCTCGAGCCCTACTGGGAGGCCGTGCGCACGATCTACAAGCCGTTCGAGTCAGGGCTGGCCTCACCGACCGGGCGCGTGTACTTCCACGAGATCCCCGGCGGGCAGCTGTCCAACCTGCGCCAGCAGGCGATCGCGCTCGGTCTCGGCGACCGCTTCGAGGACATCGAGGACATGTACGCCGCGGCGAACCGCATCCTCGGCAACATCGTCAAGGTGACGCCGTCCTCCAAGGTCGTCGGCGACCTGGCCCTGGCCCTCGTCGGGGCCGGAGCCGACCCGGCCGACTTCGAGGAGAACCCGACGAGGTACGACATCCCCGACTCGGTGATCGGCTTCCTCGAAGGTGAGCTCGGCGACCCGCCCGGTGGCTGGCCCGAGCCCTTCCGCACCAAGGCACTTCAGGGCCGCGCCGCCAAGCCGCGGCACACCGAGCTGACCCCCGAGCAGGAGTCTGCACTGGCCACCGAGCCGCGCCGCACCCTGAACCAGCTGCTCTTTCCCGGGCCGACCAGGGAGTTCGAGGCCAGCCGCGAGGCCTACGGCGACCTGTCGGTGCTCGGCACCATCGAGTTCCTGCACGGCTTGGAGCAGGGAACCGAGTACGAAGCCGAGATCGAGGCCGGCAAGCGCCTCATCCTCGGCATCAGCTCGGTGGGCGAGGCCGACCGCCAGGGCATGCGCACCGTGATGTGCACGCTCAACGGGCAGTTCCGACCCGTCACGGTGCGCGACCGGTCGATCACCGCTGACGTCAAGGCCGTGGAGAAGGCCGACCCATCGGTGCCCGGTCACGTGCCGGCGCCGTTCTCCGGGGTCGTCACGCCGGTCGTTGCCGAGGGCGACACCGTCGAGCCCGGCGGGGTCGTCGCGACGATCGAGGCGATGAAGATGGAGGCCAACATCACCAGCCCCGTGGGCGGCACCGTGGCACGCCTGGCCTTCAGCGGACACCACCAGCAGGTGGAGGGCGGCGACCTCATCGTCGTCGTCACCCCGGCCTGACCCCCGGACCTTCCCGAAGGGTTCGTACCCAAACCCCCGTTTGGGTGAGCGTTTACGTACCGTCGAGGCTCGCACCGGTCACCAACGTGGCCGGCGCTCCACCCATCGAACGAGGGAGAACACCATGGGAATCGGCGACAAGATCGAGAACGCCAAGGATGAGCTGGTGGGCAAGGGCAAGGAGGCCTCCGGCAAGGTGACCGACAACGAGCGCCTCGAGGCCGAGGGCCGCGCCCAGCAGGCCGAGGCCGACGTCAAGCAGGCCGGCGAGAAGGTCAAGGACGCGTTCAAGAACTGACCTTCCGGGGGCTCGCCCCAAGGAACCCGTACCCACATCGACCTATTGGTCGGTGTGGGTACGGCCGTTCTGTACCTGGAGTGACCTATTGGTCGGTGTGGGTACGGCCGTTCTGTACCTGGAGTGACCTATTGGTCGGTGTGGGTACGGCGACCCGCTACCAGCTGCCGCCTGAGGACCCGCCGCCACCACCGCCGCTGAAACCGCCGCCTCCGCTGAACCCGCTCGACCCGGACGAACCCGGGGTCGAGACGAACGTCCCGGCAGCCACGGTCGAGAACGAGTCCATGCTCGAGGCGACGTCGGAGAAGCCGCCGGTGCCCCAGTTCCCCACGTACCACGTGGGGCTGGCGACGCTCACCCCCGCGGCAGCCGCAGCCGCCGCCACCTCCTCGAAGGTCTTGGCCCACCGGTCCGCCAGACCGAACACGATGGCGAACGGCAGGAACTTCGAGAAGACCTCCTGGGCTTCCTCCCACTTGATCTGGTTGGCCTCGGCGGTGGCGATGTACCGCTCGAAACCGCGCGACTGCGCCAGCATGGCTGAGCCGGATGCCGTTCGAGCCGCCATCCGCTGGCCGAGGGCTCGCACGATCAGCCCGGACACCACCCCACCCCCGACGAGCACCCACGTCGGCGAGATCGGGAAGCCGGAGTCCGCGAACAGGCCCGACAGCATCCCCCCGAGGAAGAACGCGGCGAAGACCGAGCCGAAGATCAGCAGCGTGCCAAGACCCGTCCAGCCCGCGCGAGCCCGCTCCGGGCTTCGACGGAACCACCCACGCTCGACGACCTCCTCGTACATCAGACGCTCCACGGCATCCAGGGTGGGCTTGAAGCGGTTCTTCAACTGGGACAGGGCGATCTGGTTGCCCCCGGCGAAGATCGAGTCGATGAGCACCTGTTCGTACGGGGCGAGGGGCACGGCGGATGCCGGGGGTGCGGTTCGCGAGAGCACCCAGTCGTCGGCCCGGAAGATCCCCCGGTCATCGCGCGCGATCGTCAGGTGCCCACGAACGGCGAGGTCGACGAGCGTCGCCGTGACGTCGACGAGATTGACCTGCTCATCGAGAATGGTGCCGACCATGCCGGGCTGCACACCCGGCGGCGGGTTGAACTGCACCGCGACGGTGGGCGCCTCGCCGCCGACGACGACGGGGACGTCCTCGCCGGGTCCGGGGGTCAGACCCGGGGTGAGTCCGGCGTACTGCTCGTCGCGCCCTCTGGTCCACACGAGCATGCCCATGAGGGAGCCGGCGAGGAGCGGCCCGAGCACGCCCAAGCCCATGGCCAACCAGCCCAGAGCACGCGCCTGCCCCGGGCTGACCGGTGATCCGCCGCCCGCCTCGGAGTCACCGTCGCGAAGGTCCGGGGTGAGGTCGCCGAAGGCGTCGCGCGGGTACGACGTCACCACGCTCATGCCCTCACGAGCCGCGAGGTCGGGTGAACTGAACGTCGAGGTGGCCCCCGCCTGTGCCTGGCAGGGTGTGTCGGCGCCGAGCTCGCCGTAGAAGCAGGCGGCCCTGGTGGCCGGGACGGGCGCCGTCACCGCGGCGCGAACGCCCAGCTGCGGGAAGCCGTTCGAGGGGTCGACGACGTTGTAGTAGAACTCGGCCGTGCCGTCACCGATGTCGTTGACCAGGTTCGCCAACCGGAACTGCACGACGTAGTCGGCGGTGCCGCGCACGGTCTGCGAGGGGCTGCCGATCCGGATCTGGCGGAAGGCGCCCATGTCGGAGATCGCGATGTCGGTCGGCGCCCCGGACGGTGAGGTGACCACCACCCCGGACAGCTCGTAGTAGCGGTACTGGGTCTCGCTGTCCTGGTAGCCCGCGCGGACCTTGACGTTGCGCAGGATGCCGTGGCGATCCTCGCCGTCGGGGAAGCGCCACCGGATCGTCTCGGTGACGATGACCGATCCGTCTGACTGGACCTCGAACTGCGTTGACAGGGAGTCGGCCTGCTCCTCGGTGGGCAGCACCAGCGCCGGGCCCCAGGCCTGCAGCGCCGGCATCCGCTCCCCCGCAGCCAGCGCCAGCGGTGCGAGGACCACCGCCGCGACGATCAGCCCGAGGCAGGCCCAGAATCCCACCCACGGCGTCGCGGATCGACGCACCGGTGCGACCGGGCTGTCCACCTCAGTCCTCGCCGCGGGTGCGGGCTGACATGGCGCGGGCTGCCTCGCGGTTGTCCTGGCGTTCGCGCAGGGCATGGCGCTTGTCGTAGTTCTTCTTGCCCTTGGCCACGGCGAGCTCGACCTTGGCCCGGCCGTCCTTGAAGTACAGCGAGAGCGGCACGATGGTGTGCCCGGTCTCGCGGGTCGCCTGGAGGATCTTGTTCAGCTCACGCCGGTGGAGCAGCAGCTTGCGGCGGCGGCGCGGCGTGTGGTTGTTCCACGTCCCGTTGAAGTACTCGGGGATGTGAACGCCCTCGAGCCACAGCTCGTCGTCACGGTCAAAGCCCGCCCATCCGTCGACGAGCGAGGCCCGCCCCATCCGCAGCGCCTTGACCTCCGTGCCCATCAGGACGAGGCCCGCCTCGTACGTGTCCTCGATGAGGTAGTCGTGACGGGCCTTGCGGTTGCTCGCGACGAGCTTTCGTCCGGTCTCCTTGGCCACGGGAGCGAGGTTACCTTCCGCGAGGGCGCAGACCGCACCCACTACCCGAAGCTCGGGTCGTCACAGCCAGCGACGCGGGTCGACAGGCTCGCCGTTCTCGTGGGTCTCGAAGTGCAGGTGACAACCGGTGGAGAGGCCGGTGCTGCCCTCATAACCGATGACCTCGCCGCGCGAGACCTTGCCGCTGCGCTGGGCGAAGCCCTCCAGGTGCTTGTAGACCGTCGCGAGGTGCTCGCCGTTGACGATCCCGTGGTCGATCACGATTCGGTTGCCGGCGCCCGCGGCGTAGCCAGCCATGATGATCTCGCCCGGGGCAGCAGCGCGAACGGGCGTCCCGCACGGTGCGGCGAAGTCGCGGCCGGCGTGCAGCCGCCAGACGCGGTCGATGGGGTGGAAGCGCATGCCGAACTCGGAACTGATCCGGCCGGTGATCGGGCGGCTGAGGTAGCCACCGTCGTCACCCTCGGAGGAGCCGGAGGAGCCGGATCCGGTTGACGGCCGGGCGGCCAGCCCGGCCTTCTTCTCCGCGGCCCGCCGAGCGGCTTCTGCCTTGGCTGCGGCTGCCGCCTTGCGCTGCGCCTCGGCGGCGCGAGCCACGAGGACGGCCTTGAGCCGGCTCTGCTCGGCCTTCATGGCGCTGAGGCGAACCTTGTCGGCAGCGATCTGCGACTCGACCTCGGCGGCCTGGCTGGTCTGCTGGGCGGCGAGGGCGTCGAGGTCGGCCTTGGCGCGGGCCGCGGAGTCGCGAGCGCTCTCGGCCGCCGCGAGGGCTTCCTCGGCACGCTTCTTCTTCGCGGCCGAGTCGGCACGCAGCGCCGAGAGGTGGTCCTCGAGCGCGGTCAGGCTGGCCTTCTCGGTCGCGAGGCGATCAAGGGTCTCGCCCTGCACGTCCATCACCGTGTCGACGAGGGCGATCCGGTCGGCGAACTGCTGAGGGTCGGTGCTGGACAGCGCCATGTCGAGCTGGCCGAAACCCTGCTCCTGGTAGATCTGCGCGGCGAACTGGGCCACCCGGGACCGCCCGGCCGTGACCTCCTTGGTCGTCGACTCGAGTTCGGCCTGTGCCTTGGCCTCGCTGGCCCGGGCGGCTTCGAGCTCCTGGGCCGCCAGCGTGTTGGCCCGGTCTGCGGCGAGGGCGGCCGACTCGGCCTCGGCCAGGGCGCTCTGGGCGGCGGGCAGCTTCGCCTTGGTCTGCTGGAGCGCGATGTACGCGTTCGAGAGCTCAGCCGAGGAATCCTCGAGGTCTTCGCGCAGCTTCTCGATCTGCGCGTCGACCTTGCGCTTCTCGGCACCGGGGTCGGATGCCGTGGACGACCCCGGCAGCGGGGCCGTCGGGACCGCGGTGGCCGAGCTGACACCCAGGGCTGCGGCGCAGAGCAGCGCTACGCCCACAGCCGCTGTCCGGCTGTGGGCGCGCACGATCGCCTCAGTGTCCTTGAGTCCCATGATCACCATTGGTAACACGTTTCACGCGTTGAGGGGAGCATCTGGAGGGATGAATCGGTGGGCGGTCTCGCGGAGCGGGCCCACCGGGGGTCACACGCGCAGGTACCGACGCAGCGTGGCCAGGCTCGTGAAGACAGCCACGGTGGTGACCCCCAGCACCATCCACGGCGCGAGCAGCCACACGTCGGTGGTGCCGATGAACGCCTGGCTGAGCGCGATCTGGCTGGCTCCGTCGTTGAAGACGAACTGCATGAGGGCCACGAGCAACCCGACGGCCAAGCTCACCCCCAGCACCGAGACGATCACCATCTCGGCGATGAACGGCATCCGGATCGTCCAGTTCGAGGCGCCGACCAGTCGCATGATGCCGATCTCCCGGCGCCTGATGAACGCGGCCTGTCTGATGGTGGTCGCCATGAGCAGGGCGGCACAGGCCACCATCAGGGCTGCGAGGAGCACGGCGAACGCGGTGATGTAGTTGATGATCGTGAAGAACTTGGAGAGGACCTTCTCCTGGTCCTGGACGGTGGCGACCCCCGGCGCACCATCGAACTGGCTGGTCACGACGTCGAACTTCGTGGGGTCGTTCAGTTGCACCCGCAGGCTCTGCGGGATGTCGCCCACCTGCACGTTCCCGGCGATCGGGCTGTTGCGGAACTGCTCCTTGAACCGGTCATAGGCCTCCTGCTCGGACTCGTAGAAGACCTCCTTGACCTCGGGCAGCGCCTTCAGCTGGTCCTGGATGGCGGTCTTCTGGGCTTCCGTGACGGCCCGGCCCTCACAGTTGGGCTGCAACGAGTTCTCGGTGCACAGGTAGATCGACACCTGGATGCGGTCGTACCAGTAGCCCTTCATCGTGTCGGCCTGGCGCTGGGCGAGCATGCCGAGACCGAGCAGGAACATCGAGACCATCGTGACGAGCACGACGGAGATCGCCATGGACAGGTTGCGGCGCAGGCCCGATCGGACCTCGGAGAGCAGGAATCGCAGCTGCACGGCTCACACCTCCGCGGTGGGGTAGTAGCTGGCGTGCTGTTCGTCGCGGACGACGACACCGTCCTCGAGCTGGAGGACGCGGCGGCGCAGGTCGTTGACGATGTCGGCGTCGTGGGTCGCCATGACGATCGTCGTGCCGGTGCGGTTGATCCGGTCGAGCAGGCGGACGATGTCGAGGCTGATGGCACGGTCGAGGTTGCCGGTCGGCTCGTCGCACAGCAGGATCTGCGGGCGGTTGACCACGGCGCGGGCGATCGCCACGCGCTGCTGCTCACCACCGGAGAGCTGGTGGGGGAAGCGCTTCTCCTTGCCGGCGAGGCCGACCATCTCCAGGGTCTCGGGGACCAGCTGGCGGATGACGTGCCCCGGCTTGCCGATCACCTGGAGGGCGTAGGCGACGTTCTCGTGGACCGTCTTGTTCGGCAGGAGCCGGAAGTCCTGGAATACCGCACCCATCTCGCGGCGCAGCCTCGGTACCTGCCGCATCGGCATGGAGTTCAGGTCGTGGCCGGCGACCAGGACGGTGCCCTCGGTGGCGGCCTCCTCGCGCAGCGCCAGCCGCAGCAGGGTGGACTTGCCCGAGCCGGAGGGGCCCACGACGAAGACGAACTCGCCCCGGTCGATGTCGACGCTGACGTTGTCGAGGGCTGCCCGGGTGGATCTCGGGTAGACCTTGGTGACCTTCTCGAAGCGGATCATGACGGGGGGTTGGCCTCAGGGTCAGGGTGCGATCGGACGACGGGCAGCAGCGGCGCGCGCGGTTGCCCCGAGGAACAGGATAGGTCGACGCAGGGTGGATGACGGGTGGTTCCCGAGGTTCGGCGGGTCACCTCGGAGCGGTCAGCACCTGCACGAACGTCGCGGTGACCATGTCGACAGCCCGTTGCGCGTCGTCGAGGGGAAGGTAGGAACCCTGCGGGACGTCGTCGGGCCAGAACCGCACGTAGTGCTCACCGTCACCGGGCCCGGGCCTGCGCCAACCCAGGTTGAGCAGCGCAGCATCCTCCTGCGGGGAGAGCGGATAGCCACCGGCAGCGGCGGCGGCGCCCACGCAGTGCCCGCGCAGGTGGTCCTCGACGCGCTCGAGCCGAACCCACGGCGCGACGACGTCATGCTTGGCGGGCACGAGACCGCCCCACCACCCCTTGCGCACCAGCGTGGGGCGGGCGAGGTCCTCGGATGCCGTGAGCGTCACCGACTCGCCGTCGGCGAGTGCCCGCAGGCGCTCGACGAGACCGTGGGCGGCATCCGGCCACCGGAGGTCGCTCACGGGTCAGCCCTGCGCTGCGGCCTTGTCCTGGGCGATCTGCCAGCGGATGCCGGCCTCGATGAAGGCGTCGATGTCGCCGTCGAAGACGCTCGAGGTGTTGCCGACCTCGTGGCCGGTGCGCAGGTCCTTGACCATCTGGTACGGGTGCAGGACGTAGGAGCGCATCTGCTCACCCCAGCTGGCCTTGACGTCGCCGGCGAGTTCCTTGCGCTCGGCGGCCTCCTCGGCCTTCTTCAGCAGCAGCAGGCGCGACTGCATGACGCGCAGCGCGGCGGCGCGGTTCTGGATCTGGGACTTCTCGTTCTGCATCGAGACCACGGTCCCGGTGGGGATGTGCGTCATGCGCACGGCGGAGTCGGTGGTGTTGACCGACTGGCCGCCGGGGCCGCTGGAGCGGAAGACGTCGACCTTGAGCTCGTTCTCGGGGATCTCGATGGTGTCGGTCTGTTCGATGAGCGGCACGACCTCGACCGCGGCGAAGCTGGTCTGGCGGCGGCCCTGGTTGTCGAAGGGGCTGATCCGCACGAGGCGGTGGGTGCCGCCCTCGACGCAGAGGTTGCCGTAGGCGTAGGGCACGTCGACCTCGAAGGTGGCGCTCTTGAGGCCGGCCTCCTCGGCGTAGGAGGTGTCGAGGACCTTCACGGGGTAACCGTGGCGCTCGGCCCAGCGCAGGTACATGCGCATGAGCATCTCGGCGAAGTCGGCGGCGTCCACTCCCCCGGCGCCGGCGCGGATGGTGACCACTGCGGCCCGTTCGTCGTACTCGCCGGAGAGCAGGGTGCGCACCTCGAGCTCGCCGACGTCCTTCTTCACGACGGCCAACTCGACCTCGGCCTCGGCGAGGGTGTCGGCGTCGTTCTCCTCCTGGCCCATCTCGACCAGGGCCTGGAGGTCGTCGATGCGGGCGTCCATGTTCGTGACGCGCTCGTGCTCGGCCTTGGCGCGCGAGAGCCCGGAGGTCACGACCTGGGCCTTCTCCTGGTCGTCCCACAGGTTCGGGTCTGAGGCCTGCTGCTCGAAGTCGGCGATGGTCGCCTCGAGCTTGGACAGGTCGGTCACCTCACGCACGGACGCCATGGTCGTGCGGAGGTCCTTGATCTCCTGGGAGAAGTCGACAGCCACGGTGAGCAAGCCTACGCGAGTCCCCGGCCGTGACCGTGCGGGCACGGGTCTGCGACAGCAGCCATCAGCGTTCCAGGTCTCAGGGTTCGAGGTCGGCGCGGGCGCTGGACTGCACGGTGATGCGGATGCTCACCCCGAGGTCGCTCAGCACGGCCCCTATCATCGGCAGTTCTGCCTCACCGCTGAGCGAGACTACTGCCGTGCGTCCGTCGGGCGTGCCCGTGCCGGGTCCGAGCCTCCACGCGAGGATGCCGTTGGGCCTTGGGCGGCTCGCGACGTAGCCGGCGGCGCGCTCGCGGACCGTCGCGTTCGACAGCGGCACCGAGGTCTTCACCCCCGAGGTGTAGGCGGAGTCGTCCAAGCCGTTGGCCGCGGTGAGGGCTGCGCCGTCAGCGACGTCGAGCAACCGCATCCGGGACAGGTGAGCCGAGGTGACGGCGATCGTCCCCGCGATGAGGATCATCGCGATGACCGTGAGGCCCACGATGAAGATGCTGATCGAGCCGTCTTCCTGCCGCGGCCGACGCGGAGCTGGGCCGGCCGGCACCACAGGTCGATCCCGCCCGCTCACGGCAGGCCCCGGAAACGATCCACGGTCGACAGGTGGGTCGCCGACACCGGGACCGACATCGGGATGACCTCGCGCGCGAAGGCGGGGATCAGCGGCAGCGGCACCCGCACGGTTGCCGTGGTCTCCACCCGCCCGTCGGGTCGCAGACACGGGGTTCCGTCACACGCGATCGACAACCTCCCCGTGCCGGCGAAGGAGTGGTCGAGGAAGGCGATCCTGGCCGCGGACTGGGCCCGGCCCGCAGCGTCGCTGCCGCTCTCCGCGGTGACGAAGGCCCGGCCCGCCTCCCGGGCGGCCTGGCTGACGGCGAACGAGCCCGCCTGGAGTCTGGCCATCATCATCACGAGGTAGATGAGCGGGATCAGCATCAGCACGGCGAGGGCGATGAACTCCACCACCGCGGCACCCCTCTCGTCGCGGACGCGCTGGCCACTTCGCCGGGGGCCGTGGTCGGTCACTGCGCCTCCAGGAAGGCGCGACCGACGACGTCGAGACGATCGTTCGGACCAAGCAGACCGAGCACCGGGATGGGCGCGACGACTCTCACCTCAACCACCCGGACCCCGTCAACGACGCTCTCCCGAGCGCTGACCTTACGTGCGTACTCCGGCGACAGTGACTGGCTGATCAGCGACTGGGTACGCGCGACGCCCTGTCCGGGAACGGCATCCAGCCTCGCACCCAGGCGAGCCCCCTCGGACGCACACGAGATGAGGGTGTTGCGGGTGTGCAACGTCAGACCGAGTTGGAACACCGCGAGGAAGAGCATGACGACGAGCACGGCCACCATGACGAAGTCCGCCACGGCTGCACCCCGCTCGTCGTGCCGAGGCATCGCGACAGCTCAGCCCCTCACCGAGGAGAGGGCGTTCTGGAACATCGAGACCAGCTGTCCCTTGGCGACGACCCACAGCGCCGTGACCAAGCCCGCGGTCATGAGGGTGATGAGCACCCAGCCCGGCACGTCACCTCGCTCTGATCTGCGGACTGCGCGCGTCAGGAGCACATGGGTGGCGACGACAAGGCGGGCGGACAGGGTGCGGGTGATCGACATGGGGTCGGTCCTTTCCATCGGGTCAGAGCGTGAACTGGAAGTAGCTGAAGCCGGGGAACACGGCGAAGAGCACGGTGACGGGGAGGATGAGGAACACGACCGGGGTCATTATGGATTCAGAACGTGTACGGTGGGTCTATGACTCAGGCGGCCATCTACGCTCGGATCTCCAAGGACGACGGGAGCGCGCTCGGTGTCAGCCGACAGGTGAAGGACTGCCGTACGGAGGCGGATCGACGCGGCTGGACGGTTCGCGACG
>Ga0075183_10012677_pt1 | contig 12322 bp, 7 predicted proteins | sample JI102314A2RNA_FD_77306 | JGI IMG/M metagenome (GOLD analysis project Ga0075183, IMG submission 77306) | Wastewater effluent complex algal communities from Wisconsin, to seasonally profile nutrient transformation and Carbon sequestration -... | ecosystem: Engineered > WWTP > Effluent > Algae...
TGCGCCTGATGGCTGAAGGAGTATCGGGGGTCCGGTGGCGGAGACCACAATCGAAGAAACGAGAGTGACGTGACAAGCGACACCAGGGAGGACATGACATCGGTCAGCTCGTACCCGACGAAATTGGCGGTTACGAACTGCGCTACCGCGAATGAGCCGCCCGAGACCAGGAGGATCGGCCACAACGCCCGAATCGCAGCCCATCCCGCATACACCCCAATGGCATAGAACGGCAGGAGCACCGCCAGAAACGGCAATTGACGGCCGATCATCGCGCCGAGGGTGTGCTCCGACAGTCCGGTAACCGCTCCGAGGGTGGTGACGGGAGCGCCAAGGGCTCCGAATGCGACGGGCGCAGTATTGAACAGCAGGGTGTAGACGACCGCGTCCAACGGCTTGAAACCCAAGGTAATCAGAAGGGCGCTCGTGATCGCAACCGGCGTCCCGAAACCGGAAATGCCCTCCAGCAAAGCCCCGAAGCAAAAGCCGATGACTACCAGCACGACGCGCCGGTCGTCTGGCAGTCTCAAGATGACCCATCGCCTGAATGCGTCAAAACGTTCCGACCGTACGGCAACGTTGTACAACACCAATGCATTGTAGACGATCCACATCACCGGCCAGAGCGCAAAAGTCGCGCCGGCGGCGGTTGAGGAGAGCGCGATATCCAGGGGCGTCTTCCAGATCAGTGTCGCGACGAAAAGTCCGACGGCCAGGCCCCAGAACGACGCCTTCCAGGCTGGCCAACGAGCAATCCCAAGCAGCCCAAGCACCGTCACGATAGGCGCCGTGGCCACCAGGAACGACAACCATAGAGAACCCGCAACCGGCGTAAGGAGCTGGTGGAACATTGGAGCGACCCTGAATTTTTCTGGGGGATTCTTGTTCGAGACAGGTGTCGGGTCGCGTCGGCGCCTCCGGACGGCTATGAGCGATCCGCCGCCGGGGACCCAGTGCGCGCCGCCAGTCGATTCAGCAGCTTCGCCGTGTCTTCATGTGGTTCGATGGTTTGGCCGCCACCGCGACCGTGTCCGCCGCCTTTTCCCAACGCCCAGTCCGCCGGTGTCAACCCTCGCTTGTCCCGCGTATCCACGCGGGCTCCCGCATCCACGAGAATCTGCACAGCTTCGTTCCATCCCCAGAAACCTGCGCCGTGCAGCGCGGTTCGCCCGATCCTGTCCACGAGATGGATGTCCGCACCGGCATTCAGCAACAGGCGGATACATTCGACTGCCTGCGGCTCGGTCCGGAACGTGCCTCGCGTGTCGAACTTCTGTGAACCCACTCCCGCCGCAGCCAGCAAGGGTGTGATTCCCACGCTGTTCGCAAGGTTCGCGTGGGCTCCATGTTTGAGGAGCAGGCCGGTAGCGGGCGCATCCCCCGCCTTTGCGGCACGGATCAGGGGCGTCGTTCCAATCGTCAGGATCTGGTCATAGCCACGATCCGAGAACAAAGACCTGAAGGGGGGAAAGAGCTTCAGCTGCGCATTCGGGTTGGCTCCGGCTTGCAACAGCAGTTCGATGACCTGGATGCTGGTGGTGTCGTCAAGCGACGGTCTGTCCGGTCGGCCACCGAAGGGTATCGTGTTGACATCCGCCGCGAGATAAAGAGGCGACCGGCCCCACCAATCCCATTTGTTGGGGTCCGCTCCCCGCTTTATCAGATAGGCGGCCACATCGAAATGGAAGTTGTTGATGGCGATCATCAGGGGGGTGACGCCCTCCGGATCCGCAAGGTTCAAGTCGGCCTGTGCCTCGGCAAGATGCCGCACGCATTCCAGACACCCCTGTCTACCGGCGTACAACAGTGGAGTCATGCCGCCGGCAGGCCGCCACTGCGCACGCGGCTCCCCTGAGATCTGCCGCTCCCATTCATTGGCTTTCGATCGCGCATCCACCCTGGCGCCGTTCTCGATCAGCAGTTTTACCATCGCCGGCTGGCTCTGCGCACTTGCCCACATCAACGCGGTCTGCGAACGCCAGTCTTCCGCGCGGTTGACATCCGCCCCGTACCGGAGCAGCAGCCGCGCCGCATCGAGATTGTCGCTGCGGGCAACGATCATCAACGGCGTCTGGCCCTCCAGATTGCCGAGATTCGGGTCCGCCCCTGCCTTCAAGAGCGCCTCGAGGAGAGCCACATCGCCTACCGTCGCAGCTTCCTCAAGCGGAGAAACGCCATAGTCATTCCTGATGTTCGGTTCCGCGCCCGCTTCGATCAGCGCCTTCGCCAACTCGACGTCGCCATGATGGGCCGCCCAATGCAACGCAGTGGTGCCATCCGACGCTTTCGCGCCCGGGTTTGCCCCCTGGCGCAGTCCCTCGATAACCTCCGGCTTCGCCTTGCCTTCAGCCGCGCCGACCACATCCACGTCCGCCGGCTCGATCGAAGCACATGCCGTGGCAAGCATGAGCACGAGAACGGCTGTCCACTTCATGAATTGAACTCCGCCAGGGTACCGGTGCTGTCTCCCAGTCTTTCGACATCGACGCCGCCTGCGGAGAGCATCGTAAGCAGCACATTCGACAGAGGCGTATGGTCGGGATAGCGGAGATGTTGCCCCATGCGTAGCCGCCCACCAGATCCACCCACCAGCGCCGTGGGTAGTGGGAACTGATTGTGGCGGTCGCTGTTGCTCATGTTGCTGCCGTACAGCAGCAGCGTGTCGTCAAGGAGGGCGCCGTCGCCATCTTGGATTTCCGACAGCTTGGTCAGGAAGGCGGCAAATTTCTCCGTGTGATACGTCTGGATCCGTACGAGCTTCTCGATCTTCTGCGGGTCGTTCCCGTGATGGGAGACGGCGTGGAAGGCGTCGGGAACGCCGAGATGGCCGTATGTCCTGCCGCTCAACTCGGCGGCCATCATGAAGCTGACCACTCGGGTAAGATCCGCCTGGAACGCCAGCACCATCATGTCGAACATCAGGGTGAGCTGTTCGTCGAACTTTCCCGGAATCCCCGCGGGAACCTCCGGAACCTCGACTTCGCCTCCGCGATGCTCTTCCAGGACCAGGATCCGCCGCTCGATTTCCCGCACAGACTCCAGGTAGTTTCCCAATGCTGCGCGATCGCGGGGCCCCAATCTGGCCGAGAGAGCCGCGGCATCCTCGCGGATCATGTCGAGAATGCTTTTGTACTGTCGTGCGAGCAATTCCCTTTGCTCGAGCGTATTACCTTTTCCGAACAGCCGCTGAAAGAGTTTTCGCGGGTTGTACTCCATGGGCAGCGCCGTCGATTCTGTCCTGAACGAAATCGTGCTTGAGTAGGTGCACCCGTATACACGATCGCAAGCCGCACCCGTGCCCAGGGGTGGTTCGCTCGCGAACTCAAGGGATGGAAATGGCGTCTCCTGACCGATGTGCGCCGCGGCGATCTGGTCAGCCGTGATGCCAGCATGCACTTCCTGGGTTTCCCTCGGATGCACGCAACTGAGCCACGTGCCGGGAACAATGGCGTGAACCGCGCCGCTATGGGCCGGGCGGTTGTCCAAGCCGCTGATCACGGTCGTCCGTTCGCGAAAAGCCTTCAGCGGCTCGAGGATGGGCGACAACTGGTAGTCGGGCCCGTCCATGGCGGGCGTCCAGCGATCCATGATGGCGCCGTGCGGAAAATAGACGAACCCGAGCCTGCTCTTCCGCCTGGCCGCAGTCTGCGCCAACGCCGTTTGTGCAGGCACCATGGCGTCCAGCAGGGGCAGCGCGATGGCCGCGCCCGCTCCCCGCAGCAAGGTTCTTCGCGACAAATGTTTCCGGGTGAGATACATGATTCATTCCTTCCCTAAAACCCGTCCATCAATTGCAGCCGCGGACATGGCTGGCGGCTCCTCTTCCGGCACCTGCGCAAACTGGAACGGCGCGCTGGTCACGATTCCCAGCACGATTGAAGAGAACCGGTAGCCATCGTTCCCCGCGGCGTTGACAATCGAGCGTATGGTTGGCATGTCATTGAAATCGGCGGTTCTTCCCAGCGCAAAAACCAGCAGCTTTTCCGTGAACGCGAACGCGAACTGCCGAGGATTCCTCGTCAGCGCAGCCCGCAGATCGGAAGGATTGGAGAGTTCGGTTCCATCCGGAAGCCGGCCGGCCGCGTCTATGGCGGCTTGCGCGTCACGATCCTTGTCGCGCCAGCGGCCTATGGCGTCGAAATTCTCCAACGCGAATCCCAATGGATCCATGACACCATGGCACGCATTGCACGACGGGTTGGCGCGATGGCTCTCAAGCCGCTGCCGCACGGTCTGGACCCGCGCACCCGCCACAGACTCCGCTAATGCCTCTACCCCGGGAGGGGGAGCTGCAGGAGGAGTACCGATCAGCGTCTCCAACACCCAAGCGCCACGAAGCACCGGCGAAGTGCGGTTCGCATAAGAAGACGCCATCAGCAAGGCGCCCTTTCCCAACAGTCCCCTGCGCCGCTCATCGAGCGTCACCTTTCGGAACTGGTCGCCCTTTACGTTGTTGATGCCGTAATGAACGGCGAGGCGTTCGTTCACGAACGACACGTCGGAGTTGAGCAGGTCCACGATACTGCCATCCGCTCCCAGTACGTTGCCGACGAACAGGGCGAGTTCCTTGCGAAAAGCTTCGCGCAGTGTCTCGTCGAACTCAGGAAACAGCTGTGGATCTGGGTTGATCTCGTCGATCTTGTCCGCCTGCAGCCACTTGAACGCGAAGTTGGTGACCAGCGAGTGGGCCCGCGGGTCCGCCAGCATCCTCCGGACCTGCTGGTCGAGCACGCCTGGCTGACGCAACGAACCCTGCCCCGCCAGAGAAAGGAGCTCTTCGTCCGGCCCGCGGCTCCAGAGGAAGTATGAAAGCCGGGACGCAAGGTCGTAGTCTCCCAGTGGAAACACCTCGCCCGGTTTCAGGCCGGCAGGCGTCTCCAGCGCGCGATAAAGAAACTTTGGACTGGCCAGGATGGCCATGAGCGCCTGCTGTATCCCGAGGTCGAAGTCGCGGGCCGAACGGCCGTCTTCGTAGAATCGCATCAACGTCCTGACGTCCTGGTCCGTAACGGGCCGGCGGAATGCCCTGCGTGCGACGCTGGAGAGGATTCTTGTCGCGCAGGGAATCTCTTCCGCGGCAGTGCTCGGCCTGCAGACGAAGATTTTTTGCCTGCTGGCGGTCTGACCGGTGCCCGTTGCGACGTATGGACCCGAAATGTCCATGCTCATCACGCGAGGAACCTCGTTCATGCCGCCGCGCGGGGTATTCAGAGGCTGCAAGGTCTGGTCGGATTCGGCCAGCGATTTCGCGACGAACGTGACGGCGACTCGATGCGCTCCCGCCTTGACTGGCAGGCGGATGCCCTGGAATCGTCCCCGTATCGACGCAACCGTGGTACCGAGATCCCGGTCAAACGCTTCCAGCTCTTCGGTCCCGCCCAGTTCGGTTTCGAACAGGCGTACACCGTCGATGGCCAAGATCACCTTGTGCCGGAACTCGATCCCGTACTTCTGGATGTCAAACTCCTCGGGGAGGTTGATGTCGAACCCATAAGTGCCGTCCGCCGGAAAGTAGTGCTCGACCAGAAGCCCTCCACGGGTGCCAAGCGGCATGCCTTCCCGGTGGAAAGTCTGGTCGCCGGCGGCGCGATACGTCGTGCTGTCGACTGGCGGCGACGAGTCCCCTACCGCGAGGATGCTCAGGTCTCTTGCGGCGGACACATACTGGTCGACGAAGGCGGGTGACGCCTGCAGGGCATTCGCTACGTTGTCGAATCCTTCGCTATTGACCTCCCGGGGAAGCAAAGCTGCCGGATCGACTTTCAAGCCGAGCAGATCTTCTATGGCGTTTGCGTACTCGGTCCGGTTCATCCGGTGAAGTCCCACAAATCCGGGCCGGCGATGATCCTGAGCTGCTGTGTCCAGCCGTCCCTCCATCCAACCGATGAAATCGTCGATCGCCGCCTTTTCGGGTTGTCGCTTGCCCGGGGGCGGCATGAGGCGCCCGCGCAACTTGCGCACGACCTTTTCCCACACCTTTGCTTCGGTGGCGATATCGTCTGTCAGCAGGTCGAACGCCAGCTCTCCTGCCCACTCCGCGGAGTTGTGGCAGTCGCTGCAATACTTGTCGATCATGCCCCAATGATGGCTGTCGTCGGCCGGCGCGCGGCTGCTTCCCCCGCTTGATTCAGATGCCTGCGCGTGCAAGTCGGGCGGTAAAAGGCAGGCCAACAGGCCAAGCGCGAAGACCAAAAGGTGAGGAATAGCCATATGCACGTAGGACCTTGACATCAGATAACCCCGCCCAATTCACCGTAATGACCCCACATGCCCGGATACGCGTTGGCGACGAACAGCGCCGGATCTCCCCATTTGTCGTCGAACTCGCGCGTCACGCCCGCCTGCAGCAGGTCAGCCACGCTCATCCCCTTTCTGATCATGAGCCACAGTCTTTCCTTGAGGACCGACAGCATATGGAGTTGCTCGTCCAGATCCCCGCGATACTCGATCGGCCCCGCTCCGGGGATGATCTTCGTTTGCGAGTCGCAAACGGACAGGAGAACCTTGGTTGCCTCGGCCAGGCCGCCGATCCAGCCACCAGTGACGTAGTCGATTACCGGATAGCTTCCCGTTGACACCAGATCGCCTGCGATCAGCGCGTTCCTCCTGGGGAAAAACACGTACATATCCCCGTCCGTGTGCGCCTGCGGGGTATGTCCATACCGAATGGTTTCGCCGCCCTCCAGCTCCAGTTGTCCATTCACGTAGAACGTCCTGGTGGGCAACGCCCCCGGAGGCCGGGCAGGGTAAAATCTGCTTGCCCACTTCAGATCGATGTCGGTGCCCATCCAGAGCTTCGTGTTCTCATGTGCAACGATCGTTGCGCCGGCGGCCGCGCAACGATCGTTGAAGCCGGTATGGTCCCAGTGCCAGTGGGTGTTGAACAGCGTCCGGACCGGACGCCCTTCCGTGAGATTGAGCACGTAGGCTTCCAGATCCTCTCCGAACTCGGCGAGCCCGCCGTCGACCAGCACGGGGGAACGTCGCGCATCAGCCAGCACAACATTGCAACCCGCACCCTCGATGAGGAACAGCTGGTCAGCTATTTCCCTCGAGGACAGGCCCCGTCCGGAAGCCGCCGCCGACGCCACGTTCGGTACGGGGGGAAACCCCGGCAGCGCCAGGCTGCCTGCCGCACACAGCGCTCCCAACACCCGCCGCCGCGAGACATCTACCGGCGGATGCCGGCGGACGCTCATGGGTTCTCTCGACTTGCCGGATCGAGACGACATCGTTAGTACTTGAACCTCATGCCCAGCATGTAGGTCCTGCCCACCGGATCGAACAGGACGTTGTTGCCGACCGTATTCGCCCCTGGCCGGCGAGGCGGGTCCCGGTCTCCGATATTGTTGATGCCCGCATAGGCAACGATTCCGCCGTTGCTGCCCGAGGAGAAATCGAACTGTCCTACCACGTCGAAATACAGCGCCGCCGGGACATCATTGATATTGGAGCTGTTGCCGAGCGCCACGTTGTAGCCCCGCTGCCTCGGCCCGATGAAATCGGCGTTGTAGATGCCCGAGGGGATATATCTGGTGTGCAGTGACAGGCTCGCCGGACCGTTTTTCCAGTCGATCATCCCGTCCAGCGTGTATTCCGGGATACCGGGTATCGTACCCGCGCGAAAACCAGTCTGCCCTGCCCGGTCGGTCGTGCCTGCCGAATCCGTTGTCGCCAGGTTCTTGACGTAAGTAGCGAGCAATCTGAATTCCATGTCGCCGAACAGGAGCCCGGGATGCGCGTACGAGAATTCCAGGTCGTAGCCTTTGGTAAACATCTGGTTCACGTTCTGCAGGACGTCACTGACCGCCGTCAGCCGTCCTGTGACAGTATCCCGCTGGGTAAGCCGGCAGTACTCGGCGGCTCCCAGGAAGCAGCGCCTCACGATGGTAATCGTACCGAGCGTTCCGATGGAATCCTCGATGTCGATGTCGTAGTAATCTACCGACAGCTTCATCCGCCCGAGTGCGCCGGCAGAATCCGGTTGCAGCACGAATCCCACCGTAGTGGTGTTTGCAACCTCTGCCGCAAGTTCCGGATTGGATCCCGTCGTTCTCGGTACGATGTACTGCGCGCCGCCCAGCGCCGGATCCGAGACAACAGAGTTGCCAACCATCACGGGACCGAACAACTCCGTCACGTTGGGCGCCCGTATGTCACGCGAACGTGTCACGCGGAAGCGCAGGGGACGCAGGGGCTGCCACACGGCCCCGGCCTTCCAGGTGGTCGCGTAACTCTCGGACGACGTTCCCGCGCCCCTGCGATCGTAATGAGTGCGGCGCACGGCGCCGTTCAGCTCTATCGCCTCCGCAAACGGCAGCCCGTTCGCCAGAGGCACGAGGGTTTCCAGGTAGGCTTCGTCAACCGCCACCTTTCCCGCAATCAGTGACGCACTGTTGGTCTGGAACCCGCGCGCCTGCGATATCGCGTCCGCATCGCCGTCGATCTTGTCGGTGCGGTACTCGACACCTACCGCCACATTGACCGGACCCGCCCAGGTGGAGAAGACCGGACCCTGCACGTTGGCCGCTACGACATGCTCCTTCGTCAGGTTGGTCTGTACCGATTCGCCCTGGATATAACTGGCGACACCGGGCGCAACCTGGTCGCCGAAAGGGTTCAACGGCACACAGGCAGGGTCATCATTGGCGGGGTTTGCATCCGCGTTCACTGCGCACACGATTGATCCGGCGCCGTTGCGAACGGCATCCAGGGCGCGAGCGATGTTCGCCGTGATCCCCAGCTGACTGACAGTGGAGCGAAAGTCGTTGCGGCCATACTGGTAGTAGCCGTCCCAGGTCCACCCGGAGCCGAACTTGCCGTTTAACGAGCCGACCGCCCTCAACATCTTGTTCTTCGAATTGATGACCGGGTAGCCATACTCGTCGAAATTCCTCCCCAGCGTGAACGTCTGCAGATTGTTGGCGGCCATGATCGTATTGATATCCAGTGACGGATCGCTGGAGGTCGGAATGAACGGGTTCCCCCGGCGGATCGTGTATGCGTCGCTGAAGATCTGATTCGCGTGCGAACTGCCTTCCAGCTGGCCCGCGGAGACGTCCAGTCGTGCGGTCACGCTGTCCTTGAGGTCGAAGCTGGTAATCGTGTGAACAACGTATCGCTCCGTCGGGGCGACGATCGGGATGCCGGAAAAGTACGTGTTCGTGGGCGGGCCCTCGCCGTCCACCATCCAGATCGCGCTTACCGGCGATCCATACTGGAATCGTCTCGGCGATCCATCCGCGTTGAACGTGATTCCACGCAAGGAAGCGGGTCCGTTGATCACGCCGGTGGGAGACGTGGACGTATGGTGGACATTCGGCGCCACGGTGTTTGCCGGGGATGTCGATTCCTGGCCCACCGGTCGCGCACCCACGTTGTTCCATCCCTCCCTGCACCAGTCACGAGAAAGACATCCTTCGACGCCTTCGTTCTTTTCAAACTCCACTGCCGCCACAAAATGGCCCCGCCCTTCGAGCAGCCCGAAGCCGCCCGCCAGCTTCGCGGTCGTGGTCTTGTCGTCGCTGTAATCGGAAAAGCTGTAGCCCACCGACGAACGCAAACCCTGTAGCCGGTCGTTCAGAAAGAAATTGACCACGCCCGCCACGGCGTCGGAACCGTATTGGGAGGATGCGCCGCCAGTCACCACCTCCGCGCGTTCCAGGAGGATGCTGGGGATCATGTTCGTGTCGACCGTCCCTACGGTAGTCGATGGCACGAATCGCTTGCCGTCCACGAGCACCAGCGTCCTTGACGCTCCCAGTCCCCGGAGGTCCAGTACGTTGCCACCCACGTAGCCCCCCGAAGCGCCGGTGGAAGGTGACTGGGTGGCGCGGAAGGAGGGAATTTCGTTCATCACATCGCCAATGTTGGGCGACCCCCTTTCTTCGAGGCGTTCCGCGCCGAGAACGCTGACGGGTGTGGGCGCGGACATCCCATCTCGCACGATGCGACTGCCGGTGACCGTAATCTCCGCAAGATCGGGCTGCTCCTGGGCCATGGCGCCGGTGGCACTGGCGACAGCCAGCGCGGCCGCCACTGCCCTGCCCACGTCGGACAGCCAGTTTTGTCCCGCTTCTCCGGCGCCCCTCCTCTCCGCGAGTTTCTCGCGGATCACGATGACCGAGGAGCGCTCGATGCGGAAACTCAGATTCGTTTCTCTCAAAATGATCTCGAGAGCTTCGGCGGCGGTATAACTGCCTTTCAAGGTCGGACTGATCTTCTTGTCGACCAGTTCGGACGGATACAGGACCTTGTAGTCCACTGCGAACGCGACTGCCCTAACGGCCGCGTCCAAGTTCTGGGCAGGAATATCCAGATTGAAGCGCCGCGCGGCGTCAGCCTGCGCCAATGCTGAGCCCAATAGCATCATCGAGCAGACTCCTGCCGTAGATGCCCGCCACAAACCTTCATGAGTATTGAACGGCGCCACGCTCCCCCTCCTTTTTTGACTTCGTATAGTTTGCAAACGCAATGCAACATGGCCGGCCTGGATCTCACCTCCAAAGTGCCCTTCACGTCAGGCATTAATACGAGGCAGCCGGCCTTTCGCAGACAAATCTATGAACCACCCCGATCAGTACTGTTGTCGCTGGTCTTCCGTCCTCCTTACGACCACTTGCTTTTTACGACCACTTGCTTTTCCGACCACTCGACCGACAGTCCTATGGATTCCCTTAAGAGCAGAATCAGTGAATCCACATCGCCAATCTCCAGCACCCCGCTGACGGGCAATTCACCGATGTCGGCGGACGCGAGGAACACCTTGCGATTCGTGTAGCGATTGAACTCCTCCACCGCCAGCCGTAGCGGCTGCTTGTCGAAGTTCAGTTTCCCAGCACGCCATCCCTCGATACGCCGCACATCCGCCTCATTGACCATTCCCATTTCTCCACCTGATACGTAGGTGATTGTCTGGTTTGGCGATAGCACGGTTTGGCGATAGCACGGGGCCCGCTGCGTACGTGGCTTCTCGCTCGTCTCTAAGTGCCGCGACAAAGACCCTTCCCTTGAGGACCGAGACTGTCGTTTAGCTACCCAATGCACCCACTACGAATTCGGTGCCCACTGCACGCGCGATCCCGTCACCGGTAAGTACCTCGAAGGGCCGTGACGCGTCGCGCTTCACTTTGAAGTACGCCTCTCCCCTGGCGATCTCCACCGTTCTTTTTCCCCGAGACAGGAAAATGCTGACCGACGTGTCGGTGTTCAGGATGACTTCCGATTCGTCCGGCAGGGTAATGACGCGTTGCTCACCCACTGCCGTGGTGTAGTGCCGTTCGTCGATACGGAAGAAAATGGCCCACGCAACGGCCGCAACCAGCGCCACCGCGGCCGCGGCCCAATGGGGCCGTCGCAATATTCCGAGCCCCAGCCCGCCCGGCGCGGCATGCGCCCCAGGCTTCAGCAGCGCGGCGATTTCCGGATCGTCCTTGAGATCGCGCGTCAGCTCCAGCACCAAGGCGAAACGGGAAAAGCAGTCCCTGCGATAGGGGTCCTTCGCGAGCCAGGCTTCCAGCAGCACCTGCTCCTCTTCCTCCATTTCTCCCGAACGCTGGCGCACGAACCAGTGCGCGGCGACCGACTCCACCGGTGTTGAAAAGCCATCGAATGCTGATTTCCCTTCACGCATCGTTAGTCCTGGCTTCGTCCAGAATCCTGAGCCGGCTCTGGCACAGCTCGAGAATGAGCGCCATATCGCGTTCGATTGTCTTCGTACTCACACCCATTTTTCTGGCGATTTCGCGGTAGCTGAGTTGTTCGACCACGTGCAGCAGGAAGGCTTCGCGCTGTCGATTGCCGAGGTCCAAGAGCACGCCCTTCACCACCTGCATGCCGATCTGCCGATCGATGATCCGGTCCGGCCCGAGGGAGTCGTCGTCTGGATCATGGGTGAGATCCAGCTTCGTCGCCCCGGGAAGTCGTGTCTTGCGCTGGCGCAGACGATCTCTGGCCAGGTTCGTCGCAATCTTGAAAAGCAGCGCTCGCGCGTTGCCATGCACCGGATCAAGGGTTTCGAAATTGAGCAGACGCAGGTATGCATCCTGCACAATCTCATCAGCCTCGCTGCTGCTGGAAAGAATCCTGGACAGATAGCTATGCAGGGCACGGCGATGTTGTCGAAACAGCTGCGCTACTAACTCCTCATGTGGCAGTGGATATTCCTCGATCTTCGATGGATCTGCGCTCCCTCGTCCGCCAGACATAAGAACAAGCTTGGGCATGGGCAAGCCCTTTTCAGGCGAAGCCGGCGCCTGGAAGGCAGACAACTTGCACGCGCGTCACCACTTCGGCATTTTCCTCTCCCACCCGGGCTCTTCCC
>Ga0075183_10046449_pt1 | contig 12258 bp, 1 predicted proteins | sample JI102314A2RNA_FD_77306 | JGI IMG/M metagenome (GOLD analysis project Ga0075183, IMG submission 77306) | Wastewater effluent complex algal communities from Wisconsin, to seasonally profile nutrient transformation and Carbon sequestration -... | ecosystem: Engineered > WWTP > Effluent > Algae...
CGCTATACATATGTATTATGTTATGGGGCTAAACATAATACATAATCATGTGTAGCAGGAAAAATACTTTTCCCCGCAAACTTTTTGGACTCAGTTTCACAAACGACTAAGTGCACATAGTGTTGCACACACAAGGAAGTGTGTCGCTGTATTTTCTATACTATCTTAATTCAATTTGAACAAGTCACCAGCATTCATGAAATGCGATGCCGGGAAGTTGTCTCGATTTGGACAAATCCAGTCAAGTTCACTTGATTTTACGCCAACCCATTCAGCCAATGGAAGGAAGACGGCATCCCAACTGGTAGTAGGGATCATACGGCCTCTTCCTAAGCTCAAATCTCCATCATCTGTCAAGTTGTCAGGGTAGGATCCAACAATTTGCTTCCCTTTCACGCCTCCTCCAAACATCATGTAGTTTCCGCCCCATGCGTGGTCAGATCCATGACCAGTATTAGGGGCGAGTGTGCGTGCAAAATCAGAAGTCTCAATGACTGTGACACTTTTCCATGTTCCTTTTGCTTTCATTTCATTTGAAAATGCCTTAAAAGAAGCATCAACATCACCAAACAATGTGTTGAGGTTATCTTGAACATCAGAATGAGTATCCCATCCTCCTGTCTGTAGAAAAAACACATCTGCATCTGCCCCTCGTTCTGCTCGAGAATCAATCATTTTGGCCACCATTTCCAATTGACTACCAAGGTAAGATGTTGGGAATGTAACGTTGGTCTTCTTGCCTGCTAAAGTATCATAGAGATTCTTGTTGTCAGTAAGAGACTTGAGAAGTTTGCTTGACCAAAGCTCTCCAAAGACACCACTATGGGATGTCGTTGCTTCATTGAGCGAAGTAATCTTCGCATCCATGGAGGCCGATGATGCACCGTTGTTAAACTTCGACACCCCCGAGCGGCTCAAAATAAAAGGTGGAGGTGAAACTCCTGGGAAGCCTAGTAGTGATATCGTATTCACGTCTATCGCAAACGAGCCAACTTTGAGCCCCTTCCTGGTGAGTGCATCAGCTATGCGCCCAAGAATTCCAGTGCCATCTTCCTCCTTGAGTGGATCCACTCGCTGGGCCTCTCTCTGCATCCAATTGTGTGCAAATAACTGGGTAGCCGTGTCCCGCCAGTAATTTTGCTTGTCCGTCTCCTTGGTGAGGACACCAGTGTTAGTGAAGAATAGCAAATCACCATCATCGTACATTCCTTGAACAGCTTCCAGCTTTGGGTGAACGCCAAAGCGTTCACAGATTTGATTGCTCGCTGATCCTTGAAGCACTCTGAGATCTTGCTTCTTGATTGCAATCTCCTCACGAACTTGCGCATACTCGGCATACATGTCCTTGGCTCCTGTACAAGTGTGAGGGACTAGCATGTTGTATGAATCACAGCCCCCCGCAAACATAACATAGACAATGGCCTTGTAGGCAGCGCCAGATGACTTGGGCAGTACTGGCTGGCTTCGGACTTTGCCACTTAATTTGGCAGTATTTGTAGTGTGAAATTCCGGTGAAGTTGCAATTAGCTGTTGTGCAAGCCGTAGTGCAGAATCCGCACCGCCTGCTGGATCTAAGAGTTTTTCTCTGTATGCGTCCTTGATGACTAGCTTGTTCGCTGCATTGAGTCTTCCACTTGTTAGGAGAGTTGAAAGTTCGTTTATTACAGCATCTGCGTGTTTATCTGGAGTCGTGATTTGGGAGTTGAATGGCCTAGAGAATGAAAGATAAGCACTGGCCCCCACAAAATTCCCTTCATTACAAGTCGTCCAACTACTACCGAATCCTCCGTTGCAATTGGATAATCCATACTTGATCAGTGAAAAGATTCCATTAAGCAGGCCAACAGTCTTGGGCATATCCATTATTTGGGCCTCGGGACTGACAAGTGTTGCATCACCAGGTCGACCATCTGGAGTGTATTCAGGAAGATAAAAAGAGAAAACTGTCGGGAAGGAATGAGCCATCATTCCAATCTTTGCTCCCATGTCATATAGTTGAACAATAGGTTGACCTTGAGCTTGCTTCAACTCCATTGCACGCATTAATGCAATAACTCGAAGTAAAGGTTCCCTCACACCTCCGATGAAAGGATCTGCAATGAGGACAGTTGAGCGTGCTTCCGGTTCAAGAAGTATTGCCGCCATAGTTGCTTCGAGATCACCATACTTTCCGGACCCAAACTTGGCATACTTGCCCTCCCGGAATGCTGTCGCAACTGCCTTCACATAATATGGGGTGGGATTCGATGTTGTGAATCTTTGGATCAAGCGGTACGCTATGAAAGGAGCTGTGTTGTCGTGGTATAGATAATGCTCCAGGGCAGCTTCGGTTTCATACAGAGCATCTCTCGCAACAGCTTCGGTGTTTAAAACACTCATGAAGCTGGGAGCATTGCGGAAGGCATACTCAGGTGCTCCTTGGATTCGAACATACTCCTTCGCGTTTTTGAGGCGAAGAACTCTGCCATAAGAATCAGTCACGACAAACACAGTATCAACATTGAAAGTTCCGGATACAGTCAAGTACGCGGTGACACCATTCATGTTAAGCTCTTCTGCATAAGTGCCATTATCATAAGCAGAAGGATCATACGCCCCAACTGTCAGTTTGGATAACACTTCGTCAACACTGCCTGGCATAGACTTGAATACACGAGAGATTGATATTGAAGTGTGGCATAAGCAGCCACCTGTGACGAGAGAATCACATATTCCATTCCCGCAAGAGTTTCCATCTGGGACGTCATCATCATTCAATGGATATTCTCCATCCCAATAAACTTTGAAGTAATTCCTGTTGGAAGCATCAATGTGAGGGTGTAAATATGCATAATCATCAGGCTCATATACAAGTGCAACTTGGCCAATGGCGTTGACTTTCACTTTGATCAAGCAACTGTCAGTTGACCAGTGATACCCTTTCTTGTACCATGCTAGATCCCCAATATCATTAAAATCACAGCTCCTTTTTCCCATTGCAACACAGCGGTAATCAGCGGTGGAAAAGATAACCCTCTCCTGATCATAAAGATAGTTGGGCGATCTGTATGCCTTGAGATCCCCCATGGAGCAGCATGCCTCTGATGCATAAGGAAGAAGGGGGTTGGCGCAAGACGAATCAGCCCATCTTTCCCTGTTTATCACTTTCTTTGCATTTGCATAAAACACTTGTTCGACACACGGTGGCCTGACATATTCATAATGAATACCTGGGCTCACTTCTACGACTCTCAACGTATCGGCATCACATTCCTGAGCACTGCAAGCTAGGTTAGATTCCAAAGTGACAGAGTTCGCAAAAAGGCAGGAGCCATTAGAACCTTTCTTGCAGAGTGTAGCTCTGAGTTGCGAAGATGAGTCAAGAACAAACTTCTTTATCGTTTGGTCGGTCTTGAAGTTCGAGTCATCCTCCATAAGTTCAGGGGAGCTTGAAGACCCTAGTAGACGATAAGCAGCTCCTTTTCGGAGAAACATTTTTGACGGGAGATCAACACAAAGTGGGTATCCATCTCCAATGTATCCACCAGAGAGATCCGACTTGGGGAATTTGTCACGCCACAATGCTTGTATTCTCATGGGGTCAAGCCTATTCCCTGACCAGTCGTCCTCGACATTTCCTCTGGACTGCTGGTAATCGAAGCCAGTCCAAATTCTGGCGAAGCTCATGATTTCATCATTGGTGTAAACAAGAATGGGTCGTCGATTTTCATCAAGCTTTGGAGTGCCATCAATATTCAACAAGTACAACCCAGTAGAGAAGAGTTGCATGATCTCGCGGGCAAAGTTTTCATCAGCGAACGAAACTTTTTGCTGTGTCTCCCACATGTATGCTGCGCTTTTTGATTGAAGGAATGATAAGTTTTCCGCCATCAACGGATTGAATGCTATCTCGCGCAAAATATCACCATAGTTGCCAAATGCATTGCGAACAAAAATATCATAGTATGTCAAGAAGGCCTCTGTTTGTGAACTTGAAATTCCTATAGCTGATGGTACAACAACAAGTATTTGTGACAGCGCCCAGGCCACTCTTTGCCGAAGTTGATCTTCTGCATTGAGACCGACCATAGTCCAAACATATTCTCGTTGGCGCTCGAGACCCGACTCAGTATCTTGGCCCGTGCTAACATCAAACTGGTAACCAAGACTGGGGTCATTGGCTGATTCGTTGGGGGAACCACAAACTAAGACCCCAGCACCTCCAATTGACCCAGAATCCCCGAAAAAATCTGCCACTTCTTCAGTTCGCAGTTCATTTGGGAGATCAACAAACTTAATTACATCACCGAACCGTCCAAGCTTACTGAAATGCACAGAATGTGTATTCCATCGTTCAATCGGATGTTTCGGTACATCACCGGAAGGGAATGATGGGTATGTCAAGAAGACGGAGCCCATGACATCAATCCATTTCTTGATGGGATTTGGCTCGCCTTCCATCATTGCCACCATGTTTCCTGGATGTGTATCTTCCAATGTCCAGTATGTAAAATCATAGACTGACATGTGTTCAGGATGCACTCTTCTGTAACAAACGGGTCCCACGACTATTTCTACTTTTGCCAGAGAAGAAGTATCTGCAGATCCACATGAAGAACCACTAGTGGGAAAGATAATGTCCCTGATGAAAGGATTCTTGTCGCTGCTCCTTGTAAGAAGGTTGAAAAGAGTAGAGTTTGTTGCAGGTTGTAAAATTGTTGGGGTTGAGCAGTCAGCAGCCATCTTGATTTCCCATCTTGAACGGAGACCTGGGGTGCAAGGAGATTCAAGCTTTGTACCTTGAAAATCAATGACAGGTAACCCAAGAACACCATAAACATATTGGTCTGTCATGTCATGTAGAGATATGATACTTTCTTCATTGAGCTCTATCTCCAATTGTTGGGCACCCAGTGATCCACAGGCCGAGGCTGAGAATGAAAGAGTGCAATTTTTTTCATTGAGGAAAGTACGAGGTGCATTTGCGCAGCGGGTTTGACGGCCAGTAAGCGCTTGAACCAAACCACCTCCATCCACAATGGGTGATTCGACGGTATTGTCTTCAAGCTTTAACCTTGGGTCGAATTGGAGCCATGAACCATCTGGCAGTTTTCCAAAGACAGGCGAATCGTTTTGCTCTGTAACATCGCTGAGCTGGCTGCACAATGGATCATCGATGGCATCAAAGTAGATAAATTCACCCGCACTGCTCCTGATCCCATCAATGGTCTGGAGAATTGACTGACTGATATTTGGTAAATTCAAGACAATGGGTGGTTGAGCGCTATCAGCATAGAAAGCAACGAAGGGATTTCGGAACCATTGGCAGGAATTGTCTTCCATCCTTAAGTAGACTCTCCCAGAGATTCGCTCTTCGGGGAGATTGCACATTTCATACACTTTATTATACTGAAATATATAGTTCACATTGTCAAATGCGATAGAGCCTGGATTTACAACTGTTCTTACATGCCCGTTCAACTTGATTGTGACAAAACTATCTCCTTCTTTGAATGAAGTGGAGAGAAATTGATCAAACCACCACAAGTCTCCATCCTTCTTACTAAAGGTGAACTTGCGCCACCTCGATAGACTGTCACAGGGGTGACCAGATCTGCCAATTGGTCTAGGATTGGGAAACCTTGGATTGACACGGTGACGAAAGAACTCCCTATGGCTTGTCATGGGCTTGCTGATCTCTTCATGAATCCAGTCGGCGACAGAATCCTTCGTCACGGCAACTTCACCCCATGCAGCAAGATCTTTAGTGGTGGTTCCAAATGTTGCTGTTTCGAGCAAACGTGCAACTGAGTCCTCGTGACTGATGTCATATGAGTACGAAGTGAGGTAGTACCGTTCTCCGGCTGCGAGCTCTGGCAAAATGATTTGTGTTCCAATGGTGTAGTTCCCAAACCCTACTCCTCGAAGGAGCTCTCTAGCGAATTCTCCCGATGATGGCTCCCATGATCGACCATCGTAGGAGCGTGCCACAGGGGCAAGGTTTGACATAGATCCATCGAGATCTTCAACAGCTTTTGTGAGGATGCACAAGGAATCACTCTTGCCAAGCATGACAGGGCCTGGAGAAACCATGAGGGAATCAGATCCAACATCGGGACATTTTGTGACTGTTGCCACGATGGGCATGTTTGTAGGTTTACTTGTAGGCATACTTGTAGCATCAGTAGTGTCATCAGTTGGCGAAGGAGTAGCCATGAACGATGGTGCAGGTGTGTCCACCGAAGTAATGTGCATGTCGTCCATTATAATATCCCAACCTTGATTTATTTGGTGAATATAGACGTAAACTGTATTACAGGAAGCTAGACGGTCATCTACGACGAATCCGACGTGGAAGTCATTGTAGTTGCTAGAATTCCATGCAGAGAATGGGATATCATTCCACAATCTCCAGTACACGTCACCTCCAATGCAACCCCATCCATAAATCACAACTGAAGGACACTGAGTGTTCCCACGATTATTTGTTAGCACATTAGTGTCACACCTTACACCTTGCGATGTAGTGCTGTTGAGAAGGCGAAACTTTGCTGAGATGTCATACTCGGCACCACTGAAAAAGCATCGGGTATCAAGCTGTTGTCGAAGCCCTGTCCAGGTAGAGCTTGAACGGCCAAACGAGCGCAAAGCACGATCTGCGCCACCGTTGGCCCCAGGAACAAGAGAGACCATTCCATATCCTCGATCGATATAACTCCAAAAAGAAGAATCTTCCACGGATGGGTTAAGGACAAGTTCAATGCATTGTTGTGGGGCGAACTTAACCTCGAGGTTGTCAACAATAACATCACGAGAGGTAGCAGCTCCATCAAAGTATACCTTGGCGTAGTCAGCAGTGATGTGATTCTCATTCAAGACAAGCACTCCATGTGCGTGATACCAGCCATCAGCATCTGGGTCATTAGTGATAATTTGACCAACTCGTATGTATTGACGAACTTCATTCTTCGAAGTGTACAGGAAGATATCAGAGCATCTAGTACTGCCATCCCAAGTGTAGACATTGCATGTTGTTTTTACACCCCCGGATTCGAATTTGATGCGGGCAGAAAATAGCAAGCGGTCCCCGACTGCAGCATCACAGTCAAGACTTATTACTTGACCAGGACCATGTGAATAATGAGTACGCAGAGAAGCTTTAATTGCGTTTCCAGCACCGCCGTATCCTTTCACGACGCCCAACTTCGGTTCGCCCCATGTATCCCAGTACTTAGTGACATTTAGATCTTCTAAATTGCCGTTCCTCACTAGTTGATCTCGCTTGCAGTTAAACGGTACCATGGACACGTCATCAAGATAAAATTGAACATCCGACGGAGCAGAATCAACTTCGATGAGAAGGTGAGGAGTAGAAGGCAAACGAAAAATGCCATGAATTAAATTCCACCCGTTGCTGTTGTAGGGGCGTGCAAGCTGCGCCACATCATTGATCTCTTCTGTATAGATATATTCTTTCGTGGACACATCTCTGTGTTGCCGTAAATTCAAGACAAGTTGAGGGGACTGCCTATTCCACCATATTGAATCTGGATTTATGTTTGTTGCAGGTGATCCATCCTTGTTGAGCATTCGAATCCATGCAGAAAACTCAACATAGCGGCCTTTCATCATTTCGACGCATCGAGAATCAATATTTTGGCCAATACCAGTCGATGATCCCCCACGGTTGACAGTAATAATAGAATCAGTGAGGTTGATGCCCAACTTGTTTCCAACTTGGACACCAGGGTCCGTGTGAACCCAAGGCTCGGACGTTGTAAGAGTTTTATTTTGGCCTCCATTTCTGATCAATTCATCGCACTGGGAAGAGAGGTCAATTTGTGGTTTTGATAGTATAATGTCAAGTGGGCTTGCAGACATCGCGCAATCAGGAGCTGCCTCCCACAGCTCTTCGACATAGGTTGGCCAAACTTGATTCCCTTCTTCATCAATGAACTGTGCAGTGTAACTTCCAGATGGAAGCGAGGCAGAAAACTTGCGGGGTCTATATGCATGTGAAAAGAAGGTATAATCTCCGGTTTGGATTTTTCCTGGAATTGATAGAGAGTCGCCATTTTCATTAGTAATTAGCAGGTTGAAACCCGCTGTTCCGAATTGTTCAACTGCATATGTGACGGTTCTTAGGCAAATGTCGGGACAATACGACAAGCAGTTGCTTGCGTATTCGATACAACCGCTGAACATCATTGAGTCGGTGTTGCTGACGAACACACCAGTTGTTTCATTATCTGGAGAAGTACCTGCTACTGAAGCAACGAGTGAACCATCTAGATCATGCATAACAATATCATCAACACCGTACCTCTCTGAAGCAGTGCATGCATCAATAAATAGCCCACGAGAGTCCGAAACAGTAACATTTTCAAGTGATGACGTGTAATCAAAATGAGAGTCGGTTCTTATATCAGAAAAAGAAATGGGCCAGCTCCCTAATTTGCATGATTTCGTGTTAATGTCAAAGTCAGAGAACACAACGTTCTTGATGCGCAGACCACGGTTGGGATCGGTCTCGCCATATCTGTTCTTCTTGGTCATCATCCGTAAACCTTCATGAGACCAATCTGTTCTGGAACAAATCTTTTGGCGGTTGGTTGGAGTTGTAATATATTTCAAGGTATCTGTGTAGCCCTTGACGGTCATCCCGTCAATCAAGATTCCGTCACTGTAAACGAGGGAAAAACCCCATTGGTTGTCGGCCAGTACGCCACCAATAAATTGGGCAGCAACAAGGTTTTGGGCATAAACACCATGCTGTTGGTTTCTATAGCTCTGAATGTTCTCGAATAGTGGCACTCTTTGATTGTCTTGGAAAGTGAGGAATTGCTCGTAATCATAAAGCGCGAAGCCTTGCCATGTATTGGAATGTGCCTTGTTGTCCCTGAAGGACTTCATTTCTAATCTCCGAATGCTGCCCTTGTTAGTATCCACATAATCTTCGCCAAGTGTGCGCCAGTCATTGAACATGGCAAATCCACGGCCATCGCTTCCTGCTGCTACGTTACCGATGTAATTGTTCCTGGGGTTGTATAGCTGAAATGTTGCACGATCCTGGTCAGATTCGCCACTCAGCTGCTTCCCCGAGCCAATGACATCATTAGTTCTTGAGCCAATGTTGTACATCAATGCGTTATCCCTAGCGTCTGAGCCAACATAAAAACAATGGCCTGCAGTATTGAAAGCAACATTAGCTTCGACTGTAATGTTGGAAGAGCCTTCAATGACAATACAACGATGATTCGAATTGCGAATTGAATTCCTCGCGATGGAAGTTCCAGGAACATCTCCGGAATACAAGAACTGCAGTGAGAAGCGATTCTTTCCCTGCTGTTGACCCATATTAGTGAACTCGACACCCTCAATAGTCTGAACCACACCTGGGGTGTGAAAAACTTGAAAATAACCACCTTGAAGAGCAGTGCCGCCGGCTTCTCCTTCGACCTTGATGTTCCTGGAGAGAAGGGCGACCTCGACGCCCATACCGGGCACCTTGTTGTCGCTAAGTACTGTGTCAATACCAGTCTGAAGCTTGATTGTTGCTTGTCCATTTGCGTTTGCAGTAACCGATTCAATGATAGCATTCTGGGAGTCTCTATTGCTAATTGTTGATGAAGTAATGTGTACATCTGCCTTCGAGCCCCATCTTGACACTACATTTTTGTTGACACTGAGTCCTTCAGCAGGGCCAGTCATGAAAGTCATGCTGATGTCATCGTAGTCAACAACAGACCAAATGGGACCTTTATCCACGTTTGAATCGAAAACCACATTGAATTGTATATCATCATTGATCAGATCAAAGTCCGCTTCGACGACATAAGGGCCAGAGCAAGACACCCATCCGTCGGCTTGGCTTTGAGCGGGACAACTTAATGGGAACTTGTTCGTCGATCCAGAGCCATCAGCTCTAGGACCACTGATGCGCACTTGGTAAGAAAGTGGTGTAACACTCGAGACTCTCACTCTCAAAGAGATCCAATATGTCATTGCTTTGACGAAGCAACCTTTCATCATGTTAAATCTTATAGAATCGTCATACCACTTTCTATTGTTAGCCCTGTAGAACTTATTAACCAAACCATTGCCCATTGTCTCCTTGGTAATAGTAGGTTCCCAGCTGCCACTGCGACTTGACCACATGGGATAGAATGACCATCCGCGTCCATCGGCAGATTCGGCATTTCCATTGACGACCAGTTCAGAACATGTCTCATTAACGTTCGGGAAAGACTTGGACGAAGGTAGCTCAAACGCGAACTCGTCCATTGAGAGGGTGGTGCCAGGTTGATTGTTCTCAAGGGCGAAGATGTTGCCAATGACATTGATGCCGAGGTCTTCAACAGCGTACCTCCAAACAGTCGCAAAAGTAAACCATTCTCCGTATTTGCCAATTGTGCCTTGATTTAATGATTTGTATGAATAACGATCACTGCCAACATCCAACATAATCTTTCTTGCCCACCTTGGACAATCATTCCAAGTATTATTTGTAAACTTACAAGGCATATCCTTCCCATTCATCTCAGGCTTATCAATTTTGATCCTTGCAGTGAGCAAATAGTCCACATTTGCTTGCAACGGACAGTCTACAGTGAACCTGGTAATATCGAGACGGAATCCTTGCCAACTCTTGCGAATGTTGGATAGGATCATGGTACCTTGTTCGGCATTGTGGGTTACAATAGCTCCTTCACCACCTGACCACAGTGAGTGGTCTACCGATGCGGTGAAGTTATGATCGACAATTACTCGGGGACATGCTCTAGTAGTATTCACAGGTTGAATTGGGATTGGGGCGAGGTTGGCTGCGCGAAGAGTAGGATTGGGCTGCGGACCTTCGACCATGGACAACAACGGAGTCCACGTTTCTACACGTTGTTCGTTTCCGGCAATGTCCCACCCACGAATGTCAAGCTTCCCTCCGGCAACGAGGAAAGGCTTGGAACCAGCATTAAAAGGAGTTCCGGCAACGTTGGAATTCGAATCGGCGGGTGTAAAAGTCACGTCAGTAGTGCCGGTAAGAATGATCTTCATTGACGCGAAGTCAGGAGAAATGAGATTGGTGTCAGACATTTGAAGCTCTCCTTGGACAAAGACAAAGGGTGTGCGAAGAGTGGATTTGTAGTTCGGTGGTACGTAGAGTTTACCGAGGATGTCGAGGCCCTTAATGGTAGAGGTGGCGTTTCTGGGCAAATCGTACTTGATGCATTTTCCACAAGGGATTACCACCTTCCCACTTCCCGCAGAGGCAACCAAAGTTGACAACAATCCGTCGGGTTTATCGTCGCACTGAGCTGCAGTGGGCAAGCCCATGGCGTTGCATTGAAGCGGCTTAAAGATGCCAATGCTTCTCGTCTCTCCCGCGAGACGGCGTCGATCGGACCTGTCCTCGAGATCGAGATCAAACTCCCCCCAAACGAGGGTTTCATTGTCGTCTCCTCCTTCAGTTAGGGCGTGCAACTCCTGCCAGTAGTACTCTTCTCCGCGACGTTCTTCTTCGGGCACGTCGCCGTCATCTAGTACGACTTGTTCCACCGCCACGCCTCCACCTTCCATCGTTGTATCTAATGTTTCGCAAGTGGAACTATCCACTGCCATGACGGCCGTCATTTTGGGATCGCAATCGTTTAATTCTTCCGGACGAACGACGACCTTGTCAATGCCATCGAATGCCAGACCTGCCCCCTTATTGCGCTTGCCCGCTTTGGACCTGGTGGACGAAAATAGACTGTCGCCATCTGGCTGAAACTCGACATCGTGGTACACCACGTCTCGTTCGTTGAGGAGGGCGGCATACGCATCTTGGTTGGCGTTGATCGGGGCGTTGTCAGGAACTCGACGATCGTCATCGTCCTTGGCCGTTGCGAGATCGGTTTCGTATGACACAGACGACTCGGACAGAGACCTGTCGGCTCCGATCTCAGACTTGACGGGCTTTACGCGAGGTTGCCGCTGTTGGCCTCGAAGGGCGGACGAGGCGGCCGATACGAAGAGGAGCGACTCGAGGGTCAAGCGAAGGGCCTTCATGACGCTCAATAAATAGTAAGGATGATTCGAGAATGCTTGTTGTGGGAAGAACTGTGATAAGGGAGTGATTCAATCTGATAGGGGAGAGGAATTGAACGCTATCGAACACTGGTGTTGCACCGAAGTTGAACCAATGAAAGAAAGACACAACAATAAAATAAGCAGGAGCAGAGAGGCGGGTGGGTTAGTCAAGTCGACCTGTATCAAACGTCGTGATCACCAGGTGTAGTGATT
>Ga0075183_10057445_pt1 | contig 12061 bp, 7 predicted proteins | sample JI102314A2RNA_FD_77306 | JGI IMG/M metagenome (GOLD analysis project Ga0075183, IMG submission 77306) | Wastewater effluent complex algal communities from Wisconsin, to seasonally profile nutrient transformation and Carbon sequestration -... | ecosystem: Engineered > WWTP > Effluent > Algae...
CTAAGAATGCCCTTGAACTGTTCTACTATATCGCCAACTACTTCGATAAGTATAATCAGTGGCATGTTCTCGAAAGAGAAATGATCCTGATGAAGAACGTCGTTATGGGAATGGAATCCTACGGCGCTCTTATCGATCAAGACGAAGTGCAAAGACTATCGATCGCCACGAGGAACGAACTCGCTCGCTTGCATAGCGAGATGATAAAAATTGTTGGTGACCCGAAGTTTAAGCCGGGTAGCAATCCTCAAGTTCTTAGAGCCTTGGTAGCTGAGGGAACCTTCGTTCCCACTAGGTTCAGTAAGAAGACGGGCAAGCCAATGGCCGACGCCATCGCTTTGCTTGAATATCCGTCGCCTTTTGGACACCTTGTGGTGAAGTATCGCAGCACTAAGAAAGCTGCGAGCACTTACTTTAAGAACTTCTCTAAGAAGATTCTTAGAGTGTCATTTAATCAGTGCGGTGCTAGGACCGGACGTTTCTCGTCTAGTGGTCCTAACTTGCAGAACATTCCACGTCCAAAGGAAGGCTTCCTTGGACAAGCACGTAGATGCTTTGTAGCTAGACCAGGATGCAGACTTCTGTTCATTGACTACGAACAGATTGAGATGCGCCTAACTGCACACTTCTCAGGTGAAGAACATATGCTGGAAGCTATCATGGCAGGCGAAGACCTCCATGATAAGACATGCGCTAGAACCTTTGGACTTAAGAAGTCTAGTCCAAACTGGGATCTTATGCGCTATATGTCTAAGACTCTCAACTTCCAAGTCTTGTATGGTTCTGGTCCTGACAAGTTTAGACAAACCATTCTCAAGCAGACCGAAGGTAAGATCCGAATTACTATTCAGGAAGCTGCGAGATACATCGAAGACTGGAAGTCTGCGCATCCTAAAGTCATGAAGCTATTCGATGACGTCGCTGTCGAGATAGCTAAGACTGGTGGCGTTCTGAATCACTACGGTAGATACATCGCAGTCGATTCTAGCAAGCCTTATGTTGGTGTCAACTACAAGGTGCAAGGAACGGCAGCAGACTTCCTGAAAATGAAAATGCTTGTCGTAGCACAGTTCATGTTAGACAAGCAGTCTAAACTTTTCTTGCAAGTTCACGACGAACTTGTATTCAATCTAGTTCGTCAAGAGTCTTGGATTGTGCAGCACCTTGCTAATCTGATGGAAGACAGAGACACCTTTAAGGTTCCTCTTACTGTCTCTGCTAGCTATGGTCAGAACTGGTTCAGCAAGAAGAAGATTGTTCTTGCTCCTTTCTGATTTCTACGTCGCCTTGTAACTTGTGTTTCTCGCAAGAGCGCCACAAGCAGTATGGGTTAGGGTCTCGGTAGACGGCGCGGTTAGGACATCTGTCTTTAAACAGATGGTAGTAGCATCTTGCAGAGTCCGTTGGTGTTTCTTTTAGCCTAGGCTTTTTCACCAGCTACCGATATCTAATCTAATCGCTTGAGTTACAAGCATGCCAGCTTTGGTGGCATTAGGTGGAGTAAACACCAGACCTTGAAGAGTCAGTGTTTTACCAAACCATTCAGAAGTCGGTGTCCAACAGAACTCCATCACTCTGCTCTTATCAGAGTAGTATAGAAGATTCGTCGGATCACTGCCAGGGAACATGACGTTCATGGTCACGAGATCCACGAACAAGGTGCAGCCGGGAAGGCCGTAGTTCGCCAGCGGCAGCGCGATCGGCGGTCGGTCCGACCAGAGCATGACCATCGGCCAATCGGGCGACTGCATGGCGCTGGCAGCGAACTGGCATCGGTATTGCCGGCCTACTCGCGGCACCGTTCGACTCGGCCAAGCCATAGGTGCTGGCATCGAAAAGGTCTGCTTGTGTTGGACATTGTAGTATGTCGCTTCTACACAGGCAGTTTCTCCATACTCTACTCTTTCCATTCCGACTATCTTTTCTGGAACAGAAAGAAGACTAAGACTATCGACTAGACCAACTACTGGCTTGTATGTTCCATCTTCCAGATTCGTATTCTGAGGAACATACAAGTCTTTTTGAATCTGAGTGAGAGATTCTGGCACTGCCATTGCGCTCCCTTTCAAGACGTCGCCCGACTTGATCTTCTTGGAAGAAAATGACCCGTTCCCTCCACAAGAAGATAAACACAACAGCAGTGCCAGAAAGTGTTTCATGCGTCGTTTCGGTGGTGTCTGTTCTTGTAGGCTTCGTATGCCATCAAGATAACAAACGTCATGTATTCAGGATTGTTAGTTGCTGCGGCAATAACAACCTGAACTTCTTCCAGAGTAATCATGCTATCGTTGTTAGTGTCAAAGATAGCGATTGCTTCTGGTGCGTATTTTCTAAGAGCAGTCACACCTTCAACTCTAATAGCAGCGTCGCCAATAGAGTTGAGAAAGTTGATTGCCCATTGGTCCCTGTTCTCAGGCGAGTTCAGGATACCACAAGAAGTCAACAGTAGCAGGCAGGTAGCGAGAAGGTGTTTCATCTAGAATCTTGGTTTGTTTGGGAATTTAGGAGGATGGACATACTTACAGACGGTCTGCTCTATCTTGTCTTCAAGGCTAGCTAAGATCCTACAAATCTTCTCTAGCTCTGTGTTAGCTTTTCCTTGAATTTCTATCTGTTTGTCGATTCGTTCTTCTCTTCTTGTGGCTAGTTTCGCAGCTTCAATGCGATACTTGTCCTGGTTCTTCATCATCCATATAAGAAATGGAGAGATGATTACTGTAAGAACAAGAGCAACAAGAGCGTATTGAGTTGGCGTTGCCTCAGTAGTTACGGCATAGACCGATGACGTAGCTACTGGACTAAGAGCCAATGTTACTTGACTTGCTAAGTTCATTTTTCCCTGGTGCCTGGGTATTGCATGCTTAGCCAAGAGATCATTCTGTTGGCGTCTTCAACAGACTTGACGTCGCCTATCTCCATGGCGCTATCTCTAAGACTGGACAACTGACCGTATCTCTTTTGCCAGTCCTTGTAGATAGCCATTCTAGCCTGGGCAGGATTTACTTCGTAGGCTTTGCCGACAAGTAGTCCGAAGACACCTAGCTTGATACTTGGTCCTTCTTTACCGTCGAAGATTGGATCAATTACTTTAGCTGCTAGGTCGCCTCCTGGTCTAAAGAAAGTTCTAAAGACTGACTCGTTAAGGATCAGGTTCAGTGCTCCCAACGGTCCTTCTGTCGTGGCTCTTCTAGAGAAACCCATTTCTCCAAGAGTGAAAGACTGTGCTCTCTGACCGGGAACTTGCTCGATGTTTCGTTCAGAATAGAACGAGTAGTTAGTAAGCTGCTCAATCGGAACTTTAACAAAAGGTGTCAGTCCGTCTCGCAGCATCTTAACTATACCGTCTCCTGCCAGCATCTTGTATGCATCGATCATTGGCAAGAAACCGTCACCAGTCTTAACGATGTAGTTTCCTTCTGGTGTCTTGTCCACCACAAGACCAAACCTACCTTCCATCCATTGAGGAAGTTCGTTAGGATTCGGAGGATTACCGTCTGTTGCTCCTACCTCTACCTCGTGAAAGAACTCAGCAAGTCTATAGTGTTTGATAGGATCGGTCATTAGCGTCTGCAACATCCTAGGAATGTTGTGACGTGACCATGCGTAGAACGGAATAACCCGGCGCAACCAGCTTCTCTCGAATGCAGACAGATCGGAGTAGTCGTAGAATATTTTCTTCATGTTCATTCCGGCTGCCTCGAAACCAGTAAGGATCTTGCCGCCTTGCGTTTCGACATGACCCTTGACAATGGAATCTATGAAAGCCGCGAACCTGAAGTTATTCTCAATTGAAGCAGCAGCACTTACTCCGAATCGCAGCGCAGCGTTATCTGTGAGGAACGAGCCAACGAGTTCCGACGATGGTCTTATTCCTGCCTTAACAGATTCGCGCTCAAATTCAGATGCTCTAGAAACATTACCAAATCTGTTGTATTCGTTTCTGTGCAATCCTCCTGACAACCCGCCTTCACGAACAAATGCGTCATACATTTGTTGGCCAGTCACTACCTTTCCGTCAACAGTCGCAAAGCTGATTGCGCCGAGAACTTCTTTAGTCTGTTCGAGAGACAGAGTTCCCTTTCTGTTTCCGTCTATAATCTTGAAGATAGAGAACGACTTACCGTAAGCGTCAAGGTTGTTCACTCCTCCAAGATAAGCCATGAAAGAGTTGCTGATAGCATTTCTTACATGGTAAGACGGAATGGGAAACAGTGTCCAGTTTCGCCAGATCGAGTGTATGTTGTCCCAATGAGCAAGGAAGTTTTGGAATCCTTCTCTTGTAGTCGTTTGGAAATACTTCTCTACAACACCAGCTATTTCCTTCGGGAACAGGAAAGCTTCGGAGTTGTGTTCGTCTAGAAGAGAAGCATACTTCTTTACTGGAACACGAACAAAGACATCAGATGGATCACCAAGGATATCTGATGCACTAACAACACCAGAGTCAATTAGGCGAGTTACATCCTCGCCTTGAATCCAAACGTGCTCAGCGTTCAGATCAACCATGGTGTCAAGCACACCACCTTTACCGATCTTTGCAGTGAACGTAGCCTTAGACTCGTGAGCCTTTGCCAGCTTCACCACAAGGTCGTCAATGTCTTTCTTGATTGCAGCTTCGGTGACATTGCCAACAAGATCAGGAGTCTTTGCACCAAGGCTCTCTAGCTCAAGTTGCTTCTTAGTAAGAGCCTGACCAAGCTCTGAGATTTTACTCTCAAGCTCTACGAACTTCGGATTCTTACCAACCTTGATAGCATTGAGTTCTTGCGTAGTGCCATGCCATACAGCAATACCAAGGTTCTTTATGCTGTCGACGATGGCTTTTCTGGACAATGCTCTTTCAGTGTCTCTAGCAGAAAGAGCAGTCGACCATATTGGGTCAAGATGGAAGAAGTCAATTCCTTCTGGCAAAGCCTTAGCCAACGCAACAAGAGTTGCTGCACTTTCTTGTGTTGGGTTAAGTTTGTGACCTTCTCTAAACTTAGCCACAACGTCTGAAACAATACTGTTTGCGTTCTCAGATCCTTCTTTCTGTAGTCGCTTAATGACAGAGTTGATTTCGAGAGTTGTAAGATCAGTGAGGACTCTTCCTTTGAAAAAAGACTCAACATTCTTGAAGGTGGTTGCTTGCTTATCGGGATTAGCTAGCCAGATTTTGTTGAGTGCTTCCTTAGCATCCTTCGTGAGATGGCGACCAAACCACGAGGAATAGTAGCTGACAGGCAGGCCGGCCTTGGCTTCACGAATGAAGTCTATGTCGCCACTATCTTCAAGCTTCTTGAAGAGAGCTTGCATCTTGTCATTAGCAAGTCTCGTCTTCTCAAGACCGACGACGCCAGTTTCCTTTGCATCCGCTCCTAGTCTGCCAGGAGCCAGGATACGCAGATCAGGCGACATACCTTTCAGTTCTTGTGGTATGGTGATCTTGTATTTAGGATTGAGAATGTCACCGATAGTGACTCTCTCACCATACATGCTTCTCCACACTGCGTCATCGAAAGGAACTCTAACATCAAGCACAGTTCCCTTAGAGAAGCCAAGATCAGTGAACTTCTGTGCAAGCTCAGTCAGTCTATCTTGCAGCAGCTTCACTTCACCAATCCCAATCTTCTCCATCTTGGAGCCGTAGGGATTGCTTACAATGATCTTGCCAGTAGTCATAACACCAAACTCCTCGAAGTAGGCAGGGCCTTCTTCAAAGACAGTTTGGATTAGATCCTTTACGTTTCTCTGCTTAGTGCCAATTACGATGGCACCGCTTCTAGTAGCAAAGAAAGTAAACTCCGGTCTGACTACCGCAGTCTTCTCGATAAGGTTTCCGTCTCTAGCAACAGTGCCTTGCTTAGCTTGAAGAAGAACACCGAAGTCAAGTCCTTTATCCTTGAGTGCTTGTCTGACTGCTTCGGTGTTCTTCGTATCCGATACAAGAATGCCGTGTTCTTGAAGAACGTCTTTGTATTCCTTAGAAATCTCAAAGACCTTCTTTCTCTCGATTACGTCAGTAAGTCTAGGATGTTGGCCTTTAACCAAATCCTTTACTTCGATTGTCTTGGTCCCATCTGCACCAACAAGTTGGATCTTTGCATACGGCTCGACATCAGCAGCACTCGTGGTTGAGTTGATGAAGGCTTCCGCATTAGACTTGAGATGAGCAGTGGACATACCGTTACCCAACACTCTTAGAGTGTTAGTATCCGGGTCCATGACCTGCACCACAAGGTCTGAATCAGAGGCGAGCAAGAGACGACGAGTGTCCTTTACTGTGCTTGTGGTGAATAGTCCACTAGACGCAAGGTCATCAAGATTCTGTGACGAGAGGTTTTTCAATTGCTCATAGAGCAACTGAGTGTCAGTGTGTCTTAGAGCGTTGTCTAGTCTGATTCCTCGTCCTGTCTCTTGATTAACCAATAGAGACTCAACACCTCCAATAAAAGACTTAAGATCAGTAGAAGAATCAGCAACTTCGGCAACCCTTATCAGTCCATTTCTATAGCTACCAAAGTTCTTGGTCAGTAGAGCAATCACGCTTTCGACACGTTGATTTCTAGACTTACCAATGAACTGCGGACCGAGAGTAGCTATACGATTGAGAAGAGAACCGACTTGCGGATTGACCTTAAGGTCTTCTGTGGTGAGCTTCTTTACTTCTCCGTTTCTTTGAACGAGACCATAGTTAGGCGCAACTATGCCTCTAGTTCCTTCTGTGAGATCAGCAGCCGAAGCGTTGTTAGCAGGGTTCCACAAGTCAACAAGACGCGATGTCTTGCCGGTGTAGAATCCGGCTTCGGCCTTGATCTTATCACCAATGAAGTTTTTCTTGTAGACAGGAACGGTCTCGTAGCCTTCCAGAATGGCAGCCGTGAGCCGATCGCGACCACTCGCGATATGCATATTGCCGCCGTCGTCTACAGTGATAGACACAGGCTCGATATCAGGAGACTGGCCTTTGGCTACAGCTTCTCTGATTTGCTTTCTGTGGAAGGCGACGTTGTTGTTTTGCTCTAGATTCTCTGCCTCAGTGACGAACTGTCTCTCGAAGTCAGGAACGGCATTCGGATCAATCTGTCCGTATTGACCACGCACGAGCATCTTGTGTCCTTCCGTATTGACTGCTTGTTCTAGCAAGTCATACGCAGGAACATACACGAGGTCTTGACCAATGTTAGCCGACTGAGCTACACGGAATGCAAAGCCGTCTACACCTTTAGGAACTGCACGAGCAGTCTTAGTGTTTTGAAGGAATGGAAACTCTCTAGCGGAACCACGAGGAACAGAAAGTGACTCTGCAAGTGAGTCGAGTGCTTCTCGCGAGTTGGCAACAGCTTGCTTGCCAGACTTGTAGTCTGTGATAACAGACGGATTGATTATCTGGACGGCGCCGGATCTTGAAATAAGTAGGTCTTCGGCAGAGAGCTTAGTGAATCCTTTCTGCTTGCTGGCGAGTTGCGCTGCAATCGCTTCAAGATTTCTAAGGTGAACAGGCTCGAACTCTTCGGCTTTAGAAATTCTAGATACACCAGGATGTCTTTTCTGAACAAGGAAAGTTTCGTCTCCTCGTTGATGCTTTGCCCAAATTCTTTGGCCATAGATACCGTCCAGGTCATCGAGCTTGGCTACAGCAGCCTTAGCATCGCTAGTCTTGACAACAACATAGCGACCAAGGATCTTAGCTTCGTGCTGCTTGTGTGTGCCTACACGAATTGAAGGACTGAAAGACTCATCAAACTGTCCAATAGCAACAGGTATTTCACTTTGCTCAAGACCAGTTGGAGTAAGTCTAATCTTTTGCTCATCTGTTAGACCTCTACCCTGTCCGATCTCTACACCTTTACCACGAGGCAACGAAGCAGGGACTTTGGTTCCTTGTCTGCCGACAGTTACGAGTTCTTCTTGGTCATTGAGTTGCACGTCAATGACTTTTGCTTTAGGGAACTTTTTCTTCAGTTCCTTAATGTATTCAGTAGGATAGTTCTCGTAGCTGCCTACATCGTAGAAAATTCTTTCTACTTTGTCGGGATCAATATGCCCTCTATAGGTGTTGTTAGCACCAATATTGTAGGCTTTTTGGTCGCCAGACATTTCAATAACAAAGGCATCGTTCCAGATTTTGCCTTTGTCCATATGTCTGAGTTTTTTATCAGCTTCGTCTGGTGTTTCAAATCCTCTATAGAATTTCTCAGGATCTGGTTTGATAACAACACCAGAAGCTATCTCGTCGATATGACCGATCTTGCTCAGTTCCTCTATCGCCATCTCCTTTGCGCCAGAATGTCTGAGTTCCAGTGCTTGAAGAACAGCGAGCATATCTCGCTTACCTTCTTCAACACCTTCTGGCCCGTAGTCTGCAAGGAACGAACGATAGGTTCCGAGAAGATCGCGAGTCTTCTCCTCCATGTTAGCCGCTGAATTGTCCATGATCTTCTGGACACTCAGGCTAAGATCCTTTGCCTTTTCTGTTCTTGTGGTGGCAATGCCGAGATAGTCGGCTATCTTATAGGCTCCGTCACTAAGAGGCTTAGTGATCTTGTTCTTGAGTCCTGTAACAGACTTTACCAGAGCCGCGCTAGCTTTGCCACCAAGACCAAAAACAGAAACATCATTAGGACGCTGGAGGAATGGAACATGACCAGCGTTAGTAGGACTGCCAAAACCAATGAGATGTTGTTGGCCTTTAAGAACTCGCTCATACGTGGAACTAGCGAGTCTGAGAGACTTGAGATCAACTCCTCTTTTCTGCACTTCCTCAAGAAGTCCATTAAGCTCATCAACATGAGAAAGCTGAGCTTTGTTGTTCTTGATAGACTGCTTAGTAAGGAGAGCCATGTCTCCTTCAAACAGTCCTTCGGCGAGCGCCTTCTCTTTCTTTGCGATGTCATGGAGAATTGTCTCTTTAGATATTCTCCATAGATCATCAGCACCTTTGATTAGGTTATCGCTGGCCTTTGCAACTACCTCAGCAGCTTTGCCTACCTGAGTGAGTTCGAGAAGCTTGAGTTTGTTAAGCGGGTCTAGTGGATTAAGGACTGCCGCGCCAATGCCAAGCATAGCAGCAACACCATGATCCATACCAGCATCTCTAAACAAATCCGAAAAATTTGTTTGAGTGTGGTAGTGTCCAATCCCTTTCGAGAAGTCATATTTGTTAGAGTCCGAGTAGAGTTTACCAATAGCCTTGGTAAGTATTTCTTCTGGTGCTCCAAGAACACCAAAGACTTTCTCTGTTTTAGTAGTTTCCCACTCAGATTTGCCAGTTCCCGGAACAAGACGAGCGCTAGTTCTCCGAACAAGATCGGAGATTTGCTTAGCTCTTGCGTCAATGAGTCCGTCAAGACTGCTCATTACTTGAACCTACTGTTTTTGCCCTTCGAGAACTCTCTCAGACCAGTTTCAATGATCTGCTTTTGTCTAGCTTCATCGGCCTTCTTCTTGCTTTCAATCGCAGGAGCAACGGCCTTAACATCCATCTGGATATCTTCCATGATGGCTCTGTGCATGTCTGCCAGCTTTTCAGTAAAGTCTCTGGCTACAGCTTTCTGTCTAGCAACAAACTGTGTTGCTCTGATATCTCCTTGAAACTTCAATGGAGTCTGGTAGTTCTTGTTTACTAGATCAATCGCTTGAATAACCTTCTCGTTAAACGTTTCAGGAGTGCCTCCATTGAGAAGATACTGACGAACAAGAGCACGCATAGACGTATCTACGTGCATGATCTTTTCGCCAATAGCCGTAGCTTCTTCTTCTGTTCTGGCTTCTTTCAGTTGGTCAACAAGAACTTTAATGTTCTCGTAAGCATCAAAGGCTTGGCCAATACCAGTAACAGCTTCGCTGCCAAAGCTGTCTTGCATGTTGTTTTCAAGTAGACGCCTAATATCGATAGCCGTTGCTACGATTTCATCAGCGCCGTCTTGATCGTTAGAGCTACCTAGATAGCTCTTCATGTTACCCAAACCACGACGAGTCAAGAATTGCTCAGCACTCTGCTCCATCTTGTCGCGATTAAATGCATCTGCCATCTCTGCACGAAGCAGAGGATTGGACGCACTGATCGCTCTAGTGAGTAGTTCTGACTTTTGTGCTGCGCTTACTTTACCTCCAAACAACTCAGTGCCAAGGTCTAGAGGTCCACTGACAATATCCAGCAAACCTCCGACGATACCACCAGCCTGACCAAATGGGCTAAGAGACAAACTCTTTTCGCTGTCGACTCTCTTAAGCGTGGTGATTAGCTCATCTCTAAGCCATTCGTCCTGTTGCTTGGCTTTGTCATCAGTCTTTCTCTGGCCACTCTGTCTTAGTTGAGCAAGTCTAGAATCCAGAGATTCTACTAGCGACTTACTAAAGTTTGTGTCTTTCTCAAGAAGCGCGTTAGTGAGAGCTTCACCAGAACTAGGCTGTCTTGGCGGCAGTTGCGAAGCAAACATGCCAGAAGAGAAGATATCCTTGGCAGTAGGAGCCTTCTGTGGATCTTGTGGCAGATCCTGAAACAAACCTTCTGCTTTAGCTTTAGCCTTAGTCAGTTCAATATCAAGACTTGCCTTGTCGTTCTTGATTTGCTGACCTTTCAACTTCTCGTCTTCTTGCTGCATCGACTTAAGATGCAGTTCTTGCTCTCTAGCTACACTAAGAGCGTCAGACAAGCTAGCGCCAACTTTGTTGCTTGTGTCTGTTCTATCTCCCAGAGTATTATCCATATTCCGGTTGATAAGAAGATCCATCAATGCTTGATCTGCGCTCATTTCTTAGCGTTCCTAAGCAAACCGAAGATTTGCGAAATGGTGTCGTCCTTCTTTTTACCTTGAAGATCTTTTGGAATCAAACCATCCAACAGATCGTTCAAAGTATTTTTAGGACTGAGGTAGTCTTGAACTGAACCAAGAGCTGCGTCTAGTGCAGTATTCCCAATGTTCTTCACCTTACCTACTGCGTCTACAACTGACTGTATGCCTGTAGATTCGTAGGCTTTGGTTATGCTATCGACAGCTTCTCCACCAACAAGAGAGCTATAGTCCCCAAGTAAAGCCTTAATGATGTCTTTACCATCAAGGCTTATCTTGACAGGACCGGCTTTTTGTGGACCTACAGTGACCATTAGATGAGCCCGAAGATCGACGGAGCCTTAGCCTTCGGATCTTTTTGAAGTCTAGATTCTCTGATACCGCCGTAAGTTTGTAGAGCGCCAGAAAGAATCTGAGCATGCTCAGTGTCCATAGCAACACCAAGCTTGCCTCTGTCTTCAAGAAGACTATTCTGTTGTTGCAGCACTTGAGACAAGGCCGCAGCAATTCCGCCTCTCTGTTGTAGTATGTTAGACTGGAAATTAGCCTCTGACATTTGCCCTTGCACTAGTGCTTGAGCTATAGCAGAAGACTGACCAACAGCCGCGTCAACAGCACCACGAGCAGCAAAAGCAGCAGCATTGCCGCCGGCACCGAATCGCCCGTCACCAGAGAGCCTAGCAGCGCCCACCGCAGCAGCAGAGGCACCGGCAGTCGATGCTACACCGGAGTTCACTAGCCGGCCCGTGAAGCCAGACATGAGCCCTTGTGCGTTGTCCAAGGCTCCAAGCTGAGCCTTGAGCGGATCGAGTGCGGCAGCAAGATCGCTTGCCTTAGCTCCAGTATCTACACCGAGTCTGTTATACCGGGCTCTAGCAGAACTCATCTGATCTCGAATGAATCGAGTCAGAAGGTCTTCTGAGCTTTCTTTACCTTGGACGTTTCTTATGCCTTGAAAGAATCTCGAATCAAACACCGATCCTAGATCGTTGCTAAAATTCGTGAGACCTTGATTTGCACTACCTCCGTCAGTAGGTGCGGGACCACCAGGAAGCCTAGTGCCGCCTGTTTCGTTTGGAGAAACAGTAATCAGCTCAGGATCTACGTTACCGTCTTGGTTATATCCAGCCATTAGAATAGAGCGACCACGTTAAGGTCGCCAGAAGATCCGTTAAGACGAAAACTTGCTTGCTTCTTATCAGCAGCAGTTACGCTACCAGTGCCAGTAAGAAGCAGTTGAGGAACCTGAGCCGACGACACTGCCACAAGGATACCTTGTGGTATTC
>Ga0075183_10115522_pt1 | contig 11750 bp, 7 predicted proteins | sample JI102314A2RNA_FD_77306 | JGI IMG/M metagenome (GOLD analysis project Ga0075183, IMG submission 77306) | Wastewater effluent complex algal communities from Wisconsin, to seasonally profile nutrient transformation and Carbon sequestration -... | ecosystem: Engineered > WWTP > Effluent > Algae...
AAAAAATTTGGTGGTATAAAAACTTCTTACTAATTTTGCATCGCATTTGAGACATAAACAACTCAAAAGTCAAAAAAACGACTATTTACCAGAAATGGTAAAAGTTAAGAAATAGAGATAGAGTACTATATTTTTTTAATCAAAATAAGCCTCCTTAGCTCAGTTGGTAGAGCTACTGATTTGTAATCAGTAGGTCGGCGGTTCGAGTCCGTCAGGAGGCTCTTTTTTTGTTTAAATTGAGGGAAGTTACCAGAGTGGACAAATGGGGCGGACTGTAAATCCGCTGGCTTCGCCTACAGTGGTTCGAATCCACTACTTCCCACTCAACAATTTTTTGAAAAGGCATATAAATAAGCGGGAGTAGCTCAATTGGTAGAGCATCAGCCTTCCAAGCTGAGGGTCGCGAGTTCGAGCCTCGTCTCCCGCTCTTTTTTATATACGCCATTGTAGCTCAGTGGCAGAGCACTTCCTTGGTAAGGAAGAGGTCGGCAGTTCGACTCTGCTCAATGGCTCTCGACTCCTCAAGCAAGGCAGAAAGGCTCAAAATTGCATAAGCTCACAGGTTGCAAATAATTGTTTAAAATCCTATTTGTTAATACTTCGCACAATTAGATTGCATTAAGAAATTATGGCTAAAGAAAATTTTGACCGTTCGAAACCCCACGTAAATATAGGTACAATTGGTCACGTTGACCACGGTAAGACAACTCTTACCGCCGCTATTACAACGGTACTAGGAAATCGCGGTCTTTCGGCAAAACGATCTTTCGAATCGATCGATTCTGCACCCGAAGAAAAAGCACGTGGTATAACCATTAATACCGCACACGTTGAATATTCAACAGCAAATCGTCACTACGCACACGTAGACTGTCCGGGTCACGCTGACTATATTAAAAACATGGTAACAGGTGCCGCCCAAATGGATGGTGCTATTCTAGTTTGCGCTGCGACGGATGGTCCTATGCCACAAACACGTGAACACATCTTATTAGCCCGCCAAGTTGGTGTGCCGTATATTGTTGTGTTTATGAACAAAGTGGATATGGTTGATGATCCTGAGTTGTTAGAACTCGTGGAAATGGATATTCGCGAATTATTAAGCAAATATGAATACGATGGTGATAATGCTCCTGTAATTCAAGGTTCCGCTTTGGGTGGCTTAAATGGCGATCCAAAATGGGAAGATAAAATTATGGAGCTTATGGATGCTGTTGATGCTAATGTTCCATTACCTGCTCGTGAAGTTGATAAACCTTTCCTATTGTCAGTGGAAGATGTTATGACTATCACAGGTCGTGGTACTGTAGCAACAGGACGTATTGAAAGAGGAGTTATTGAGGTGGGTAATCCTGTGGAAATCATCGGATTAAGTGAAGCTAAATTAACCTCAACAGTTACTGGTATTGAGATGTTTAAAAAATTATTGGACCGCGGTGAAGCTGGCGATAACGCTGGTATCCTTTTACGTGGTATTGATAAAAAAGATATCCGTCGTGGAATGGTAATTATCAAACCAGGTTCTGTAAAACCACATAGCAAATTCAAAGGAACGATATACGTATTGAGCAAAGATGAGGGTGGTCGCCACACTCCTTTCCAAAACAACTATCGTCCACAATTCTTCTTCCGTACAACTGACGTTACTGGGACTATTACTTTACCTGAAGGAATTCAAATGGTAATGCCAGGTGATAACATTGAAATCACAGTTGAATTGATTTATCCAGTAGCAATGGAGAAAAACTTACGTTTCGCGATTCGTGAAGGTGGTAGAACCATTGGTGCAGGTCAGGTAACTGAAATTATTGCATAATTATCTGTTTAACATAGATTAAAAAGAGTTAGATCTCTCACGGGCGTAGCTCAATTGGTAGAGTGGCGGTTTCCAAAACCGTAGGTTGTGGGTTCGAGACCTACCGCCCGTGCTGAAATGAACAATGGAAAAACTTAGGCTTTTATTCAAAGACTATTCAGAAGAACTAAGGCTTAGGGTAACATGGCCAACGTTCAATGAATTACAAGACAATACGATCATCGTTTTAATCGCTTCGATTATTCTTGCAATCGTTATAGCTTTGATGGATTTTGTATTTAAAAATTCGTTATCATTTATTTACGACTTATTCCGTTAATACCTTATGAGTTCCAGATGGTATTGCGTTAGAACTATTAGCGGTCAGGAAAAAAAGGTTAAGCAGTACTTAGAAACTGAAATAAGACGCTTACACTTGGACAATTATATTCAAAAAATTGTCATTCCGATTGAGAAAGTTTTTGAGATTCGTAATGGTAAGAAGATAGCGAAAGAACGTCCCCATCTTCCAGGTTACATCTTTATGGAATTCAATGAAATTTCATTCACAGACGATTTCCTTCAACCGGAAATCGTTTTGATGATTAAAGAGGTGCCAGGAATAGTTTCATTTGTGGGTAGTGAAAAAGGGAAAACTCCTGTTGCACTACGACCAGATGAAATTGCTCGTATAATCGGCGCAGCCGAAGAGTTAGATGAGAAGGAGGAGGCGTTAGAAAATCCATTCCAAGTAGGGGAGATTGTTAGGGTTACAGAAGGCGGTTTCGCTTCCTGTGATGGCATAATTGAGGAGGTAAACGAAGAGCGCAAAAAACTCAAGTTGATGGTGAAAATTTTCGGAAGAAATACACCACTTGAGTTAGGATTTTTACAAGTTGAAAGGAAATAATACGAATGGCTAAGCAGATAGAAACATACGTAAAACTTCAGGTTAAAGGAGGTGCCGCCAACCCAGCCCCTCCGATTGGTCCCGCTTTAGGTTCTAAAGGGGTGAATATCATGGAGTTCTGCAAAGCGTTTAATGCCCGCACACAAGATAAGGCAGGGCAAATCCTTCCAGTAGTACTTACCGTTTACAAAGATAAAAGTTTTGATTTTATTATCAAAACTCCGCCAGCGGCTTCATTAATTATGAAAGCGGCTGAACTTAAAGGTGGTTCAGCGGAACCCAATCGAAAAAAAGTAGGTAAAATTACGTGGGATAACGTTAAAGAGATAGCAGAACTTAAGATGCCCGATTTAAACTGTTTCACGGTGGAATCAGCAATGAAGATGATTGCAGGTACAGCGAGAAGTATGGGTGTAACGGTGGAGGGAACTCCTCCTTGGAAAGATTAATCACTTAAGTAATGCCCAAAAGATCAAAAAAATATCAAGATGCGGCTAAGAAATTTGATGCAGAGCAATCATTTACTTTAGAAAAAGCTGCTGAAATATTAAAAAATATTAGCTACGTAAAATTTAACAGTTCCGTTGATATTGCTGTGAAACTTGGAGTAGATCCAAGACAAGCAAATCAAATGGTGCGTGGGGTAGCTTCCCTACCACATGGAATTGGTAAAGATGTCAGAGTACTTGTTTTAACAGGACCTGAAAATGAAGCCGCTGCACGCGCAGCTGGCGCAGAACACGTAGGATTAGATGACTATTTAGAAAAAATTAATGGAGGTTGGACAGATATTGATGTAATCATTTGTTCGCCTGATGTTATGCCTAAAGTGGGTCGTCTTGGTAAAGTATTAGGTCCTCGTGGCTTGATGCCTAACCCTAAAAGTGGAACTGTTACAACTGATGTTGGTACTGCTGTGAAAGAAGTAAAAGCTGGTAAAATCGACTTTAGGGTTGATAAAACTGGTATCATTCACACAACAATTGGGAAGTTATCTTTTACACCTCAAATGTTAGCAGAAAACGCATTAGAATTATTGCAAGTTCTTAACAAGTTAAAACCATCTGTTGTGAAAGACTCTTATTTTAAGACAATCTTCTTATCCAGCACGATGAGTCCAAGCGTTAGAGTAGACAAATCATCCGTTCAAGGTATTTAATATAAATTAGGTTATGACGAAAGAGGAAAAAGTAACATTAGTTCAAGAACTCACAGAAGTATTTCGTGAGTCGCCTAACTTTTATATTTTCAATACAGAAGGATTTTCTGTTGAAAAAGATAATGCTTTTCGCCGTAGATGCAATCAAGATAATTTGAAAGTAAGAGTAGTTAAAAACACACTTATCAGAAAATCATTAGAAAGTCTCGGCGATGAATACAGTTCTGTATTTCCCGCATTGAAGGGTTCTTCTGCAATAATTTTTGTGAATGGTGATACTAAAACGCCAGCAAAAATTGTAAAAGAATTTAGAGCTGAAAACGCTATCCCCGTTTTAAAAGGTGCTTACATTGAAGAATGTGCATATATTGGAGATGAGGCGTTAGAAGCACTCACTAAAATCAAATCGAAAAAAGACTTATTGGGCGAGGTTATTGGATTACTTCAATCACCTGCACAAAATGTTATATCTGCACTTAAATCTCCAGCGAGTAAATTGGCAGGTATTCTCAAAACATTGGAAGAAAGAAAATCTTAAATTAATCCCTACATTTAATCGACAATATATATTTTATAAATAAAATGGCAGATCTTAAATCATTCGCAGAGCAGTTAGTTAACCTTACGGTTAAAGAAGTAAACGAGCTTGCAACTATATTAAAAGATGATTACGGCATTGAACCAGCCGCTTCAGCACCTGTAATGATTGCAGGACCTGCTGACGGTGGTGGTAAAGCTGCTGAAGTTGAGCAAACTGAATTTGATGTTATCCTCAAAGCACAAGGTGATAAAAAATTGGAAGTAGTTAAAGTTGTGAAAAACTTAACAGGTATGGGGCTTAAAGAAGCTAAAGATATGGTTGATAATGTGCCAAGCGTTATTAAAGAAAAAATATCTAAAGAAGAAGCTAATACTTTCAAACAACAATTGGAAGAAGCAGGTGCAACTGTCGAATTGAAATAATTCGTTCCTTTGATGCTTATATCTAAAATTATTTGTTAAGATAAGGACCTGGTGTTTCCATACTGGGTCTTTATTGCGTTTAATTACTGAAAATCGTTCTTCATTCAACTTAAATATTTTCAACTTGGCTAATATTTATCATAATAAACGGCATACCTTTGCCAAGTCGCCGACAGCGTCTGACTTTCCGGATCTTTTGGAAGTACAGATGGAGTCTTTTCGTGAATTCTTTCAATTAGATACTCCACCTCATAAAAGACATGAGGAAGGTCTCTATAAAGTATTTCACGAAAATTTCCCAGTTAGTGATGCTCGCGATAATTTTATCCTTGAGTTTAGGGATTATTCCCTTGACCCACCTCGTTACGAAATAGATGAATGTAAAGAACGTGGCTTAACTTTTTCGGTTGCTCTAAAGGCTAAATTGCATCTTTATTGCACCGACCCAGATAATGACGATTTTGAGCCAACGGCTCAGGAGGTTTATCTCGGAAATATCCCTTATATGACCCCATCGGGTACCTTTATTATTAATGGTGCAGAGAGGGTTATCGTAAGTCAATTACATCGTTCACCTGGTGTATTCTTTGGTCAAAGTATCCACCCAAATGGCACGAAATTATATTCTGCCAGAATTATCCCTTTTAAAGGTTCTTGGATAGAATTCTCTACGGACGTAAATAATATAATGTACGCTTACATTGATGGGAAAAAGAAATTTCCTATCACTACTTTGTTGCGTGCGATTGGTTATTCGTCGGATAAGGATATTTTGGAAATATTTGGTCTCGCAGAAGAAGTCAAAGTCAATCGTGAAAATCTTGAAAATGCAGTTAATAGAAGATTAGCGGCAAGGGTTCTCAAAACTTGGGTTGAGGATTTTGTAGATGAGGAAACTGGCGAGGTAATTACTATCGCAAGGAATGACGTTTTGATGGAAAGAGATCAGGTTATTAATGAAGCTGATGTTGATACTATCTTAGATTCTGGCGAGAAATATATTATCCTTCTCGCAAATAATTCCAATGCAACAGATTTCGCAATTATCTTAAATACTTTACAAAAGGATAATTGTAACTCTGAATTAGAGGCGGTAAATATGATTTATCGTCAGCTTCGTAATGCGGAAGCTCCCGATGAAGAAACGGCGCGTGGAATTATTGATAAATTATTTTTTAGTGATAAACGCTATGACTTAGGTCTTGTAGGTCGTTATCGTCTAAATAAAAAATTACATGGTACGCAAGAAGAAAGCAGTCTTGTGTTAACCAAACACGATATTATATGTATCGTAAAATATCTTATTGGGCTTCAAAGTAGCAAAACCAACGTTGATGATATTGACCATTTAAGTAATCGTCGTGTCAGAACAGTTGGAGAACAATTATTTCAACAATTTGCTACTGGACTTGCCAGAATGTCTCGGACTATTCGTGAAAGAATGAATATCCGTGATAATGAAACTTTTGCTCCCGCTGACCTTATTAATGCTCGAACCCTTTCAAGTGTTATCAATACTTTTTTTGGTACGAGTCAGCTAAGTCAGTTCATGGATCAAACCAATCCATTGTCAGAAATAACTCACAAGAGACGTATTTCTGCTTTAGGACCTGGTGGGCTTTCACGTGAACACGCTGGTTTTGAGGTTCGTGACGTTCACTATTCTCACTACGGTCGTCTTTGTCCTATTGAAACACCTGAGGGACCGAATATCGGTTTGATTTCTTCACTTTGCATTTATGCTAAAGTGAATGATATGGGTTTTATCGAAACTCCTTATTGGAAAGTTCGAGACGGTATTGTAATTAGTGACAAAGCAATTTATTTAAGTGCTGAAGAAGAGGACGAAACTACAATTGCACAAAATACTGAATCTTTTGATAGATCCACTGGAAAATTTGAGTTTGAAAAAGTGAAAGCTCGAAGACAAGGTGATTTTCCGGTTGTTGTTCCAGAGGAATTAGATTATATTGACGTAGCACCTAATCAAATTGTAAGTTTAGCGGCATCATTAATTCCTTTCTTGGAGCATGATGATGCGAACCGTGCCTTGATGGGCTCTAATATGCAACGTCAAGCAGTTCCTTTGATTAATCCAGAATCTCCAATTGTTGGGACAGGTATGGAATTAAGGGCAGCAGCAGATTCACGTACTCTTATTATTGCTGATGGACCTGGTGTCGTTTTATTTTCAGACGCTAAAAAAGTTGTTGTTCAATATGATAGAGATCCTGACTATGATAGAATCAGTTTTGATGGCACAACAGTAACTTACGATGTTCCTAAATTTAAAAGAACTAACCAAAATTCCTGTTTTAATCTAAAACCAATTGTTAATACAGGTGATAGAGTAGAAAAGGGTACAGTACTTGTTGAAGGGTATTCAACCGATGATGGGGAGTTAGCTTTAGGTCGTAATCTTTTGGTTGCATTCATGCCTTGGCAAGGATATAATTTTGAAGATGCGATTGTTATTTCGGAACGAGTTGTAGCAGAAGATTATTTTACAACTATTTATATTGAAGAATTTGAACTTCAAGTTAGAGATACTAAATTAGGTCAAGAGGAATTGACAAATGAGATTCCAAACGTAAGTGAGGAAGCTACTCGAAATCTTGATGAAAATGGATTAATAAGAATTGGTGCTGAAGTTAAAGAAGGTGATATCCTAATTGGAAAAATTACTCCAAAAGGAGAAACAGACCCAACACCAGAAGAACGACTTTTAAGAGCAATCTTTGGAGATCGCGCTGGTGATGTGAAAGATGCTTCCTTAAAAGCACCTCCCTCTTTCAGTGGGGTTGTTATTGATAAAAAATTGTTTAGCAAGGAGAAAAAAGATAGCCGTGCAAGAACAAGTGATAAAAAACGACTTGAGGAGGTAGAAACTGAATTAAGGTCTGAAATGTTAGAAATTGATCGTAAGATGTATGCTAAAGTTTCGGCTTTATTAGATAATATTAAATTAAATTCGGTCGTTAATAAGTTCAACGAAGTTATTATTCCAGCTGGTAAAGTTTTCAATGAAACGTTTCAGGGTATCAAATACGCTGATTTAGTGCCAGATGATTGGACTGATGATCCGAAATTGAATGGTTTAATAGATCAACTTTTTCATAATTATAAAAATAAATACAATGCTATTGATGCGAGATACAAAAGGCTCAAGTATCAAATTAGTGTTGGCGACGAGTTACCAACTGGTATTATCAAGTTAGCAAAAGTTTATGTTGCTAATAAACGTAAATTAAAAGTAGGTGATAAAATGGCGGGTCGTCACGGAAATAAAGGGATTGTATCTCGAATTGTTCGTGTTGAAGATATGCCGTTTTTATCTGATGGAACACCAGTAGATATCGTCTTGAACCCTCTTGGGGTACCTTCAAGGATGAACTTGGGTCAAATTTATGAAACGATTTTAGGCTGGGCAGGTTTAAAATTGGGCGTAAAATTTGCAACACCCATCTTTGATGGAGCAACAACTGAAGAGGTTAATGATTGGTTAATCAAAGCCGAATTACCTGAATACGGTAGAACCTATCTGTATGATGGACAATCTGGCGAAAGATTTGACCAACCAACTACTGTGGGCATAATTTATATGTTAAAATTGAGCCACATGGTAGATGACAAAATGCACGCTCGTTCAATAGGACCTTATTCTCTTATTACGCAACAACCATTAGGTGGTAAAGCACAATTTGGGGGTCAGCGTTTTGGAGAGATGGAGGTGTGGGCACTTGAGGCATTCGGGGCGGCTCATATTTTGAGAGAACTTCTAACTGTTAAATCAGATGATGTTGTCGGAAGAGCTAAGACTTATGAAAATATTGTCAAAGGCGAAAACTTGCCTAAACCTGGAATCCCTGAATCTTTTAACGTGTTAATTCACGAATTAAGAGGTTTAGCCCTTGAAATTTCTTTAGAATAACTTTTTATAAAATTGAATTATTTGATTGATTTTGTAAATAATATACATAGTTTTGTTTAATTTCAGTTTAGACGCTTTTCATTTGTATAATGGGAAGCGTCTATTTGAGTAGAAAATTGCCTTAACCAATTAACTTGATTCAGCAAATACGACGATAAAATCGCCCTTTGAATCTTATGTTCCCAAAAAAAGATACAAAACTAAAAACCGACTTCAAACAAATAAGAATCAGCTTGGCTTCACCCGATGCTATTCTTAATCGTTCGTTTGGAGAGGTACTAAAGCCTGAAACGATTAACTATCGTACCTATAAACCAGAAATGGGTGGGCTATTCTGTGAACGCATTTTTGGTCCCGTTAAAGATTACGAATGTAATTGCGGAAAATATAAAAGGATACGATATAAAGCCATAATTTGTGACCGTTGTGGAGTCGAAGTTACTGAGAAAAAAGTCCGTCGTGAGCGTATGGGGCATATTGACTTAGTCGTTCCGGTTGCTCATATTTGGTATTTCAGGACTTTGCCCAATAAAATTGGGAATTTATTAGGTTTAACGACTAAAAAATTAGACCAAGTTATATATTATGAAAGATATGTCGTAATAAATGCTGGTGTTCTTAGCGATGAAATTAATAATAATGATTTCTTGACCGAAGAGCAATATTTGGATTTATGTCAAAAACTTCCTTACGGAAATTACGCTTTACCTGATGATGATAAAGATAAGTTCCTTGCTAAAATGGGGGCTGAGGCTTTAGAGTTAATGCTTCAAAAAATTGATTTAGATCAATTGGCAAGAGATTTAAGACTTGCTGCCGCAAATGAAACATCTCAACAACGTAAAAATGATGCTCTTAAAAGGTTAAAAATTATTGAGGCTTTTCGTTCTGCGAATAAAGACCACGTTAATAAGCCTGAATGGATGATTATTAGTATGGTGCCAGTTATCCCACCTGAACTACGTCCATTAGTGCCATTGGAGGGAGGGCGTTTCGCAACATCTGACCTTAATGACCTTTATAGAAGGGTTATTATTCGTAACAATCGCTTAAAAAGACTTATTGAGATTAAAGCACCTGAGGTAATCTTGCGTAATGAAAAACGTATGTTACAAGAAGCAGTAGATTCGCTTTTTGATAACACACGTAAAGTGAACGCAGTTAGAACAGATTCTAATCGTGCACTTAAATCTTTGAGTGATATGTTGAAAGGGAAACAAGGTCGTTTCCGTCAAAACTTATTAGGAAAGAGGGTTGATTATTCAGGTCGTTCGGTTATTGTTGTTGGTCCAAAATTGAAATTGCATGAGTGTGGAATTCCTAAGGATATGGCGGCAGAGCTATTTAAGCCTTTTGTTATCAGAAAACTTTTGGAAAGAGGTGTCGTTAAAACCGTAAAAAGTGCTAAAAAAATAGTTGATAGAAAAGACCCAGTTGTTTGGGAAATTTTGGAAAATGTGTTGAAAGGTCACCCGATTTTGTTAAATCGTGCGCCAACTCTTCACAGATTAGGTATTCAAGCCTTTCAACCTAAATTAATTGAGGGTAAAGCTATTCAACTTCACCCTTTGGTATGTACAGGTTTTAATGCGGATTTTGACGGTGACCAGATGGCTGTTCACGTTCCGTTAAGTCATGAGGCTTGTTTAGAGGCGATGCTTTTAATGCTTGCGAGTCATAATATCTTACACCCTGCGAGTGGTTCTCCAGTTACAGTTCCTTCTCAAGACATGGTTTTGGGGGCGTATTATATGACTAAAGAAAGACCACATTGTAAAGGTGAAGGAATGTTGTTTGCTGATGCAGATGAGGTTACTATCGCTTATAATGAAAAAGCATTGCATTTAAATGCTCGTATTAAAGTTCGGGTGAAATTACATGATTCAAAGGCGCAGCCTTTGATTGATGAAAGAACCGGAAAACAAAAAACTGAAATTATCGAAACAACCACAGGAAGAGTTCTCTTTAATAAGATAGTTCCAAAAGAGGTTGGATATATTAATAAATTATTAGCAAAAAGTTCTTTAAGATCTGTAATCTTAGATATTTTTGCGGCAACAGATTTTGCGGCGACAGCTCAGTTTTTAGATGATTTGAAGTCATTAGGTTTTATGATGGCATTCAAAGGAGGGTTGAGTTTTAGTCTTGCAGACGTTCTTATTCCACCTGAAAAAGAGAAATTCATTCTCGAAGCTAATGGAAAAATTGAAGAAGTTTACTCTAATTATAGCTTAGGTCTTATCACTGAGAATGAACGTTATAATCAGGTGATTGACGTTTGGACAAGAACTAATTCACGTCTTGCGGATACACTCTTGAAACAATTGACCAACGATAATGATGGTTTCAATCCAGTATTTATGATGTTGGATTCTGGAGCAAGGGGTTCAAAAGAACAAATTAGACAGTTAGGTGGAATGAGGGGGCTGATGGCTAAACCTCAGAAATCGCTTAAAGGTTCAGCTGGTGAAATCATTGAGAATCCTATTCTTTCTAATTTTAAAGAAGGATTATCGGTATTAGAGTATTTCATTTCTACGCATGGTGCGAGAAAAGGTCTTGCAGATACCGCTTTGAAAACGGCAGATGCAGGTTATTTAACTCGTCGTCTCGTGGACGTTGCTCAAGATGTAATCATTACCGAAGAAGATTGTGGCACGCTTCGTGGTTTAACAAAAATGGCACTTCGTGAAAATGAAGATATCGTTGAGCCAATAAGTGAACGTATCGTAGGTCGTACACCTTTAGAAGATGTTCGTCATCCAGAAACAGAGGAAATAATCATTCACGCAGGTGATATGATTACTGATAGAATGGCTAAAATTGTTGAGGCTATCGGAATCGAAAGTCTTGAAATTCGATCAGTATTAACTTGTGATTCAAGTAGAGGGGTGTGTAGTAAATGTTATGGTCGAAATCTTGCAACCACTGATATGGTTCAAAAAGGTGAGGCTGTGGGAGTTATTGCCGCTCAATCAATTGGAGAGCCAGG
>Ga0075183_10024435_pt1 | contig 11655 bp, 15 predicted proteins | sample JI102314A2RNA_FD_77306 | JGI IMG/M metagenome (GOLD analysis project Ga0075183, IMG submission 77306) | Wastewater effluent complex algal communities from Wisconsin, to seasonally profile nutrient transformation and Carbon sequestration -... | ecosystem: Engineered > WWTP > Effluent > Algae...
CTCATTCATCCCCGAGGTGTGGTCGGCAAAGATGCTGGTCAGCCTCAAGAAGGCTCTGGTCTACGCCGGCCCCGGCGTCGTGAACCGCGACTACGAAGGCGAGATCAAGGGCCAGGGCGACACGGTGCGCATCCGCTCGATGGGTCGCCCGACCATCGGCACCTACACGAAGAACAGCACCACGATCACCCCCGAGACGCTGACCGATGCCCAGCGCGCGCTCTACATCGACCAGTCGAAGTACTTCGCGTTCGAGCTGGACGACATCGACGCCGCGCAGTCGACGGGTGGCGAGCTGGAAACCTCGCTGCAGGAGGCCGTCTACGGTCTGCGCGACGTGGCCGACCAGTACGTGGCCGCGCTCTACACCGGAGCACAGGCTGCCAACCAGCTCGGCACCGTGTCCGTCACGACTGCCGCCCTGGCCTACACGCAGCTTCGCAAGCTGAAGGTCAAGCTGGACGAGGCGAATGTCCCGATGGAGGGCCGCTACTGCGTCGTGCCCCCGTGGTACGAGGGTCTGCTGCTCGAGGAGGACAAGTTCGTCCGCGTCGACGCGTCGGGCACCTCCGAGGGTCTGCGCAACGGCCAGATCGGCCGCGCGCTCGGCTTCAACGTGCTGGCGTCGAACAACGCCCCGCTCGTCACTGGTGACGACTACGCCGTCATCGCCGGCCACCCGTCGGCCATCAGCTTCGCGGAGCAGATCGCGAGCATCGAGACGTACCGCCCCGAGTCGGCGTTCTCCGACGCACTGAAGGGCCTGCACGTCTACGGGGCAAAGCTCGTCCGCCCGGACGCCATCGCCACCGTGGTCGCCTCGATCACCTGATCCGCCGTAGTCGGGGCCACGGTCCGCCCGTGGCCCCGCTTCGCGTACCCCATCCGCACCACACCACCACTCTCACGCTTCAAGGAGCACTCTCATGGCACGTACCAACGTCCCCATCGTCACCATGTCCCGCACCGGCGCTGCCACCACCACCGGCACCGTCGCGGACACCACCAACGACCACGTGGTCGACCTCGCCGGCATCCCGCTGGAAGAGATCGTCTTCCGCTTCACCAACACCAACGGCTCCGACCGCGTTGCCACGATCGTCGCGGGCGACTCGCCCCCGGCGCTCAGCTCCGGCCAGGGGAACATGGACATCACCGTCCCCGCCACCTCGGGCAACATGACCGTCGCCGGACTGGAGTCGGCCCGGTTCCTCCAGAACGACGGCACCGTGCTGATCGACCTCGCGGCGTCCTACGCGGGCACCGTGGTGGCCGAGCGGGTGCCGCGATGACCGAGACGGTGTTCGTCCGCGGCGCGGGTGGAGCACTGTTCGAGATGGACGTGCCGACTGGCGGGCACGCGCTGGAGCGCTACGAGGAGGCCATCCGCAAGGGCGACCTGTCCGTGGTGCCTCACGCCGAGTGGGTGGAGCGCGCCGACGGCTCGCGCCACCTGGTCGTGCCCGCCGCCACGGAGCCGTCACCCACCGCGCCGAAGGCACCGAAGGCCACGAAGCCCGCCCCTGCCGCCACGGCGGCCGAGTCGGACGAGGGCTGACGATGACGGCCCGCCAGCGCATAGTGGCAGGCACTGCCGCCACGCTCACCTGGCAGGCCACCGACCAGAACGGCGAGCCAGCCGACCCAGGCGCCACTACGGTGGCCGTCACCGGGTCGGCTGGCACCGTCGTGCTCGCCGCAGGCACCGCCACCACGACGAGCGACACCGCCCGCACGGTCGTCATCCCGGCGCAGAACGTGGACGAGCTCACCGTCGTCTGGACGGGCGCGACAGCAACGGCCACCACCTACGTGGATGTCGTCGGCGGCGTCTACTTCAACACGAGGCAGCTGCGCGCCGACCAGTTGGCGCTTGCCAGTCAGGTCGATTACGACTCGGCCGCCATCTTCGAGGCCCGCGCGATCACCGAGACGATGTTCGAGCAGCGCACCGACACGGCGTTCGTGCCTCGGTTCGCCGTACTGACCACCGACCGGACCGCTCGGGCTCGGCGCACCGGCATTCGCTCCGTGAAGTGGGCGCAGACGGTCAGCGGCGACTACATCACCGACACCACCGAACTGGCCCGTGTGGTCGAGGTGGAGCAGTGGGGCGTGCGCTGCGCGGCCCACATCGACCGGGTGGGCGTCGTCTACGGGTTCGACGTGCCGCCCGCCGACGTGCGCTCGGTGGCGATGCTCTACACCCGCCACCTACTCGCCGAGTCGGCAGCGTCGGGCATCGACATGCGGGCCATCGTCCAGTCGCCACCGGACGGCCAGGCATACGGGTTCCCGACGCCGGGCCGCCCCCGCTTCATCACCGGCATCGAGACGGTCGACGCCACCCTGCGGGCCTACGTGGACCCCACGCCGGTGCGTAGCGTCCGTCAGGGCGGGTACTGATGGCCACACCGAACACGTCCGCGGTCTACACCGTGTGGCGCACGCTGCAGCGCATCCTCACCGCTGCGTCGTGGCCGAGCGCACCCGAGAACAGCAAGGGCGTCGTCGTGTACTTCGGTGACCCCGACCTGGCACCCAACAACCTGGCAGCGACGACGGAACGCGTCGTCGTCGCCTCCGGCATCGCGCTGGCCGACGAGTCGTGGGCGACGCAGGGCCGCTACGCCCGCAACGAGAACTTCACCGCCTACGTCTACATCGTGTCCGCCATTCCTGGCCGCACCGCCGAGCAGGCGCGTGACCGGCTGGAGGAACTGACGGCGACGCTGGAGCAGACCGTCCGCGACATCAACGCAGGCCGCCCGAGCGGCAACACGCCCGCCGAGTTCGAGCCCTACCCCGTGTGGTTCATCGAGGTCGACCCGGTGTTGCCTCTGGTCGCCATCGGCAACCAGGGCGCCATCGGCAAGGCCGAGGTGGCGCTGCGGTGCAGCTTCCGCATCGGCACACCCCCCGTCGAATAGGAGTCCCCCATGAAGATCCAGTTTCACGGCACCAGTGCCGTCGACGTCCCCGGCCACGACAACGTGCAGCCCGGCGACGTGATCGACGTGGCCGACGAGGTGGGCGCCAGCCTGCTCGCGGCTGGCACCGCCTACCCCGACGAGGGCGCACCAGTGCCCGCCGCTGCGCCCTTGTGGCGCGCTCCGGCCAAGAAGTCGGCCACCCCCACCGAGACGGCTGAGGCCGGGAAGGAAGCATCATGACCGCAGCAGGTTTCGACTCCCAGGTCGGCTACGCCCTCGAAAGCCCGTCCGGCACGTTCACCGCGCCGACGCGTGCGCTGGAGCACGTGAAGTCCTCGCTCAAGCTGGAGGTGGACCGCATCCCGTCGAAAGGCATCAAGGCCGGTCGTCGCCACCAGGGCCGCTGGTTCACCGGTGGCCAGCGAGTGAAGGGCACCGTGTCGCACGAGTTCTCCCCGATCAACTCGGGCCTGTTGCTGCGCACGCTGATGGGCGCCGTCAACACGTCGGGCGCTGGCCCGTACACCCACGTGTACACGCCGGGCGCGCTGACGCAGACGAACACGCTGACCGTGCAGGTCGGCACCCCGAGCATCGACGGCACCGTGAACTCGATGTCGTTCATCGGGAACCACATCGTCGGCGCCACGTTCACCTCGAAGGTGGGCGAGGTGGTGATGTCGGACTTCGAGTTCTACGGGCAGCACCTCGACGTGTCGCAGTCGCTCACCGCGGCCAGCTACTCGTCGACGTGGGCTCCGTACACGTTCCTGCATGGTGTGCTGAGCATCGCCGGCAGCGAGTACGAGTTCGATGACGTGACGCTGAACTACACGAACGCGCTGCGCACCGACCGCCACGTGCACCGCTCGACCACCCCGGCCCGTCCGAAGACCTCGCTGGAGTCGGGGTTCCGTGAGTGGACCGCCACCGTCAACAGCGACTTCCACTCGCTGGCGGCGCTGAACCGGGCCATCGCTGGCACGGAGGCTGCGTTCTCGCTGGTGTTCACCAGTGGCGCCAACGTCGTGACCTTCGCCGGCAACGTGCGTAGCGACGTGGATTCGCCCACGGTCGACGGCCCCGAGACGGTGAAGCAGTCGCTGCCGCTGGTGTTCGTGTCGACCACCTCAGACGCGGCGGCCATGACCATCACGCAGGTCACCACCGAGTCCGCCCCCTGACGTGGCGAAGGGGCCGATCGCGCTCGACACCACCGGGCTGAAAGAGTTCCTGGCCGGGCTGGACAAGGTCGAGCGTCTCGAAGTCGGGCGCGACCTCAAGGCGCAGTTCGGTCGCATCGTCGACGACGCGATCTCGCGTGGTCGGGCGAAGGCCAGCACTCGTGGCCAGCGGCGTGCGGCGGGCACGTTGCGGCAGGCGTCGACCGCATCGGCGGCAGCCATCGGCTTCGGTCGTGGCTTCCGCGGTGCGTTCGGTCACGAGTACGGGGCGAAGCAGAACACGCCCCGCCAGCGGGCCTCGGGTAGCTACCTGGGTTACAACCAGTTCCCGATCTGGCGGGGGAGCGGCCTCGATGCCGGCTACTTCATGTGGCCCGGTATCCGTGCCGCCAGCGAAGCAGGCGTCGGCGAGTTGGCCGATGGCGTGGCAAGGATCATCGAGGGGGCACGCTGATGTTGCAACGACGAGGGCGCCGCTTCCCGTACCGACCGATCAACCGCACCCGCCCCGTTCGGGCCACCTTCACGGGCGCCCAGCCGCAAGAAGTGCAGGGAGCGACGGCTCGCATTCGCTTCACGGGCGACAGCGAGGTGCTGCGAAGCGCAGCACGTGACGTTGCTCGCACCTTCCGCCGTCTCGCAGAGGGGGCACGCTGATGGCCAGTCGCAGCGAACGTGAGGTGAAGATCCGCTTCACCGGTGAGAGCGCCGTCCTCAAGGGCAGCGCGGGTGAGGTGCGCAAGGTCTTCCAGATGTTGACCAGCGACCTCAACGACTCGCGCGGGGCTGGCGAGAAGTTGGCTGCCGCCTACGAGCAGGTCGCCGACTCGATGCGCAAGGACATGGCCGCCATCGCCGAGACGGCCGACGTCGTGCGCGACTCGCTCGGGCCCGAGATGACGCAAGCCATCGAGGCCAGCGGTCGCACTGTCGAGGACCAGGTGCAGGAGTGGCGCAAGCTCGGGCTGACGCTCGACGACATTACCCGAGACAGTGACCAGCTGGCCGCCGGGCTCAAGCAGCTCGACGACTCGGCCCGCATGTCGGCCGGCGCCGTCGGTGACGGGTTCAAGAAGGTGTCGGCGGAGGTCGACAACAGCAAGAACGTGATGGCGAACTTCGCCGGTAACGCCGCGCAGGAACTACCGGGCGTCGCTGGCGCGTTCGGCCCGCTGAACATGGCCATCAGCCAGTTCGTCGAGTACGGGGCCGAGGGGAACGTCAACCTCAAGAACCTGGCCAAGATGGCCGGGCCGATGCTCGCCGTCGCCGTCGCGATGGAGTTGGTCGCCAAGTACCAGCGCGAGGTCGCCGAGGTCGATGCCTTCAACACGGCGCAGGTCGACGGGTTCACCGACTCGCTCAAGGCCGGCACCGACGTCGCGGAGGACTTCCGCGACAGGCTGCTGGAAGCGGGCAAGGTCGAGTTCAACCTGAACCGCATGTTCGGCGGCGACGTGCTTGACGACATGGCGCGCGCCGGCGTGACCTTCGACCAGTTCTTTGCAGCTGTCGACGGCGGCGAGGACGGGCTGCAGCGGCTCGCTGACGCCCTGGACGCGGCGGGCGTGGCCGGTGAGGACCAGTTCAACATCATGGCCGCGGCGACGACGGCGCAAGAGAACCTGACGCAGGCGCACGAGACGTACATCCGGATGCAGGAAGTCGGACTGGCACCCACCGGCCGCATGACGGGGTCCATCGAGGCCAACACCGACGCACTCACGGGCCAGATCGACGCAGCGCTCGAGGCCGTGACCACGCAGGAGTCGCTCGCCGACGCCTACGCCGAGGCCGAGGAAGCCCAGCGCGATCTCACCAGCGCACAGCTGGCGTCGATCGACAGCCAGTACGCGGCGGCCGACGCGCAGGACCGCTTCATCGAGGCGATGGAGGCGCTGGCCGTCGCCACCGACGACCCGACCACGGGCGTCAACGAACTCGACCAGGCGCAGCGGACGGCCACGCAGGCGGCGCTCGACATGGCGCTGGCCAACCAGACCAACGCTGAGGCTCTCGCCATCGCCGCCGGCGCCCCGTTGTCGGTCGAGGCGAGCAACAAGGTGCTGATCGACTCGCTCTCGATGCTGGCTTCCTCGCTCGACGAGAACTCGCCCGTGCGCGCCGCCATCCTGGCGCACATCGACACCCTGGGCGGCGTGCAGCCGACGGTGGCCACCCGTGTCACGGTCGACATCGAGCAGGCCGCCGAGGATATTGCGAGCGTGGCCGAGGCCGCCGACAAGCTCGACAACACCGAGACGGACACGAAGGCCAACGCCGACACCGCCACGGCGCTCGACCTCGTGCAGACGCTGACGCTGGCCATCGAGGGCATTCCCAAGACCATCGGCATCGACGTGAACCTCTCCGGCGTGACCACCGTGCTCAACAGCGTGGCCGACCTTCGCCGGTCGCTGCAGTCGTTGGCGGACCTGTCCGACGACGTGCTGCTGTCTATCGACGCCGGCATTCGACGAGTGAAGCAGGGGACACGATGAGCATGACGCTGGGTCGGTTCTCGACCTCCGAAGACCCTGACGCCGGGTCGTTGCGCCAGTCGGGCGACGAGGTGCGCTTCGAGTCGATGATCGTGGCCGCCGACCTGAACGAGTTCAAGGCCAGGGTGCAGCAGCTGCGCGGCCTGGTCGACAACGACGACGAGCGGGTGTTCCCGTTCACCTGGTCGGAGGATTCGACGTTCGACGGGTTCTACACCGACCTCGATGTCGAGGTGAATGACCAGCCCGCGATGCTGGCGTCGTTCAGCGCCCCGTTCTCGGTGCGGATGCGCCGCGTCGTCGGTGGGTTCGCGGTGCCGGAGTTCGAGACGATCAGCACCACGGTGCTGCGCACGAACGCGCACAGCGTGACGACTCCGACGGGCATCCTCGGCGCGACGTTCGCTCCGACGGCCTACGACTACGAGTCGAGCCTGGTGTCACCTGCGCTGTACACCACCGAGGACGGCGCGGTGGCCGTGGAGGACACGCCCGGCGCTGCTGGCGTGCAGCTGTACTACACCTATCTGCGCCCCGCTGACACCTACAAGGCCGCGGCCCGCATCGAGGTGAAGTACGGGTCCACGTGGTACCCGATCCACGGCAAGCACATCCCGCTGGGCACCGGCGGGAACTGGCGCATCAGCAACGGCTACGTGCGCCTGTATCCGTCGATGGTGGCCAGCACGAAGCGGGCCTTCACCGTCGAGACGTGGCGGTCGCCGTCGTGGGTCGGCCAGGAGTTCGAGAACGTCAGCTTCAACTCAGGCACTGCCTTGTGGACCCTGCGCAACGCGACGGGCGGCACGGTCGGCTACACGGACCCCGTTGTGTTGCGCAACGACGCCGAACAGTGCGTCGTCACCACTCGCGACGAGTCGGGCACGACGTTCACGTGGTCGGTGCGTCGCGGCGACCTGTGGGTCGAAGCCACCATTGCCCTTGCTGGCGGCGGCGGCACGACGAGCTATGGGTTTGGTCGCAGCGCTACCGAGGCCGCAACCTCGTTCTCCGGCGGCATCCGGGCCACCGCCAACGATGCGAACGGGCTGCGCTACCTGTTGGCCTGCGTCGACCACCAGACGCGCGAGACGACGCTGGGGAGGCTCACCGTCGACAGCACCATCGCGAACCCGACGTTCGCGATCTGGGCCGACTACCCGGCATCGTTCGCAGGCACCGACACCAGCGCTCGGGATATGTTCTACTGCGCCCGCTCCGAGTCGAAGAACGTGGTGTCGCGTTGACCGTGACCGAACGCCTGATGAAGGCCGGGCAGTTCACGCTCAACCTCACCGACGACGCCCCGCGCTCGGCGTGGGCGGCCGTGCAGGAGTTCGACCACATCGTCATCACCCCGACCCGGCTGCTGCCCGTCGAGTCGTTCAGTGACGCCAACATCTTGGCCCAGGCGATCTACACCGGCGTCGTCGTGACGAAGCCGACGAACCGCACGATCTCTGGCCTCGGCCTGGCCGACTGGCTCGGTGACGACGAAGGTGGTGGCGACGTGCTCGACACCGCCGTCACCAACACCAACGCCACCCTGTCGACGTGGGTGACGTCGCTGTTGCCGTCGTCGATCACGGCCGGGACGGTGACCAACACCGGCACGAACCTCACCTACACGTACCAGTTCATGAGCCGCCGAGAGGCGCTGTCGCACGCATGCCGTTCCGTCGGCGCAGAGTGGCGGGTCAACCCCAACGGCACCTTCGACGCCGCAGCCCCGGCCACCCTGTTCGTGGCCACACCCGACACCGTCATCACCCGCAAGCCGCAAGGCACCGAGGGTGCGCTGCAAGGCATCGAGGCCACCCGGCTGGAGCAGTCCCGTGACGTGGCCAAGTACACCACGAAGGTGATCGTCGTCGGCAAGACCGGCGACGGCGCGCTGGTGGCCACCGGCAGCGCCACCGGGGCCAACGTCTACAAGGACCTGTTCAACAACAACGTGGTGAAGGAACGGCTCGTCAACGCTCCGGCCGAGCCTGCCGCCAACGTCAGCGCCTACGCGGCCAGCGTGCTGGCGCTGTACGGGTCGGTGCGCCGGCGCATCACCCTGTCGTCATCGACGTACGCGCCGCCGATCCGCGCCCGCCCCGGCGACTGGCTGTGGGTGTACGACCCCGAGGCGTACCTGGCCGACCTCGCCAACCAGATCATCTGGCGCGGCGAGCTGATCACGCCGATCAAGCTGCGCTGCCACTCGTACACGTGGCCCATCGAGGCCGGGATGGGCGTCTACGTGCGCCGCTCCGGTGCCACCCCGACGTACACCGACCTGACGCCGTTCGTCGAGTGGGAGAACGACCGCGACACCACGTGGGAGATCGGGGCGTCGTTCGCTGACCCCGACCAGACGGCCGAGCAGCTGTCGCCCGCCTTCCTCGGCGTGAACGGTGACATCTTGCAGCGCACGGGCGGGTCGCCGTACACGAAGGTGACGGAGACGGTCACCGCCAGCAACGGGTCGTGGGAGTCGTCGGGCACGCAGCCGAACAACTACACGATCACGTGGGAGTACAACATCGGCGGCGGGCGGTGCCGTGGCACGGTGAACGCCACCGCCAACGCCTCCTTCGCGGCCGGCACCGGCAACTATTGGTGGCAGCACCCGCTCGGCGCCGTGTTGCCGTCGGGGCGCGCCACGTACATCTGCGGCACCGGTCGAATCCTCGACTCGGGCACCGGCGTGAACAACGACCTGACGGCGCTGATCGACGACTCGGGCCAGATCACGTTGAGGTTCTCGGCCTCACCGACGGCCGCGACCGGTATCGGCACCGACACCACGGTGACTGCGGTCGCGCCGATGACGTTCGCCGCAAACGACCGCGTTGAGATCGCCTACGACTTCCCGCTCGCCTGACCGGCAGGCACCACCCCCAACACCGGAGGACAACATGAAGCGAGCCCTGGCCGTTCTGGCCCTGATCTGCGCGCCGCTGGCGGCCTGCGACCCAACGCCTGGCTGCTTCGAGCGAGTCACCCGTTCGGGTGCCGTGATCGTGGAGTGCCGCTGATGGCGATCGTGTTCAAACCCGTCAAGATGCCCGGCAACCTCGCCGGACAATCCAACGGCAAGCTCGGGCCGTGTCACCTGCGCCCGGTGTTCTTCCCTGGCGTCGGAAACCGCGATCTGCACCCGCTTGCCGCTGACGCATTCGAGTGCATGGCCGTCGCCTGCCTGGCCGACACGAAGCAGAAGCTCACCACCGTGGGCGCCTACCGGTCCTATGCCCGGCAGGAGGCCGTGTTCCTCGAGCGCTACACGCCGACGTACAACCCGCTGATCAACGTGACCACCAGCAAGCGCACGTGGAACGGCAAGACCTGGTATCTGCGGCGCAAGATGGCACCCGTTGCCGTGCCGGGCACCAGTAACCACGGGTGGGGCATCGCCAACGACGTGGCCATCTACAGCGGCGGCAAGATCATCGGCATCACCGCCATTGCGTCCGTGTGGTCGTGGGTGCAGGCCAACGCCGAGAGCTTCGGCCTGTCGTGGGAGGGCGCCCGCCCCGGTCAGCCTGGCTGGGAGCCGTGGCACCTCCGCTACGTGGCTGGTGACGCCGTGCCGCAACGGATCACTGACATGAAGGCCTGGTTCGCAGCGGCGGCCGGTGCCGCGTGACCGCCATCACCCTGTCACCGCGTGGCGGCGTCGAGGTGCTCGTGCTCGTCGCGGCCGGAATCACCGCCCTGGCCACCATCGGCCACTACACGCGCAAAGGGGTCCAGACCGCGCTCCGGTTCTTCCGACGACTCGACAAGGCGCTGGAGAACGTCGAGAAGCAGCTGTACCCCAACGGGGGCGCGTCGTTGCGTGACGCCGTGAACCGCATCCAGGACCGCCTCGGCATCGAGAACGTCGACGCCGACGCACACGACCACACCCGTTCCCGAAAGGACGACCACTCATGATTCGTGACCTCATCCCCGCCAGCGCTCGCCGCCTGGTGTACATCGTGTTCGGCTTCGTGGTGACCGCGGAGTCGGCGCTGGATGCCATCGAGGCTGGGCTGTTGTCTGGTCGCACGCAGGGTGTCATCATCGCCGTGCTCGGCGCTGCGGGTTTCACGCTCGCCGCCGGCAACACCACTACCAAGGAAGGCTGAACCTCATGAGCATCAGCAACGCGACCGAGACTGCGCTACTCGCCTACATCTTCGAGGGCACCGCCCCGGCGTGGGCGGCAGCAACCGAGCTCGACATCCACCTGCACACCGCCGACCCCGGAGAGGCAGGCAACAGCACCACCAGCGAGGCCACCTACACCGGTTACGCGCTCGTCACGGTGAACCGGTCGGGGGCGTCGTGGACAACCTCCGGCGACACCACCACCAACGACGCACTCATTCAGTTCCCGCAGTGCTCCGGTGGCAGCAACACGATCACACACCTGTCGATCACCCCGGAAGGCTCGACGACCATCCTGTTCTCCGGTGCGCTCACCTCATCCATCGCGGTGTCGTCGGGCATTCAGCCGCAGATCGCGGCGACGGCGCTTGACATCGTGCTCGACTGATGCTGCTGGCCGACTTCGCCACCGCGCAGGAAGACGGGCGCGCCACGTTCGCCTCGATCCGCAAGGTGCCGTCGCAGGCGTCGACCGCTTCATGGTGGGTCGACTTGAGCATGGCCGCCGGGAACCCGCCACCGAACTACTACGCCGCCGCCCCGCTCGAGGCCAAGACGCTCGACGCGTTCGACGGCATCTTCCACGGTGGCAGCGTGGCCCCACTCACGAAGCATCTGGCGTCATGGCACCTTGTCACGCCAACAGCCGCCGCGGTGGGCAGGTACACGCTGTGCGACTACCTGCTGTACTACCCGTTCGTCGATGGCGACGCAGCCGGTGAAGTGCAGGCGATGGACAACACCACCGCCACACTCAACCGGTACGCAGAGGCCGGCGGGCAGGTGATGGCCGTCGCCGTGGCACCATCCACGGGCGGCGGGTCGTTCACGTTCGACTACATCAACCAGTCGGGGGTGCTGCGTACCTCTCCGGTGCAGAAGTGCTCGACGACC
>Ga0075183_10048781_pt1 | contig 11465 bp, 10 predicted proteins | sample JI102314A2RNA_FD_77306 | JGI IMG/M metagenome (GOLD analysis project Ga0075183, IMG submission 77306) | Wastewater effluent complex algal communities from Wisconsin, to seasonally profile nutrient transformation and Carbon sequestration -... | ecosystem: Engineered > WWTP > Effluent > Algae...
CGACAGTAAAATCAACGAGATTAATGAAGGTGGCGGCGATTGGAATGATCAGCCGTGGAAAGTAGACTTTCTTAATCAGGCCGCCTTCGGTCACCACGCTCAATGTGCTGCGTTCCAGGCTCCTCGCAAACAGGGACCATGGCAGAAGGGCAGCGAATGCGAAGAGTGGATAAGGCAGTCCATCCGAAGGCACTTTTGCCAAGTAGCTGAATACAAGGGTGAAGATCAGCGTGCTGAGCAAAGGCTGCATGAGGGCCCAGCCAGCCCCAATAGCGGTCTGAGCATAGCGGGTTTTGAGATCCCGCCATGCGAGAAAGTACAACAATTCCCGTGCAGCCCACAATTCACGCCATCCCACCTGGACATAACCCGTGCGGGGTTCTATTACCAGCACGGCCATGCTTTCTTGCTCTACAGTAGATTCCATCGTGATACCTAGCTATTGGATTCCGCCACCCGAGACGAATATTCCGGCGCAACTACCTCTCCACTCATTCTCGAGCAAATGACCGGAATCCACTTCTTTTCCTGGGTCTGCCTATGCAGAGAGTGTCAACGAATGCTGACGGGTCCACACCACAAGAGTAGCACAGCCGGCAGGAAATGATTTCTATCCTAATCAAATTCACTGTTTACGATCGAAGAATAGTGCACACTCAATGGAGGCAAGCAAATACGCTTCTCGAGAGGCGGAGAACCATTCTGTTGAACTATCAGCGCCCGCGCTTACGCATGTGAGAGAAACGACTTGGGACGGGAGCTGCTGATACCACTCTCCCAATGCGCCCCAATAAGCGGGAAGTCGATCCACGATGCGATTACTGAACGTTAGCACAGTTTGAGTTTTGTCGATATAAGTAGGAACAATCTAATCGCGAGCAAGAAAGCGTCAGTGTAGTCTGGGTAAATTGCCCTGAGAAGGATATTAACTGGGTAATGCCGCTGATGGACTTTTCCGAGAATGCACTTACACTCCCGAAACCTGAGAAACCAGCCGCGCACTGTGCATTTGTTCAATTTGGGGAAAGACTTCTCGAATTGGAGCAAAAGAGAAATCTTGCAAGAGTTCCCGCATTCGGATTTCGGTCTTGTCAAGATTCAAGTAGTGTCGCATTCGCGACACCAATGAACCCTCCATTCTTGGCTGATCCGGGTCGAATTCCCACGGATGCATATACATCACTAGTGAAGCCCCCTCGGCTTCCAACTTGCGAAGGAGCGCACGCAACAGTGCATACGGATACAACCGAAAATACCCACCCCCAGCAACGGGTAGCCGCACCCCCAAGCACTTAACCGTTGAGGGGGGCACCTCCCATAGGAGACCTGATGCGGTCAACAGTTGATGCGCCTCCGGGTTTGCAGAGGGCACACCGTAGCGATCATGGAGTACCGGGAAAATACTGGAATCGTAGACATAGCCCTCTTCAACCAGAATCTGAGTCGCCCACATCGTATCTTTGGTGATGGAAAAGCTCGGTGCGCGATAGCCAAGCATAGGCTGAGAAAGAATATTCTCTAAGATACCCTTGGCCTTACGAATATCCTCGCGAAAAGTACTAGGAGTTTGGCTTGTTATGAGTTCATGGGCATACCCATGTGAAGCCACTTCGTGTCCGCCGGATGCAATACGGCGAACTAGCGAAGGATACCGCTCTGCCACCCACCCTAGAATAAAAAAGGTTGCGCGAACGCCTCTATTTTCCAGCAATCCAAGCAGTCTCTCAGTATTGTCTTCGACGCGACTCTCGAATTGCCCCCAGTGCCTTCTTCGCATGGGGGTTTCAAATGCCGAAACCTGAAAATGCTCCTCGACGTCAAATGACAAACAATGTCTAGGAATTGCATCAGGCATTTGCGCCCCCTACCGTGCCCCCTCACCCATCAACATTACTTTCACTGTATGAACAACAATTCGCAAATCCAACGCCAGTGACAAATTCTTCACATAGAAGAGGTCATATTGAAGCTTGACGTGCGAGTCTTCCTTCGATGCACCATACCGAAAACGGGTTTGTGCCCACCCTGTGATTCCTGGACGAACGGTATGCCTCAGATCGTAATAAGGTATGGTGTTTCTGAGTTCCTGCACAAACACCGGGCGCTCTGGTCTTGGGCCAACCAAACTCATCTCGCCTCTCATCACATTGATCAGTTGAGGCAGTTCATCTAACCTCCACTTCCGAATCCATCGACCAACTCTGGATACCCTGGGATCTTCACTTGTGGCCCATCTCGCCCCGCTTTGTTCAGCATCCTGTCGCATGGACCTGAACTTCCAGATCATGTAAGGGCGGCCGCGAAGCCCAACTCGCATTTGCCGGTAGAAAACAGGACCGGATGAGTCTAGCTTGATAAGGATAGAGAGAAGCAATACCAGCGGCACCAGTGCGACTATTCCTACGATTGCCACCAAAACATCCAGGCACCGCTTCAAGAGCATCGTGACTAATCGACGACGGAACCCAGTCGAAAAAATGAGTGCACTCGGCTTGAGATGGTCAATCGAAAGGCGGCCCGATTCTTCCTCATACAGATAGTGGCCATCAACAACATCACGCCCCATGGCCTTCATGTCCAATAGCGTTTGAACGGGCAGAACCGCGCGACGATCTTCCAAACACACGGCCACGGTATGAACTTGATATCGCTCCGCAATCTCAAATAGTTGATCGTAGGTACCGATGATGCTCGGATTTACCAACCGCTCACCAACCCTACTCGCATCCTTATCAAGAAACCCCACTACCTCGGTAAAACCGGTTCGTTTAGACAGAAGGGTCTGACAGAGATCTCGAGCAAGAGGCCCAACACCTAGAATCAACACTCGCCGCGTGAATTTAGGAAAGCTAACCGACACTGAAACCAGTGGTGGTTGAGTGACCACAGGCTCTAGGCCTATCTCCTGTTCGGACTTACTTGAGCTGTTCATGGTGAGCTTCGCGGTAATACTCCTGTTGCATATAGTAGGGAGTGGTATGTGCATCTAAGCCATTCAAGATAATCCCCACATTGGCGGTATCACCGATGACCCTCAATGCCTTTTGTACAACATCGCGACCAGTCATGCTCGCCTTCACCACATAGGCGAGAAGATCTCCCATGCTTGCCAACACCTGCATGTCAGCAAGTGGCAACACCGGCGGAGCATCAATGATCACGTAATCAAATTTTTCTTTCAGTTCAGCAATCAGATCAGCCAACTGATGCATTTTCGATAAGGCCAACGGGTTATCTCCGACCGCCCCTGCGGTAAGAATCCATGGGCCCGCCTCCCCAAGTCTCTGCAAGCAATCTTCGACCACCTTGGTGCCACGCAGAACCTCAGCCAGGCCCGGTTGCTGCCAGACTCCTGCATAGATATGTTGCATAGGCCGCTTGAGATCGCAATCGATCACTATGGTTCTACGATCAAGGTCTTTCGCCAGCACGTAGCCCAAATTAAGGGCCGTAGAGGACTTTCCCTCTCCCATGACAGCACTGGTCACAACTATCGCCGTACTCTTTCGATCCCCTGTCATCAACTCAAGCCGGGTGGCCGCAACACGATATTGCTCCGCCACAAATGAAAGCGGTCGCCACATTGAGACCAACTCCAGACCAGGAGTTGGGTCATTTAGTTTCCCATTGGCACCTCTGGACTTGCTGACAGATGCAACAGGAAGGCCTCCAGAAATCTCCAGACTTTCACCCTGTTTTCCATAACGCGGTAACAACACCGCAGCATTTCGGCTTTTGCCAGAAAGTGCCCGCACGGTTTGCATTGATCCGCCGAACGCACTTTCGTACAGTGGAATTGACGCAATCACCGGAAGGCCCAAAGTCAGCTCGACCTCTTCCGCAGACCGGAATCCTCGTCCCATAAGCTCAAGACCGACGGCACCGCCAAAACCTAACGCGCAGCCCAGGACAAGTCCTGCCGCCATAATCAACGGAATGTTGGGCACAACAGGAACGACTGGGGTATAGGCCGGATCTACGATGCTAAACTTGGCTCCCTTGCGTCCTTGGGCCAAACTCTTCTGCATACCGGCACTGAGTTTCTTGTCCAGAAGCGATTGATAATTCTTTTGAAGGTTTTCATAGTCCCGTTCAAGTGTCTTTAGTTTCTGTTCCCGCTCTGGGGTATGTTCCACCCTCCGTTCATACTGAGAAATTTCACTAGAAATATGTGTCTGGTGGCGTTTTACTGCATCCAACTCAAGAACGATCTCCTCACGCTGCTTGAGAAGCTCAGCATGGTATGGATCCATCGCCTTGCGCTTAGACTTTTTTCCAACAGCCGGTTCTTCAACGCCCTCGCTATCAGGCAACAAATCGCGATACTGAGCTGAAGTCATCTCTCGGAGTTTCTTAATCTCCTCCTTAACTTGTACCAGATCGGGATAGGTCTCTTTATATATGGAGGACAGCTCCACTAAGCGCCGCTCCAATTCCTTAATTCTCCCAAGGCGTGGATCCTTATTGCGCTTGCTGGAACCGCCGACCGGCGAATCACTACTGATTTCTCCAGTCTCCTCGTAATCTTTAATTGATTTGTCGATTTGGGCCAATCGATTGGCCAGATTCTGAGCCTGCTCACTTTGCGAGCGCATATCGTCCTGAAGCCGATCAAGCTTCCGAAGATTAGCGTCTATTTGCTGTGGCAATTCCCCGAGATGTTGCTGTTTGAACTCCGAAATTATTTTCTCTTTTACTTCGAGTTCTGCCTTTGCATGTTTCAACTCCAATCCAAGAAAATCCTCCGCCGCCTCAACCCCTCGCTCCCGGTCTTTCAGCGTCTCCTCGATGAACAAATCGCTGAGTCTTGTCGTAACATCCCTAGCTATAATGGGATCCTCGTTTGAGAACGAGAGTGTGATAAATAGCTTATCCTTGGTAGGCTCAACCTTAATCGATCCTCGCATGGCTCTGATGGCATTCTCTGATTCTGAAGCATCCGGATGATCTTTTTCGTATCCAAAAAGCCCAAACTCTCCCGCAATTTGCCCAAGAGTTTTTCTCCCCATCACAAACTGTCGCACTTCCATGACGCGATCATCCAGTGTAGGGGAATAGCCGCTTCCAGCTGGAGTAGGCCCGCTCACAATGGACTCTTCGATCTTCGCACCCTCAAACCACATTTTGGTCGCTGACTGATAAATCTTCGGCATGAGCGCACATACCACACCAGCAATACTTAGCGAGACCAAGATTGCAGAAATAACAAACCACTTTCTGCTGACAACCGCTCGCCAATAATCCTCTGGAGACAATGTGCGCGTGTTCATTTCTTTGTATCCACTCCTCCTGATCCAGATTTACTCACTCCTGACTCAGCAGACGAGGAGGCACCGGAGGGACCTTCCCAGAAGGCACCAGACCGGAAAAAATCTCCTCGTGGTGAATACGCGTATGTGAAACCAAGCAGAACTACTTGTTTTGCAAAACCGAAATCGGCAGCACTCACACCACTCGTTTGATTATCAAACTTGAGCCACTGGTGACTTAGTCTGGCAGTCAACATGGGTGTGATGAGGTAATTGAGGGATACAGTCGTTCCATAGGTGCTGAACGTCGTACCAATGGCCTCAGATGTGTAACTGCTTCGGGCATAGTTGAAAAGCGCCTGAGCACTCAGCCTATCAGTGATTCCAGCGGTACCACCCAATAAGATTGTATGCGTATATATAGGCCCGGCAGATTGAACAAAGCTTGGAAACACGCCGAGGTTATACATAAGGGTGACTCGATAAGACCCGGGAGCCGCAATTCCACCGGGCATATTCATTCCAGCAAGAAGTGGAAGAAAACCTCCACCTCCTACAGAACCGGCACCACTCGTTCCAGTCGCCTCTTGAATTTCACTGCCTAACTTCCTAAGAAAAGAAGAGCCTGAGGCATACGTTACGCTAAAACCCCCCGTCGGAAACATTGTGGCGGGGATTCTTCGCTGACCTCCGGTAGTAGAGAGGTCCGGGATAGGCTCAACGAGGGTCAGCCCCCCGTTAAGCGAGGAACTCAGCTCCTTGGTCCACGCTCTCCCCCAGCCAAGTGTCCCACCATGAGTCGCATAGTCGCCAAATTGGGCTTGAGACATTTGCACAAACGTATACTTCACGGTCAAGGTGTCGATAGCGGAAATCCGTGACGTCGGCCCTGCTGAAATGGAATGGGTCGTGGTATCGAACACCGTGTTCTGGGCTTGCCCGGACACTGTCGTAGATGGGGTGAATGACCCACCGAAACTAATCTGAGAATAGGTGTAGGTAGTTTGAAAATCTGTAGTCGGCGAAAGGGAGTAAGAGTTTGCAAACCCAGCGTTGAACATAGTGGTTCTAATTCGCTGAGTGAGCAGTCCCGAGTCAATCGGCCCTGCAATCCCGACCCCTCCGGCACCAAACCCTCCTCCTCCGAAACCTCCCCCTCCCATCCCAGCCCCACCCCCGAGGCTGCCAGCACCGAATGCAGGGGCCGAAGGGGTATACATGTATGTTCCAAAGATCCGAGCCCCTCGCATTCGTGGCAAAATCCTATTCACAGCTTGGGAGAGATCAATTCCCGTACTCGCATTGAATCCGACGTTGTCCAGGGCTGAGTTATTTACGAATTTCTGAACAACCGCGCCAACTGACAGATTTGTTTTCACCAGTGAGTTACTCTGCATAAAATTTAGCTGAGGAGTAACTACAGTGATAAAATCATCGACTTTTGTACCTGGTGCCAATAACGACTTCGGTGTGAAAAATACGTTACTGTCGTACTGCTCGATAACCGAGATTGACGGCACCACGCGTATCTGTTGCGCGGCAGAGTCGGATATAGTCCAACACGACACCAGGGCAAAAACGCCGTAACACAACCAACCTATCTTCAAGCACTGGTCACGGCACAACAATGACATCACCCGCCTTGAGGAAGAAATTTCCCTCCGAGTTTTTACCTTGAATAATGTCTTCATAGGGAACAGGAATTTGAACCTGTTTCGGCTGCCCTTGACCATTGGGAACAACCCGAAGCACATGGATTTTATTTCTCGAGGCAAACGTTGTGAAACCTCCGGCCAACGAGATGCCTTGTAAAACCGTTGCATACGACTTTAGCGGCACCTTACCCGGCTTTGATACTTCGCCGAGAACGTACACATAATAACTATTGACCTCTTTGACTTGCACCGACACTGTCGGATTGGACATAAACTCAGCCAACCCATCTGCGATTCTCTTCGCCAAAACATTGGATGTCATTCCTGCGGCCTGAACATCGCCAATTAAAGGCATGGAGATTTTCCCATCAGGACGAATAATGACTTCTCGGGACAGCTCTTGATTTCGCCAAATATTTACAACAAGAACGTCCTCCGGTCCCAACAAGAACTCATTCGGTGGGATATAGGTGACATTAAAGTCGATTTGTTCATTCCCGATCCAGCACCCTGGGAGAGGTAGAAGCAGGCTGAAAACAATACATACCCCCCCTCGCAACCATCTGCAACCGAAAGTTTTCAATTTCCCCACTCCTTTGGCTCGCTTCAGCGAAATGTCACCCGTAAATTCGACCGACGAGGCTCTACCTTGACGGCAACACCACCATCGTTTCAGAAGGCACGACAATTTGATCTCCGGGCTTTAGCTCTATGTTTTGATCGGATCCATCTCTCAGTACAATATCGTCGTAACTCGCCTTAATCTTGTTCAGCCCCTCGCCGTCTTTCCCGAATCGAAATACCACAATCTTGTTGCGCGCAGCCACTTGCGTAAAACCATGCGCGATCGTAATCGCTTGCAGCAAGGTTGTTTTGCTTTTTAAAGGGTACTTACCAGGTGCATTTACCTCACCAAGAACATAAATTTGATAACTATTTACCTCTCGAACCAAGATCGAAACTGTCGGGTTTTCCATGTAAGACTTCAGTCGAGCAGAAATCTCTTCGGTCAGCTGAGCCGCAGTTCGTCCCACTGCTGAGACATCGCCAATGAGCGGAAGCGAAATCCTTCCATCAGGTCGAACTTGAACTTGCTTGGAAAGATCAGCATTTTTCCAGACTGTAATCTCTAACACATCTTCTGGGCCCATAATATAATCCGGGGTCACCGTAAGGGATGATTTTTCTGCCCCTTCGCCTCCGTGGCGGACCCCAGACGAACTTGCCCCTGGAGACGGTCCCGCTACTAACGTCGGCTTGGGCACCTGGTCAAATTGTCCGGCATGCGCCACACCGATCACATTTCCCACAAGGATAATCCCGCTCAATAAGGCCTTACCATTCATGACTTATTCTCCTGAAGAAATTCCAGCTGGCCACTTGCAACAACTGCCTAGCATCTACCTTCCCGCCGAGAACAAAAACTTCAAACCCACGAAAAAGGATGCCTCACTTCCCGACGCTGAAAAGGGGACTTTTCTAATCCAGCGCACTTCCGCAAGTGTTGGGGTCTCGGCCAGCGCAACAGGGGTCGGAACATGTACCTTGATGACCTGATCAAGCAGTGGCGCCTGAGCCATGAGGATCAACATCCCACCACTGCTTATGTTCAATGAGAGCGCCCGTCCGTGGAACACGCTGGGTCCGTTTTGACCACTTTCATGATTCGGTAGGGACATTTCATAAGGAATTGGACGGAGGAGCGCTAGCCGCTCGGCGTGCTTCTCGCTGGCCGCAATTGTGGGCCAGTCCCATCCGTCCTGGGCTACAGGCCCATTTTGACTGCTTAGATCACGCATCTCCAGAAACCTCATTACCGCACAAAACTTTACAAAGCGCCTGGCTGGAACCCACCATAGCCTATACCATTAATAACTAAGCAATTTACGGTTGATGGACAGATCCGGCACGCCCATTGAACAACGGCTACCGAAGTCATTTACCAGTTCATCTCATGCTAGCTGCCCTAACCAACGATAATTGCCTCTGCTTTTGCAGTATAGAAGTACGAGCGCCAACGAACAATACCAATGACGTACGGATAAATCCCCCACAAGTATAATTTGACTACCTCGAAAGTATTATGTAGCATTACTAGTAACAGACACATGCTTTAGGTTATCAGAAATAGCCTGATTGTCTAGAGAGATTAAGGACCATACGGAGTATAACCGTGGCTCAAAACGCTGCTCACTCTCAGGAACCTGCAGATAACCTGGCTGACCAACGTGCAGGTGCCGGGATCGTCGTTTTATCCTCCTCCATGCAACTGCTGCATATGAATCGACAAGCCGCTGAGCTGTCCAAGCTCATCAATATGGCTGAAAACGGTGGCGCACCTGCAAAGTCCGCCCAGGGGGTGCTTCCCGCTGCCTTGACCGAACTCTGCACCGAAGTTCTGAAAGCACTCCAAGTTCGCACCGAGGCAAAGGACTGGGAACAATTTGAGGTCAAACGAATCGCAGGAAACCCAAATCAGCCCGTCCTCCTTCGAGGATTTGGCTTACCCGATCGAGGTGGCATCCAGTATGCCCGCCTTGTCATAACACTAGAAGAACTTGGCCGCCGGCAGCAACTTAATACCGATCAAGCCAAGGAACGGTTTCAGCTCACAAACAGAGAACAATCAGTGGTCGAAAATCTGGCGAAGGGATGGACCAATAAGGAAATCGCCAACGCGCTGAAGATCACCGAGCAGACAGTGAAGGAACACATCAAACACATTATGCGAAAGACAAATTCAACGACTCGGACAGGAGTTCTAGTCCAAGTGTTCCGATCTTAGCATTCTAGTTGTCATCCTGCGAGAATAAGATTATGGATTTCAATCGGAGCCAGCCACAGACCTGACGCTCACTTACTAGACTGAGCTTCGCCCAAACTACCATCCTGCACAAAACGCTCGAGCGAACCACCCCACGCCTCAATTCTCGACAAAATCCATGAACGCATTCTTGTTCTGACTTGGAGTTGTTACCGGGCGCCCGATATCCTTCCTGGCACCACAGCGTACTCGGACCTCCAACAAGCTCGGACCACTTGAACGCTGTAACTCTGCCAGACGGGACTGAAGTTCCTGCTTAGTTTGAGCACAAAATACCGATTCGTAGCCGCTAGCATGGGCAATGCCCGGAACATCGACATCAAAGGCCACAGTCGGCTGCCCGCCTACCGAATCGTGAGCCCCATTGTTCACAATGATATGCTTAAAATTGCGGGGTTTGAGAGCGCCAGTGATAGCAAGAGCCCCCATGTGCATGAGCAGAGCGCCATCTCCATCAAGACAATAGACGGGACGTCCCGGTTTTTGGAGCGCAATTCCCAGGGCAATTTGGGAAGCGTGCCCCATCCCTCCCACGGTTAAGAAATCCCGCTGATGGCCTTCCCCCCGCTTGCTCCTATACTCATATACTTCACGCGATGGCATGCCGGTCGTAGAAATGAGCACATCGCGTTCGCCCAACGATTCGATCACCTGCTGAATCGCCTCTTCCCGTGAGAGCGGAAACTCTGTTTTCTCAACCTTGGGTACAGCAAACGGTTTAAAAGTCCCTTTCTTGATGACGAGCGCATACGGTGCGCTCATCTTTCGAACATGAGCCAGGGCATCCGCCAGCGCTGCCTGCGGATCAACTAACTCAGGCCCCAAAATGGAATGGGGAATTTCCATCGCTTCGAGCATGGAGAGCATCACCCGCCCCTGCTTCTTGTGTTGCGGTTCATCATGGACACCTGGCTCTCCTCGCCACCCGATCACAAGCAAGAGAGGAACCGAATACACTTCGGGGTCGGCCAACGACAAAAGAGGATTGATGATGTTTCCCAACCCGGAATTCTGCAGATAGACCAGCGGAACCTTCCGCGTTGCGAGATGGTACCCGAGTGCCAGCGCCACAGCACCCCCTTCGTTAGCACCGATGATGTGGTGACCGGCACGAGGCAGATGTTCAAGGCAGGCACAGAACTCCTTCAACAGAGAATCAGGTACCCCAGTGAAAAACTCCACCCCATTGGCCTGAAGGTGCTTAATAAAATCCTGCGGATCAATCATGCCGTCGTATCTCCTGAAGCGGACGCCTCGTGTAGCTGGACCTCACCTGTGCTTCTACTGCAGACAGGATTTTTCATCCGGCCATAACCACCTAACCGAATCTACTTGGGTGGAAACTCAGAAATTCCCAGCCTGGACAACATCCTCCAGGCTGTTGACATCCAACCAATGACCGACCGTATACAACACACGAACCGGGACGTCCTGTTTCAGAAGTGCCTGCACTAATTGCGGAATGCCGGCCCTTCGATTCGCTGGATCGGCAAGCATGTCCAACAGGAGATCATTGACCTGGCTGGCCGCGCTGGAAGAGAGCTTAAGAAACCCCATCCAGACTCCATGGATCGACTCTTCGGGAAGGGTCTTCCCCAATTGCTTGAGATGGATTTTGGCATTGAAGGCTTTCCGCGAATTCGGAATGGAGCATTCGGCAAAACCGCCCAAGCGGGCATAACTGCTCTGATCCCTCCAGTTGCTGTCGACGAAAATCACGCAGTCATCCTGCTCCTG
>Ga0075183_10063369_pt1 | contig 10500 bp, 10 predicted proteins | sample JI102314A2RNA_FD_77306 | JGI IMG/M metagenome (GOLD analysis project Ga0075183, IMG submission 77306) | Wastewater effluent complex algal communities from Wisconsin, to seasonally profile nutrient transformation and Carbon sequestration -... | ecosystem: Engineered > WWTP > Effluent > Algae...
GGCGCTGATCGAGACCGCCGGTGCCCTCGCCGACGTCGGCGCGATCGCCGCCACCCCCGGCATCGACGGTTTGTTCGTCGGCCCCCTGGACCTCGCCCTGTCCCTGGGGACGACCGTCGACGGGCTGCTCGACGACCACGACCCCGGGGGTCCGATCGCGGTGATCGTGGCTGCGGCGGCGCGCCACGGCATCCTCGTCGGTGCCTTCGCCGGGTCCCCGGCCGCGGCGGCACGGCTGCGGCCCCACGGCATCCACTGCCTGGCCGTGGCCACCGACCTGGGCGTCGTCACCGAGGGATGCCGCTCGCTGCTCGCCGAGGATGGCGTCACCCCGTAGGGGTGAGGCCAGCGCCGGAGGCCCGACGTAGACAGGTGGTGGTGGGCCGGGCGCGCGAGGTGCGCGGACGGCATCCGACGAAGGAAGTGGGCGAGCGATGTCGTACGAGAACATGTCGATGACGACGAACCTGTCAGCGAGCGGGCGTGGTGACCAGGCCGGGCCGGTGGCCTTCGCCGGGGTGATCCTCACGACGTGGGGCTGGATCCACCTGCTGCTCGGGCTGCTCGTGCTCGCGGCCGGAGCCGGCCTGTTCTTCGGTGCGACGTGGGCGCGCACGGTCGCGGTCATCGCGGCCTGCGTCAGCATGCTCGGCAACTTCGCGTGGCTGCCGAACTACCCGGTGTGGGGGCTGACCCTCATCGCGCTGGACGTGTTCATCATCTGGGCCGTCATCGTGCACGGGCGGGCCTTCGTCGACGAGTGACCCCCGGCCTGGTGGTCAGCGTCGCCGGGCGACGCGACGCACCACCGCTTCACCGCCGAGCTGGATCGCCTGGACGATGAGGACGAGGATGGCCACGGTGACCAGCATGAGCTCGGTGTTGAAGCGCTGGTAGCCGTACTTGATGGCGAACGAGCCGAGCCCGCCCGCGCCGATGGCCCCGGCCATGGCCGAGTAGTCGACGAACATCACCAGGGTGAGCGTGGTCCCGGCGAGCAGTGCGGGCAGGGCCTCGGGCAGCAGCACCTTGCGCACGATGTCGCCGTGGGTGGCCCCCATGGCTTCGGCCGCCTCGACCTTGCCCTTGTCGACCTCGCGCAGCGCGGTCTCGACCAGCCGCCCGAAGAACGGCGCGGTGCCGAAGGTCAGCGGCACGATCGCCGCGGTGGCCCCGAGCGAGGTTCCGACGATGAAGCGCGTGACCGGGATGAGCACGATGATCAGGATGAGGAACGGCAGCGAGCGGCTGATGTTGACGTAGAGACCGAGCGGGACGTTGATCCACCGCAACGGCCGGATGCCGCCCGGTGACGTCACGTACAACGCGATCCCGATGAGCATCCCCAGCACGAACGTCAGGGCTGCCGCGAAGACCACCATGTAGAGGGTCTCGCCGAGGGCCTGCCAGATCAGGGGGATGTAGCTGGTCCACGACTCGTCAGCGGTCGCCAGGATCGGAAAGGTCTGGGGCGTCATGCGAGGACCTCCACGCGGATGTTGCGGTCAGTGAGGTAGCGCACCACCGCGTCGGTGGCGACGGGCCCGCTGCGACCGGAGCCGGGGTCCAGGGCCACCTGGAAGCGGCCACGTCGTCACCGGCGATCTGCTCGATCGTCCCGGCGCGGATGGCGACGTCGACGTCGAGGTCGCGGGCCAGCTGGCTCAGTGCCGCTGACCCGTGGGCGACGTCGGCCACCGTGAGCAGCAGGTGGGTCTCGTCGGCGCCGACGGGGGCGACGCGCACGGGCAGCAAGAGGCGCCCCAGGGCCGACCCGGCGTCGAGGCTGAGGTCGGTGAGCCGACCCGCCTCGACGATGCGTCCGTCCTCGAGCAGGGCAGCCGAGGCGCACGCTGAGCGCACCACCTCCATGTCGTGGGTGATGAGCACGATGGTCACGCCGAACGCCTCGTTCACGTCGCGCAGCAGGGCAAGGATCTGCTGCGCCGTACGGGAGTCGAGGGCGCTCGTCGCCTCGTCGCAGAGCAGCACGCGCGGTGACCCGGCGAGCGCCCGGGCGATGCCGACGCGCTGCTTCATGCCGCCGGACAGCCGCGAAGGGTGCTCCTTGGCACGGTCGACCAGGCCGACGATGTCCAGGATCTCCAGGGCCCGCTTCTCACGGCGGGCCTTGTCGATGCCCCGGATCTCGAGGGGAAAGGCGACGTTGTCGAGCACGGTCCGGGAGTCGAGCAGGTGGAAGTGCTGGAAGATCATGCCGATCCGCTGCCGCCGAGCACGGAGCTCACCGGCGGGAAGGCCGGTGAGCTCCGTGTCGTCGAGGAAGACACGACCCGACGTGGGGCGCTCGAGCAGGTTGAGGCAGCGGATGAGGGTGCTCTTGCCGGCGCCGCTGTGGCCGACGATGCCGAACACCTCACCCTCGGGGATCTCCAGCGAGATCCCTTTCAGCGCCTCGACCCGCTGCGGGCCGTCGCCGAACGTCTTGACGAGCTCCTCGGTGCGGAACAAGGTCACTTCCCCCCGGCGACGGGGATGACCGAGCCCGGGTAGGTCGCGCTGATGTACTGCGCGACCTCGGGTCCTTCGAGGATCTCGCTGAGCCGCTGCACCCGGGGGTCGTCAGCGAGCGCGTCGGGGACGGTGAGGATGTTCGCGTAGGGGTTGCCGGCGGCCTGCTCGAGCAGCAGCGCGTCCTCGCTGGGGGTGAGCCCGGCCTCGAGGGCGACGTTGCCGTTGATCAGCCCGAGCGCCGCATCCGGCAGTGACCGGGGGATCTGGGCCGGCTCGACCTGACGGAACGTCAGGTTCTTCGGGTTGTCGACGATGTCGTTCTCGTCGATCGTCAGTGCTTCGCTCGACGTGTCGCCGTACGGGTAGGGCAGGGTGATGAGCCCGGCCTCCTGGAGCAGGTACAGACCTCGGGCGACGTTGCTGACGTTGTTCGACAGCAGCACCAGCCCGCCGTCCTGCGGCCCCGGCTGCCGTCGGGTTCGAGGTCGGTGAGGGTCGCGCCGCTGGCTGGTGGCAGAGTCGTGGTGCTCGACGAGGGGGTGGTGTTCTCGGACATGACTGGTTCTCCTGGTGGGTGTCGTGTGGGGGATGGGGAGTGTTCCGGAGTCGGGGTGTGCGGCCGGCTTCTCACGCGGATGCCGTGTGAGCCGTCCGCCTCGGACATCGCGGTGAGCGCGGCGCACGCACTGCGGGCGGGGGGGCGGTGGACGCCCACGGGCTCCACGGCATCCGGCGTGAACAGGGTGCGGGTCGTCATCGCGAGGTGTCCCAGGCCGGGTCCTCGAGCAGGTCGGCGTGCCAACGGCGGGCGACCCCGGGGTGGGAGCGCAGCCACCCGAGGAGGGCCTTGCGACCGTACTCGGCGAAGATCGGGTTGGTGGGGTCCTGCTCGACGCCGCGGGCTCGGGCGGCGAGCACGGCGGGCAGGGCGAGGGGTTCGACGACGGCATCCAGCCGTGGGCCGAGGAAGAACGGCACGGAGTACCGGTCCACCCCGGTGGTCGGCGCGACCACGCGGTGCACGTTCGCGCGCAGGTATCCGCCGGTGGCCACCTCGAGGGCTTCGCCGACGTTGAACACCAAGGTGCCGGGCACGGGGGTTGCCTCGAGCCAGCTGCCGTCATCGGCCCGCACCTGGAGGCCGGACTGTCCGTCCTGGAGCACGAGGGCGAGCCAGCCGTAGTCCTTGTGGCTGCCGACGCCCTGGCCGGTGGCGGCCCTTGTGGCCTCGCCTGCCGGTGGTGCGGGGTAGCGCACGAGCTTCGTGGTCGTCACGGCCTCGTCGTCGAACCACTGGTCGAACCACGTGGGGTCCTCCCCGAGGGACTCGGCGAGCAGTGCCAGCACGCTGCGCGCCACCCGCCCGGCCTCGTCGAGCCAGCGAAGCACGGCGTCGCGCAGCTGGGGCACTTCGCTCGGCCACTGGTTCGGGCCGACGAGGCGCAGGTAGGCGGGGTCGCCGTCACCCAGGTCGAGAGCCGGGCGCTCGGGGCCGATGTCGATCTGCTCGCGCAGGTCGGCGGCGCCGGCGGTGTGCTCGGTGGCCAGTGCGGTGTAGCCGCGAAAGTGTGGCGAGTTGAGGTTGGAGATCTCGCGGCGGGTGGTCTCTGGCAGGGCGAAGAAGGTCTGCGCCGCCGCGAGGACATCGGCCTCGACCTCGGCGGGGATGCTGTGCCCGGCGACGTAGAAGAAACCGAGCTCGTGGGCTGCGGTGCGCAGCTGCTCCAGCAGGTCGGCGCGCTCGGGACCGGCGCCGGCGCCGGCGGCGCTGCGGAGGTCGATCGTCGGGAGAGTGAGCTCGCGGTGCGGGGTGAGGGTCATCGTCGTCCTTGCCTTTCATGAGGTGAGGTGGGCAGCAGTCGGTGGTGCCTTTGCGCAGGGGTGTGCGCTGCGCGGGGGAGTACCGGGCCTGGGGGAGTGCCGGGCGCGGCGGTGCGGACACGGGCACGGCGGTGGGCACCCCGTCGGGGTGCACCGGCACGAGCTGACGAGTGGTGCCCGGCCGCGGCTGCACGCTGGTGGCTACGGCCAGGTCGCCCTGCGGTACCCGTGTCGTCGCGGGCGCTTCGAGGGCGTCGCAGTCAGCGGCGACAGGCGCGCGGACAGCACATTCGAGCAGCCTGCAGGGTGTCGCCGGGACGGTGACGAACCCTACTGATCGTTTGGATGTGCATAAGAGCACGTTATATGAATCGCACCCCTCGCCAAGCTGCCCACACTGTGAGACATAACAAACAGTAATTGGATCCATAACAGACAACTATGCAAACTCCTACCTGTCAGATAGGACATGCGCCGCCGGGCGCCACCGCCCGTTCCGGGCCTCACACAGGAGCTACAGACACCATGAACACACACCGCTTCACCCTCGCCGCCGTCGCCGTCAGCGCCGCGATGGTGATGAGCGCCTGCGGCGGTGGTGGCGCGAGCGACACCGTCGGTGACTCAGCCGCCGCCGAGGCTCCGGCCGGCGCAGAGGGCGGCACGGTGAACCTCTTCGCGTACGCCGTCCCGAAGGTGGGGTACGACAAGCTCATCCCTGCCTTCCAGGCGAGCGAGGCCGGCAAGGGCGTTCAGTTCCAGCAGTCCTATGGCGCCTCGGGCGATCAGTCCCGCAAGGTCGAGGCCGGCGCCGAGGCGGACTTCGTGAACTTCTCCGTCGAGCCCGACATCACCCGACTCGTCGATGCCGGGCTGGTCGACGCGGCGTGGAACGCCAACGAGCACCGCGGCATCCCATTCGGCTCCGTCGTGACCATCGTCGTGCGCGAGGGCAACCCCAAGGGGATCAAGGACTGGGACGACCTGCTCGAGAGCGGCGTCGAGGTCGTGACGCCGAACCCGTTCAGCTCCGGCTCGGCCAAGTGGAACCTGCTGGCGCCGTACGCCGCCAAGAGCAACGGGGGTGTCGACCAAGAGGCCGGCCTGAACTACATCAGCTCGCTCGTCGGCGACCACGTGAAGATCCAGCCCAAGTCCGGCCGCGAGGCGACCGAGGCCTTCCTCCAGGGCACCGGAGACGTCCTGCTCAGCTATGAGAACGAGGCCTTGTTCATCGAGCGCAAGGGTGAGCCGGTCGAGCACGTCACCCCGCCGCAGACCTTCAAGATCGAGAACCCGACCGCGGTGATCAGCAAGGGCGCGGGCGTCAAGGCGGCGACGGCCTTCAACGAGTTCCTCTACACGCCCGAGGCGCAGCGGCTCTGGGCCGAGGCAGGGTTCCGCCCCGTCGACGCGACGGTCGCGCAGGAGTTCGCCGCCGACTTCCCGCAACCCGAGAAGCTGTGGACCATCACGGACCTCGGCGGCTGGAAGCAAGTCGACTCGACCCTGTTCAAGAAGGACGTCGGCGCGATCGCGAAGATCTACGACGCGGCCACCGAGTAGGCACCATGACTGCCACCACCCATCGCCACGACGACGTCCGTGCCCTGACGTCGCCCGTCGCCACCACGGCCGGTGCCCCTCCCGCTGGGGAGGGGCACCGCCCCCGGCGCGTCCCCACCCGTGCCCTCGGGGTCGGCGTCGTGGGGCTGTGGCTCAGCGTCATCGTGCTGCTGCCGCTCGCCGCCCTGACGGTCGCCTCGCTGGAGGAGGGTCTCGCCGGGTTCTGGGATGCCGTGACGGCGCCGGCCGCGCTCGGGGCGCTGCGCACCACGCTGCTCGTCTCCGTCGTGGTCGCGCTGGTCAACGCCGTCATGGGCACGCTCATCGCGTGGGTCCTGGTGCGCGACGAGTTTCCGGGCCAGCGCATCGTCAACGCCCTCATCGACCTGCCCTTCGCCCTGCCGACGATCGTCGCGAGCATCGTGCTGCTCTCCCTCTACGGGCCGAACAGCCCGGTCGGCGTTCAGCTGAACGCCACCCGGTGGGGCCTGGTCGTGGCGCTGGCCTTCGTGACGCTGCCGTTCGTCGTCCGCTCGGTCCAGCCGGTCCTGATCGAACTGGACCGGGAGGTGGAGGAGGCCGCGGCATCCCTGGGTGCGTCCAACGCCACGACGTTTCGCCGGGTGGTCCTGCCGACCCTTGCTCCCGCCATCATCAGCGGCGCCGGGCTGGCCTTCGCCCGCGCGGTCGGCGAGTACGGCTCGGTGGTGCTCATCGGCGGCAATATCCCCCGCGAGACGCAGGTGGTCTCGCAGTACATCCAGCAGCAGATCGAGATCGACCGCCCGGTCAATGCGGCGGCCGTGTCGGTGGCGCTGCTCTCGATCTCGTTCCTCACCCTGTTCGTGCTTCGGCTGTGGGGTGGGCGCGCCCAGCGCCGGGAGGAGAGGGCCTCATGATCGCGACCAGACGCTCGACCCTGGCCCTGCGCGCCCTGGCGCTGGTCTACGTCCTCGGCCTGCTGGCCGTGCCGATCCTCGTCATCCTCTACCGCACGTTCGAGCCGGGCGTGGGTGCGTTCTTCGACAGCATCCGGACGCCCGCCGCGATCGCGGCTCTCAACCTGTCCCTGCTCATCGTGGCCATCGTCGTACCCCTCAACGTGGTGTTCGGGATCGTCACGGCCATCGCCCTGGCCCGGTGGCGCGTTCCCGGCCGCGGCGTGGTCCAGGCCGTGGTCGACCTGCCCTTTGCCGTGTCACCCATCGTCGTCGGCGTCTCCCTGATCATGTTGTGGGGTTCCTCGGGCTGGTTCGGCGGTCTGGAGGCCTCGACCGGCGTCAAGGTCATCTTCGGCCTCCCCGGCATGGTCATCGCGACCATCTTCGTGACCCTGCCCTTCATCGTGCGTGAGGTCGAACCGGTCCTGCACGAGATCGGCACGGAGCAGGAACAGGCAGCCTCGACTCTCGGGGCGTCGGGGTGGCAGACGTTCTGGCGGATCACCCTGCCAGCCATCCGCTGGGGGCTCACCTACGGGCTCGTGCTCACCGTGGCCCGAGCCCTGGGCGAGTTCGGCGCGGTGATCATGGTGTCCTCAGGGTTCCCCGGGGTCTCCCAGACGCTCACCCTCCTCGTGCACTCGCGCTACATCGACGACCACAACACCTACGGGGCCTACGCCGCTGCCACCCTCCTGATGGGCCTGGCCGTCGCGACGCTCCTTCTCATGACACTTCTGGATCGCAAGAGGAGCGCCCGATGATCACCGTCACCGCAGCCCGCAAGAACTACGGGGACTTCGTGGCCCTGGACGGTGTCGGGCTCGAGATCCCCTCGGGCTCCCTCACGGCGCTCCTCGGCCCCAGCGGGTCCGGTAAGTCGACCCTGCTGCGATCCATCGCCGGGTTGGAGGCTCTCGACAGTGGCACCGTCACCATCGCCGGAGTCGACGTCACTCGAGAGCCGCCGCAGCGCCGGGGCATCGGCTTCGTCTTCCAGCACTACGCCGCGTTCAAGCACATGACCGTGCGGGACAACGTCGCCTTCGGCCTGACCATCCGCAAGCGGCCCAAGGCCGAGGTGAAGCGCAAGGTCGACGAGTTGCTGGAGATCGTCGGTCTCGACGGCTTCCAGCACCGCTACCCCGCGCAGCTGTCCGGTGGTCAACGACAGCGGATGGCCCTGGCCCGGGCCCTCGCGGTCGACCCGCAGGTGCTCCTGCTCGACGAGCCGTTCGGGGCTCTCGATGCCAAGGTCCGCGCCGACCTGCGCCAGTGGCTGCGCCGGCTGCACGACGAGGTCCACGTCACCACGGTGCTCGTCACCCACGACCAGGAGGAGGCCCTAGACGTGGCTGACCGCATCGCGGTGCTCAACCATGGCCGTATCGAGCAGGTGGGTGACCCCGTGTCGCTCTACGAGCGGCCCGCCAACGACTTCGTCATGTCCTTCCTCGGGTCGGTGGCGCGGCTCGGCGGACACCTCGTGCGCCCTCACGACATCGTCCTCGAGCGAGACCTTGCCGTCGCGCAGCGAGGCGATGCACGCAACACGGGGTCTCCCGGTGTCGTGACCGCGACGATCGAGCGGGTCGTGCGCCTCGGGTTCGAGGTCAGGGTGGACCTGAGGGCGACCACCGGTGAACGATTCGCCGCCCAGATCACCCGGGCCGAGGCCGACCGGCACCAGTACGTCCAAGGTGAGACGGTGCACGCACGGGCCGTTCACCCGGCCGATGCCACGGACGCCGACCCGGCGCTCGCGATCTGAGGCGTCAACCTCGGCGGCGTAAATGGGGTCCTGCCGCCATGGTGCGCGCGATCCAGCCGGGTCAGGCTTGTTCCATGGATGCCGTCAGCCGTGCCCCCGCACATGTCGCCTGACCGTCTCGAGGTCGTCGTCCTCGTCGTCTCGGCCGTGCTGCTGCTGGGGGTGGCGGCGGTTCGCGTGTCCACGGGCGCCGGCCTGCCGAGCCTGCTGCTCTACCTCGGCATCGGGCTGGCCATCGGTGAAGCGGGTCTGGGCCTGCGGTTCGACGACGCCGCCGTGGCGCAGACTGTGTGCACCGTGGCGCTGGCCGTCATCCTCGCCGAGGGGGGCCTGACGACCCGGTTGCACGTCATCCGCCCGGTGGCCCTGCACGCAGGGGTCCTCGCGACCCTGGGGGTCGCGATCAGCGTGGCCGTGACCTCGACGGCTGCGTGGCTGCTGCTCGACGTCGACGTGCGCACTGCACTGCTGCTCGGGGCCGTCGTGTCCTCCACCGACGCGGCCGCGGTGTTCGCCGTCATGCGCCGGCTGCCGCTGAACCGCCGCACGCGGGCCCTGCTCGAGGCCGAGTCGGGGCTCAACGACCCACCCGTCATCATCCTCGTCACCCTCGTCGTCTCCTCGGCCTGGGAGGACCTCGACGGGTGGGCTGCCCTGTTCGGATTCGTCCAGCAGATGGGCCTGGGTGTCGTCGCCGGCGTGCTCGTGGCGTTCGCCGGGCGGTTCGTGCTGTCGCGGGTCGCGCTGCCGGCCGCCGGTCTCTACCCACTGGCCACGATGACGTTCGCGATGTTGGGCTTCGGCGTCGCCGGGGTCGTCGGTGGGAGCCCGTTCGTGGCGGTCTACCTCGCGGGCCTGCTGCTCGGCAACGCCGACCTGCCGCACCGGGCGGCCACCCTGGGCTTCGCCGAGGGCCTGGCCTGGCTCTCGCAGATCGGCCTGTTCGTCGTGCTGGGGCTGCTCGCCTCACCGAGCCGGCTGGCCGATGCGTTGGTGCCAGCGCTCGTCGTCGGGGTCGCCCTGACCCTCGTGGCGCGCCCCCTGTCGGTTGCGCTGTGTTCCATCCCGTTTCGGATGCCGTGGCGCGAGCAGGCGTTCACCTCGTGGGCTGGGTTGCGCGGTGCGGTTCCCATCGTGCTGGCCACCTTCCCCATCACGGCAGGGGTGCCGAACGCGCAGCAGATCTTCGACGTCACCTTCCTGCTCGTCGTCGTCTTCACCGTCATCCAGGGGCCGACCCTGCCCTGGGCGGCATCCCGGCTGGCCGTCGTCGAACCGGAGATCACCGCCGAGCTGGAGATCGAACACGCACCGTTCGAGGACATCGGGGCCAGCATGCTCACCTGCGACATCCCCAAGGGGTCGCTGCTGCACGGGGTCGAGATCTCCGAACTCAGGCTGCCCGGGGACGCGACGGTCGCGCTGATCCTGCGTGACGGCATCCTCTTCGCACCGAAACCGTCGACGATGCTGCGCCGCGGCGACCACCTGCTGCTGGCGGTCACCGACTCCGAGCGACCTGGGGTCGAGCGGCGGCTGCGGGCGATCAGCCGGGCCGGTCGCCTCGCGACGTGGCGCGGTGAGCTGGGCCTGCTGTCCTGACATCTGGGTTCGGGTCCGCGGGCGCCGCTGGTGCACAGCAGGGTTGGACCGTGGCACGGCCCGTGACCATGGCCAGCAGGAGCAGCGCGAACGGTGCGAGGGCAACTGCTCCCAGCAGGTAGCGCATCGTGCTCTCTTCGGCGGTCGGTGTGCCCGAAAGCGTAGGTGCCCGGGACGCCTGACCACCAGTACCTTCACCACCCCAACCACCAGTCGCGCCTGGAACGACGAAGCCGCAGGTTCACCAGTGGTGACCTGCGGCTCGGGGTAATGCGATGCGATGCTGTGGTGGCCAGGGGCGGGGTCGAACCGCCGACCTTCCGA
>Ga0075183_10122570_pt1 | contig 10278 bp, 15 predicted proteins | sample JI102314A2RNA_FD_77306 | JGI IMG/M metagenome (GOLD analysis project Ga0075183, IMG submission 77306) | Wastewater effluent complex algal communities from Wisconsin, to seasonally profile nutrient transformation and Carbon sequestration -... | ecosystem: Engineered > WWTP > Effluent > Algae...
GTGTACAGCGTGTCGTTCTCTACTGCGATGCCGAGCAGCATCAACTTCAGCCAGATCGACGGTACGGCTTCTCTTGCAGCTCGCCCGCCGTCCTTCTTCATGATCAACGGCACGGTCTAATGAGCATCTACCGTCAAGGATCGAACATCCTTCGTTTGCCTGGCGGCGGCGGCATCATGCGGGTCTCAGGGAGTAGCGGCACTGATCCCTATCCGTGGTATCCTGATCTTGACCTGAACACGATCCCATTTCACAATGCATCTGGGCCGTGGGGTGCGGCTCGTCCCGTGCAAGCTCCAACAGCGCCGACGATCGGTAGTGATGTGAGCATCGACGAAGCCTACTTCGCTGCGCTTGCTCCAGACCGAGCCGTAAACAATCCGCCGACAGGCACGCGCTACACCGTCACAGGCAATATCACCGGCACTTGGAGCTTCGGTGGCACGATCACAGACCTTGAGATAGTGGTCCCTTCTGGGTTCACCTGCGGACTTCTGACTGTCAGCGGCACGCGAGTTCGTGTTCGTGGGTCAACTATTGGCGCGCATTCTGGTGGTTTGATCAAAACCCTGATTGTCGATTCCGCCACGGACTTAATCATTGATGGAGTCAAGCTTGGAGCGAACGGCATATGGTGGGCCAACACTGCGCTCAACATCCCCAATGACTCGACCAACCGTGTAGCTATTGTCAACTGCAAGGCGCGCGGCACGCAGATGACGATGCTGAACAGCGGCAACCACTACGTCTACGCCGGGAACAGCTTTGAGGCTGGCGTGTACACATGGGGGCAGATCGACTTTGGAGGCGGCGGCGGCTTCGGCTCCTCTTGGACGGTACGCCACGGGCTTTCGACCGAGCCGGTTATCTTCTTCCGCAATGACATTCGAGGTCGGCGCTTCCACCGCATGCGCAGCGGCATCGCGTGGCTGTACATGGCGCAGAATCAGATTGTGGACCTTCAAGAATCCGCGATCACCTCGGTCGTCAGTTCGATCCCAAGCGGCGTAAGTGACTGCCCGTTCGCAATGGTGGACGACAACGACATCTACGCCTACGAGGCGGGTGGAGGGGCTCGCATGAACGTGGACGGCGCGATGTACGCGCGCATCACCAACAACCGATTCCGCACGAACAGCGTGACGGCCTCATACCTTGCCGCTCAGGAGGCTGCACATGAGGCTTTGCGCCCGACAGCGGACGTTGACTACACAACCGGGAACACGCATGCCGCGTTCGAGCGTCCCGCGTCGTGGATCGGAGCGGGTGATCCGTCCGACGTGGCGCTCGATGACGGCACGATCTATGACGCAACTCGTCACGCCGACGACCTAGTAGGGCTTGCACCGTAATGAACATCCTTAATCTCACTGGTGCCTTTGTAGACATGGGGGTCACGGCCACCCCGACGTTCAATCTTGGGTACACCGCTTCAAGCGGATCACTAGCGGTCTTCATTGAAGTTGGAGATCCGGCTGAAACCGTCACCTCTGTTGCTGGTTGCGTGCTGGCCGATCGCATCGATCTGAACAACTTGGGCTTTGAACTCTGGATTGGAAACAGCATTGCTGGTTCACCCACCTCGTTAGCGATTACCTTGAGCGCTTCGACCTTCTCATTGGCCAGCTCTTTCAACTTTGATACCGACATTCAGTTACTCCAAAGAACAGGGCCAACCTTCCAGAACACGTCCAACCCAAGCGGGTCCATCACGGCAGCGGCGAACTCTGCTGTGATCATGGCCATCATCTCGAACTTCCAGCGAACCTTCAGTGCGCCACTGCCTGCGGGATTCAGCCTGAGCGATGCCGTTGGATCTGTCTTCGATAATTTCGTTTATGACGCTGATGTGGGCGCTGGTGGAGTCTTGACGCCTAACGCAACGATGTCGTCAGGCAACGGCCTTGAGCTGGCGACCTACGAGCTGTCACAGCTCAGCGCTGGCGGTATCTATCTTCCGTGGACTCGAGCATAACAAGGAAAACAAGAATGAAACCACAGATTGTCGGGCTAGGCCCGGGCGAGCACAACGAAAACCTCAGCGAGGCGTCTTCGAGGATCCTGACGGGGAACTCGTGGAAGAAACAGCGCGTGATCGTGCTGTTGCCATCGGCTGGACAGATCCCAGTCAAAGTTGCGTTGTCTCACTGGGGGCTGATCTTCCCACCGAATCAGGCAGTGCATCGCATGGTCTGCTTAGGCATGGAGATCGGCGAAGCGTACAGCAATGCGATCCAGGCGATTCTGAACGAGCCGACGCTCTCTGAGTGGGAGTATCTCCTGACGGTCGAGCACGACAACATCCCGCCTCAAGACGGAGTCGTTCGCCTGATCGATCGCATGGAGAAAAATCCTGGCTTCTCGTGCATTGGCGGTCTGTACTGGACCAAGGGAATGGCTGGCGTTCCTCAGATCTGGGGAGACCCGCGCGATACGATCAACTTCAGGCCACAGCCGCCAGATCCGAATGGTGGGCTTGTCGAGTGCTGCGGCACTGGGATGGGCTTCAATCTGTGGAAGCTCTCGATGTTCAAGGACCCGAAGCTGAGAAAGCCGTGGTTCAAGACTCTGAACGGGACCGAGGGTCAAGGCGTCGGCACTCAGGACCTGTACTTCTGGGGCGATGCTCGAAAGCACGGCTACCGCTGCGCTGTCGACTGCAGCGTCAAGGTCGGGCATTACGATTACGAAGGCCGGTTTGGTCCGGCTGATACAACGTGGTAAAAGGAAAAGAAAAATGACGGACGAGATTCGACTGGATATTGGCTGTGGACCGAACAAGCGTGAGGGTCACATCGGTGTCGATAAGTTCCCGATGGCGGGTGTCGACGTTCTGCTAGATCTGGAGGACTGGGTCAAGCCCTGGCCCTGGGAAGACGGCTCGGTGACGTCGGTTCACTGCTCGCATACGCTTGAGCATCTGACGTCGGGCAACGCAGGCGGGCGGGTACGATTCTTCAACGAGCTGTTCCGAGTCCTGAAGGTTGGAGGCACGGCTCAGATCATCACTCCGAGCTGGTCTCACAATCGGGCCTACGGCGACTTCGATCACAAGTGGCCGGCCGTCTCCGAGATGATGTACTGGTACCTCGACCGCAAGTGGCGCAAGGCGAATGCGCCGCACGACGATGCCGAGGTCCGAGCTGATGGCTACGGTCTGAATTGTCACTTCCTGTGGCAGATCGTCAACTCGTTCGATCCGAACGATCCGTGGCTTGTTGGTCGTAACCCGGAGACGCTGAACGTGATGCTGGGACGCAACATCAACTCGGCGGTCGATCTGATCGCTAATCTGACCAAAGTGGAGGAACAAGCATGAAGGGGTTCAAGAACTCAACGCGCATGAAGTCTGGTTTCAGCTTTCCAGCTGACAAGGGCTTCTCGGGGTCGACTGGCAAGCTGCAGACGATCGGTGGCTACACTCGGGCGAAGCCGATGCGAAAGGCAACGGGCGGGAAGGTCGATTCGTCGATGACCTCACGCGCTCAGCCGGTGACGACGGCCGACGCTGAGTCGGGTGGCCGTTCGCCGCTTCGACCGGGCTTCTCTCGAGGCGGCCGCACAAAGGGCTGCTAATGGACATTCGGCGGCCGTCGGCCTATATTTGGAGCCGACGCCCCATTCATCGGGGCTTGCCAACGCGATCGGCGAGCCAAGCAGTTAGCATCTAGGAGCTGGCTTGGCGACTTCGGGAACAGTTTCTCAGACCGTCTTCGAGACTCGAAAGGTGATCGATCACGCCTTTCGTCGATGCAAGATTGCTCCTCAGCAGATCACGTCTGAGTACCTCGAGACGGCATCGGATCTTCTCTACCTGATTCTCTCAACGCTAGCTTCGCGTGGCGTTGCGCTGTGGTGCATCGACCAGCAAGTGCTGGGAATGTACGAAGGCCAGCAGACGGTAGATCTGCCGGCCGGAACAATCGACGTTCTCAACGTCAACCTGAGGAAGACCGATCGCATCACGGCGACGGCCTACTCCTCCAGCTCTGGCACAACGGCTAACGCCTTCGACGGAGACGTTGACACGCTGTGCACGCTAGTCGCAGCGGCTGGAAACATCACAGTCAATTTCTCGGCCACTCAGATCACGACGATCGGCTTGCTGTACGGGGCGACCGGGACCTGGGACGTTACAATCCAGACGTCGACCGATGGCCTGACCTGGGCGACTCGGTACGCTAACACGGCGCTGGGTGCCACCGACGGTCAGTGGACCTGGATCGATCTCGAGGGCATCCCGTCTGATACGGGGGCTGTTCGCATCGTCGCTGGTGCTACTACGATTCTGTCGCTGCGAGAGTTCGTGGTTGCAAACAACCCGCTCGAGGTGCCGCTGGCTGCGGTCAATCGCGATCAGTACTCGAATCTTAGCAACCGATTCTTTCGTAGCCGGCCGACTGAGTTCTGGTACGACAAGAAGCGATCACCGTCTGAGCTGAAGCTCTGGCCGGTGCCAAGCGCTGAGTACACGTTCTGGCAGCTAGTCAATTACGTGCAACGCAACCCGCAGGACGTCGGCACGCTGACGCAAGAGCTCGACATTCCACAGCGCTGGTACCTAGCGATCATCTGCGAGCTGGCGAAAGAGCTGGCAGCTGAGATCCCTGAGGTGAAGCCTGAGGTGATGGTCGAGGTCGCTGGGATGGCGAATGCTCGAATGAACGAAGCCTGGTCGAGTGAGTCTGACGGCTCGCCGATGCAGATCCTCCCTAATATCTCGCCGTACACGCGATGAGTCTCTTCCTCGATCCAACCGGCCGCGCTTCGTATGGTATCGGTCTGTGTGCTCGATGCTCGAAGAAGTTCTTCCTGAACGATCTTCAGTCAGACCCGAACTCGCCCGGCCTGATGGTCTGCCGAGATGACCTGGATGACCTCGACCCGTACCGCTTGCCGGCTCGACCCGGTGAGGCGATCTACCTCGAGTTCGTTCGCCCGGACGACTCACTGACAGACGAAGGCGATCTGTTCACGCTGTCGGATGTCGGAATCCGTGGATTGGACAACGGTCTGGATTATCGAATTACTGACTCGGGCGACTTCCGAGAGGTGACACTGTAATGGGTTTAGTCAAGATTTCAGATCTGCCGTCGGCAGCCGTACTGACCGGCGCTGAGCTGATCGAGCTGTCTCAGGGCGGGTTCAGTCGCAAGGGCACAAGCAGTCTGTTCGCCGTTCTGAACCTAGCGAACGTGTTCACGGTCTTTCAGACCATTCGATCAGCCGGTGGCGTGAATCTAAGGATCGAGAACACTGGTGCTTCGATTAACTCCTACTTCGGCGTCGATGGGTCTGCCGGCTATGCTGGAACCAGCTCGAATCACGCCTTCAACCTTTACACGAACAACGCGCTGAGAATGGCTATCGGCGCAGCCGGTAACATCACTATCGCCGCGCCGAGCAGTGGCCTTGCACTGCAAGTCAGCGGATTGGGCGCCGCTAATACGCTGCAATTGGTTTCAACGGGCGCGGCGTCGCAGCTTAACAGCGGATGGAACGTGGGGCTTGCCGGTTCACAGTGGAACCTCTACACCAGTTCCACTGATTCATTGTCTTTAGGCGCTGCTGGCTCTGGAGCAGTAAATGTGTTTTCTGGCGGCTCGCAGCGAATCGCCATCGCCGCTGCCGGCAACGTCACGGTAAACGCGCCGAGCAGTGGGACCGCGCTGACGGTTACGTCTGCTTCTGGCGCATATGCCAGCACGCTGTCGTCTGGCGGGTCTGCTTTAAGCGCCGGATACAACATCGGCCTTCTCAGCAATGCGTGGAATCTCCACACAACCGGCACTGATCCTTTTGTATTTGGCACCATTAGCGCCGCCACAGCGGCTCTGTACACGAACAGCGCGCAGAGAATACTTGTCGGCTCTGCCGGCAACGTCACGGTAAACGCGCCGAGCAGCGGAAATTCGCTTTTGGTTAATGCGGCGGCTGCGGCTACGGGTATCGCTTTCTCTGACGGAACAGTTACGGGGTGGGCGGCAGACTTCGGCGCAACTCGCCACAATTTCGGCACGAGCAGCAACCACTCATCCAACTGGTACTCCAATAACACGCAGCGCGTGGTGCTGGCCGCCGCCGGCAACGTCACGATCAACGCGCCGTCGTCGGGTGTCGCTCTTACTGTAAATGGCTCCACTCAAGTTGACACTGGGGCTGTTATTTGGACGATAGCCGAGGACGGCTCTGGCGCGTATTTGGATCTTTCTGGCTCCAACAATTTTCGCATCTATACAGGCTCTGCCGAGCGCATCCGGGTAGGTAACACCGGCATCGTGACGATCAACGCTCCGTCGTCTGACACGGCTCTGATCCTTCCGGCTGCTGCCACTGGGTATTCATCGATGCGATTGCCTCACGGCGCTGCTCCTTCAGCTCCGGTGAATGGCGATATGTGGACGACAACCGCTGGACTGTTCGTGCGAATCAACGGCGCAACCGTAGGACCCCTGACATGACCCGTGCAGCATTTGAAGAAGCTTTCGCTCGAACCGTCTGGAAAGAGGGCGGCGATAAGTTCTCGAACAACAAGAACGACTCTGGTGGCCAGACCCGCTACGGTATCACTGAGCGAGTGGCGCGAGAAGAAGGCTACGCAGGCCCGATGAATCAGCTGCCGTTGTCGATCGCGAAAGGCATCGCCAAGCGCCGCTACTGGGATCAGCTGTCGCTCGATCGCGTCTCAGACCTGGCGCCAGTCGTTGCTGAAGAGCTGTTCGACACCTCGTACAACATGGGCCAAGGCGTCGCGGGTCGGTTCCTTCAGCGAGCGCTGAACGGATTCAATCTGTTTGGGACGATCTACCCAGACCTGACTGAAGACGGCATCATCGGCTCTGGCACGATCAGCGCATTGGCCGCCTATCTGAAGCATCGAGGTCGTCTGGGTGAGACGGTGCTCGTTCGAGCTCTGAACTGTCTGCAAGGCGCTCAGTACTTCGCCATTGCACAGAATCGGCCGAAAGACGAAGAGTTCGTCTACGGTTGGATGTTGAATCGAGTTGTTGTTTAATCAAGGAGAAAGAGAATGGATCGTCCCTCAGGTTCCACCTTCGCCAGCGTCGGCATCGGCATCCCGGTTGCGGTTGTCCTGTCCTGGCTGGTCTCGACGTTCGGTGGCGTCGAAGTACCGGGTCCGGTCGAGGCCGCGGTCGGTGCTATCATCTCGTCCATGGTCGGCTACTTCTTCACCGGCGGCAAAGCCGTCGATACGGAGTAATCACATGCGCATGCTTCGAACCTTCGTAGCGCTGGCCGTCCTCTCGACGATGGCTGCCTGCGCCTCGCTGAACCCGGTCTCAAAGGCCGAAACGACCGAACAGAAGGCATATGCCCTCTACGGTACCTTCGTGATCTTCGAGGAACAGGCCGCCAAGCTGGTCCAGTCCCCGGAAGTCCCGGCGAACGTCAAGCAGGCGCTCCGAGACGCTGACAAAGCCGCCAAGCCGGCCGCTGATGCAGTGCTCGATGGCGTACAGACGGTCCTGACGGTTCGCCGTCAGCTTCTCGCCGGTGAGACCACTGAGGAACGACTGGCTATCGCCGTCTCGAACCTCAATCTCTGGTACAGCACCGCTCGTCCGAAAGTCGAGCAGCTAGTCAAAGTTGTCAAAGGAGCAGAGTGATGGAACTGATTGTACTGATCGGGGCACTGCTCCGCGGCTTCTCGAGCATCGCTGTCGGCCCTGAATGGGGTCCGAAAGGCCTGGCGCTCAGCAACATGTTCAACCTGGCGGCGCTCGCTCTCGAGCGCGGCGGCGAAGGCGCCGAGGACCTGAAGCAGCTCGTCGCTGACGTCGAGGCCATGGTCGCTGCAGGTCGCGAACCGACCCCTGAGGAATGGGAAGGTCTGCGTATCCGCTCGGATCGCGCCCATGCCATTCTGCAGAGCGCTCAGCCGGCTGGAGACGTCGATGCTGACGCTTGAGACGATCGACAAGCTGTGCATCCTGCTGGCTCGGGTCGATCTGAAGGGCAACGAGGTGGACTCGTTCAACAAGATCGTCAACGAGCTCAGCATCGAGAAGCAAGCAGCGCTCGAGGCTCAGCGCGTTGGTTCGATCGCTTCTCAGATCAAGCTGACGGATTCGGAGGCGATCGGGTCATGACTGACGGGTTCTCACTGGTTGATTTCATTCGGCCACCTGAGGACGCTACGCCTCGCCAGGTGAATCGCTGGCGATGGAACGTCATGATGACGCTTCTGGCTCTTATCGGGTTCGCTGCGTGGGCGGCCTCTCCATGGGGTTTTGCCTACGCAGCGGACATCGATAAGAAGATCTCTCGAGCTATCGAGCCGATCCAGGGTCAGTTGACCGCGCAGGGCAATCAGCTGACACTGATGAGTCAGCAGCTGGATCAGACGGCCGAGGATACTAAGGAGGTCCTGATCGAGCTTCTGGCAACGAAGATCCGAAGCGCTGTCGTCTCGAGGTGCGCTGCTCAGACCTCAGCCGAACGAGAACGACTGACTCAGCAGATCGAAAGTCTCGAGCGTCAGTACATGAAGCGTGCTGGCGAACGGTACCCTCTTCCACGCTGCGACGAGCTCTGACATGCCTACCGCAATGACCTTCACCAGTTTGCAAGAGGACCTTCGGGCCTACCTCGAGCGCGGCGAAGTAAACGACTCCACGGTCTACAATCAGTTGCCACGGCTGATCAATCAGGCTGAGCGAGAGATTGCTCAAGCCCTGAAGATCGAGGGGTTCCTGAACGTGGTCACCTCAGATCTGATCGCTGGAACGTCGGTCTATGCCAAGCCTGATCGATGGCGTCGGACGGTCTCGATGCAGTTCGGGGTCGGCTCGTCCCCAGATCAAGTTCGGACGCCTCTCTTCAGTCGTTCCTACGAGTATCTCAGGTCCTACTGGCCGAACGTCGAGACTCGTGCTCAGCCGAAGTTCTATGCTGACTACGACTACGCTCACTGGCTGATCGCACCGACGCCAGTTGCGAACTACCCGTGGGAGATCATCTTCTACGAACAGCCGGCCTTGCTCGATGCGGTCAATCAGACCAATTGGCTGACTGACTACGCCCCCAGCACGTTGCTCTACCGAGCGCTCCTCGAATGCGAGCCGTTCCTGAAGAACGACTCTCGGATCGCTACCTGGAAGGGATTCTATGGAGAATCGCTCGCTACGCTTAACGCTCAAGATCTGTCCCGGATTGTCGATCGCTCAGGCGTTCGGCAGGAGGCATAAATGCCATTCTCAGAAGTCTTCGGTGGTTCCACCATCTACCCGTCCCAGCAGAGCTACCTGGCGCTGGCTCTGTCAGCCAACGTCTCGCTGTCGTGGCCGATCGAGCAACAGGTCGGAGGTAATGTAGTTGCTGACATCATTGATCTGACGGCCTCGGCTCCAGGCCTGAACGTCGATCTCCCTGATGCTCGCCAGGTCTCGACGGGGTACACGGCGCTCTTCAATAACGTCGGCGCTCAAACCGTCACGGTTCGCAACGCGCAAGGCGCTACGCTGATCTCGCTGACCTCAGGCACGACCTGGCAGCTGTATCTGACCGACAACTCGACCATCGGCGGCACGTGGCGCGTGTTCCAGTACGGCGCTACCGTCTCGGTTGCTAACGCCGCCGCGTTAGCTGGATCAGGCCTGAAGGCGATCAGCACGACGCTGAATCAGACCATGCCGGCTTCGACGTCCTCGACGACGCCACTTACACTGGTAGACGCCGACCGAGCCAAGGCGATCGTCTGGACGGGCGGCATCGGCGCCTGGACGCTGACCGCCCCAGCAACAGTCGGAAACGACTGGTTCATCAACATCCGCAACGGCGGCTCTGGCAACCTGACTCTGACGCCAGCTTCAGGGTTGATCAACGCGTCGGCTAACCTCGTCCTGGGCGCCGGTCAGTCAGCTACGATCTTCACTGACGGCTCGAATTACTACACCATCTCGGGGGCGTCGTCTTCCAGCGGCTCTTTCGACTACGTCACGATTGACGTCTCAGGCGCCGGTGATTACACGCTGGCTGGGGTTAATCTGAATCGGGTCGCCTATCGATTCACTGGCTTGCTGACGGGTACGCGGAACATCATTGTCCCGAACTCGATCCAGCAGTACTGGGTCAGCAACGGCACAACTGGCGCTTTCAGTCTGTATGTGAAGACGTCGCTCCAGTCGCCGGGCATTCAGGTCCCTCAGGGCGATCAGAACATCATGTACTGCGATGGTACGAACGTGATCGACGCCGAGTCGTCCACCGTCTCGTTCCCGATCCCAGTCGCTCAGGGTGGCACTGGGGCGATTACGG
>Ga0075183_10040533_pt1 | contig 10271 bp, 1 predicted proteins | sample JI102314A2RNA_FD_77306 | JGI IMG/M metagenome (GOLD analysis project Ga0075183, IMG submission 77306) | Wastewater effluent complex algal communities from Wisconsin, to seasonally profile nutrient transformation and Carbon sequestration -... | ecosystem: Engineered > WWTP > Effluent > Algae...
GTTATTTGTTCTTAAACCACTGGTGGTTCTGTTCCCAAAAATGCATCGTCGTCATCATCGGATTCTGAGCATTGTTCAATATTCATAGAACTAATAGTCTTTTCGCCCAATCGAATTGGACCACCTGCAATAGGCTCAACAACATGTATACATCCAATGAATCCTTGCGTATGACGATCGCCTGTAAATCTTCTCATATCTGGTGCACCACCAAGGAAGATATGACCTGGAAGTTCCATGTCTTTCTTAAGTGTCGGTCTTGTCTCGCCATATTCTGTTAATCCATCAAGTTCGAGACTTGCTTGGTTGCCTGTTCTCTTTAATATTGCAATATGTCTAACATTTTGATCAACACGTGTTCCATGATGACGGATGAATGACTCTTCACCATCCAATCGAAATGCGAATTCTAAGATTCCATCATTTACAGCAAGTGAGAGGAAGTCTTCACCATTAAATGCATGCCCTTTGTTCTGTCCATACCATAAGAGTAATCCATTAGATTGTTTTGTTGAGAACAAAAGTGCAATTCCGCTTGCAAGCTGCTTTGAGCCATTGGCAATTGTATTTCTGTCTAATTCGAGCCAACTGTTGCCCTTGAATGATGCTGATGTTTGGATCAGAACTGGGAATTGACAGTGATCTCCTGTATATCCTAATGTACAGTCACAACGATACTTATTGCCTGCTAATTTTGAACAAATTCCACCATTTTCACATGGCTCTCTAGCTGCACACACATCATCCTCAATATCACAACGTCTGCCTGTATATCCTGGTCTGCAAATGACCGGTGGTGGTTCGTTGCTTGTTGTTTCTGGATATTCACCGGAACCTTCATCATCGTCAACTGGAAGTAATGGTTGATGTCCACAGTTTTGTACATTTGCTGAATCACGAAGGTCAGAAATCATGTCAATAGATTTGCCGGCGATTTCAAGCCCAGCAACGCATCCCTCGAAGCCCTTTGTAACTGCAACACCACGATTAAGCACAACTCTCTTGTCATATCCACCAACATAAAGGTTCGTCTTCAAATACAATGTTTGTGCACGTCCAGCAGATCGTGGCTCATTGATTTGTGGTTCATTGTCAACTTGGAGATATCCAAGACCAGCTCTTGATCTACCAACTGAAATGTCCATCCATTCGTGTACTTTGACTGGATTGATTGATCGAATGATGACTGGAAGGATTTTGCCACCAACAATGTAACGGAATTCGATGTGCTTATCCTTTAAAACGACAGCAAGGAAGTCACCGTAGGCTTTGTCTGATTCACCAGCATAAAGGATGACACCGTCTTCATCAGTTTCTGGTCGGATCTTGAATTTAATATTCTTCTTTCCTGTCAATTTGTCGTATGCTGCATAGCTTCCGTCTCTGAATGAAAGAATTCTGTCGTCATAATGTTCAATGTATTCACATCTATTTCCAGTTCTATTCAATGGACAATAACATTCAATTCCAACGTCTGTCTCGCTACATCTTCCAATTCCACAAACACCTAATGAGCATTGTGATCCAAGAACTTGACAATTACGTCCTGTATATCCATCTTGACAAACGCATGTGTATCCATGATCAGTTTGTGTCTCTAAGCACACTCCATCATTCATGCATGGCTCATCAGCACATGGCTCACAAGCTGTTGTTCCTTCAGCATAAATTACTTCTTGATTGATTTGAATGTCACGTTCGTTCAAGACTAAACGGCTGATACATCCAACAAAGCCTTCCTTAACTTCACTAGCTGTAGGTACAATATGATCAAAGTTAGCAACACCGCCAATGAACAAATCTTCTTCAAGATTCAATCCTTGGAATTTCTGATTTGGTGGGAAGATGACTGGATGTTGATCATCAACAATCATCCATCCATTTGTTCGTACACGATTGACTTTAATTGTATGCCATTCGCCTAATGTCAATGGTTTTTCTGGTTTCAAGATTCCACGTTGGTCACCAAATGCATATCGGAATTGTGGAACTCCATCAACAAGTGACAGTGCAATAAAGTCTCCAGATCCACGTTTCTGTCCATTGTAAAGAATCAAACCATTTGGTCTTTCAGGTCTCAATGTGATTTCAAAGTTGAACTTTGAGTAAGCTTGATCAAGTCTTGGGAACTTCATGTAACTTCTTGGCGATTGTGGGAAGAATGGAATTGCACCAGTAACAACTAAAGTTGTTGGAATTTCAACCAATTGACCATTGTGGCGAGCATTACAAATGTAAGTTCCAGCATCGCTAGCTTGAACATTAATTAATTTCAAGATTTCTGAGTGTGTATCAACATCTGGTGGGAATGAGCCGTGTTGTTTTGTCCATAAATATGTTGATGGTGAACGTTGTGAATCGCAACGTAGAACTACACTTGCACCGACTTCAGCATGTTCAACACGTGGTGTGATGTGTTTTGCTGGTGGTTCTTCAACAACGAGTTCGTATTCGCTGAGATAAGCTTGTCCTTCGGTTGTGTAGCAGACACAATTGTATCTACCGCTGTTGTCGTTTTGAGCGTTTGTGATGATAAGTCGGTTGCCGTATTGCTCGAAATTAAGAGGAAGTGGCTCTCCATTCACTGCTTGCCAAGTAACCTTAACATCTGGTCCAGCTGATGACTTACATTCGACTTCAGCAAATCCGCCCGGTTTGACATAAGATCGTTGAGTTGACAATGTCAAATGTGGAATTGCCGGCTTAATGACAAGATCCACATAGTTTTGTGTCACTCTTCCGTCCTCGGTGTAGATCTTACAGATGTAACGACCACCATCATCATAACGGGTGTTGTAGAGAATCAAAATGTTGTCACGATTTTCGGCAAGTGGTGGCAAATCTGCATCTTCTTTTTCCCATTCGTATCTAATATATCCACGTAATGCACCGTCATCTGAACATGTCAATGTTACTTGGTCTCCTTCATAGCCTTCCTTCGTGCGTCCATAAATTTCTGGGTTTTGTGGACGATTTGGTGGTGAGTTGTGATCAACAATAACTTCAGCAACCTTTGTAGTGTTTCCATAAACATTTGATGCAGTACAAACATATCGACCCTCATCGGCTGGTGCGATCTTATTGAATCTTAAGTAGTTTCCACTGACTTGAACAGATGATGGCAATCGAGCTCCACCATCGCCATGCCAGTACACTCTAATTGGACCATCGCCTGTTGCATTACAATAAATCATAACATCATCACCAGATCTAACTGTAATTGGCATTGGTGGATTGAAAGCAATCTTTGGTGGTCCACCAACAACAACAAGTTGTGCCAATAAAAGTGTTACTGGACGACGATAACTATCATAAATGAAGCATTCATATTGACCATTGGCATCATATCCAACATTTTCAATAATCAATTGACCACCATAAATGTTGGCACCTTGTGGCAATCTTTGACCATCAGCGCGTCTCCATTCAGTTCTTACATTACGACCTTCTTCTCTGCAGTTGAATTCAGCTCTTTCACCAAGATGAACTGTGAATGGTGGCTGTGAAACTGGTTGTGTTGGTTGGAAAGCAGTTTCATCTGGTAATTGTGGTGGATAATTCATTGTTGGTCTTGGCCTCTCTCTTTTAACAGCAACATTAACTTGGATGTATCTAACATCCTGTCCTGCGTCATTAACAGCAACACACTCATATAATCCTGCTTGATTTCGTTGAATATTATAATGTGAAACTGATGCTTCTCCTTGGTCACGATGAATCTCTGAGGTTCTTACTTCCATACGTGGAACTCCATCTGGTGACTTGATGGTGACTGTTGGTGTTGGCGTACCTGTGGCAATACAATTAAATTTCAACTCATCACCTTCGGTGAGATCAAAGCTTTGGATGTCTGGATATAATTTAATTGATGGCTGTTGTTGGATTTCCAATGTTGTTGACAATGAAGTCTCTCCAGCAATGTTTGATGCTCTACATTCATAGACTCCTGCATCATCTAACTTAGCATCTCTCAATGTAATGACACCTGGATAGTCTTCTGTGATTCTTGATGATAATCTTTGTCCATCACGTCGTACCCATGTGACTGTTGGATGTGGTGATCCCGAAAGTGTTCTACAACTCAAACGTGTTGATTCACCGACTCGAAGTTTTTGTGATTCCTTAGGGAAGAGCTCAACGACTGGTGGTTCGCGACGTTCAACATCAATAACAGTTGCAACTTGATCACTTCCAGCATTATTTGTTGCCAAACATACATAAACACCGCTGTTCTCAACATTGATGTTCAAAATTCTCAAAACATTTCCAGTTTGTCTTGCGTTTGATGCAAGCTGTCCTCCGCTCATTGACCATGTAACAGTTGGGTATGGAGTTCCAGTTGTGTCACAGATGAGTTCAAAGTCTGTGCCTTGGATGACTGTGTATCTTTGTTCGAGTGGCTTGATCTTTGCTGGTTGTTCATTAGATCTAGCTTCAATTGTTACATCAGCATATGATTGACGTGTAACACCGTTAGGGAATTGAACTGAGCAGATATATCTTCCTGAATCATCAACAGTTGTATATTGAATTGTCAACTCTTCTCCGCTTACATAAACATTTCTTGGCAGTTGAACTGATCCTGTTTTGGTCCATGTGACCTTACCTCTTGGACTTGCATTACAATACAATTTGACTTCCTTTCCTGGCTCTCCTGTATATTCTGATGGCTCAACGCTTACTTCTTCTCTTGCTGGTGGACGTGCAGCTTGTTCACGAACATAAATTGGAATTGTGATTTCTGCTTCGCCAACATTATTTTGACCAACACATTGGTATGTGCCCTCATCTGATTTACGTAATGAGTTGAATCTCAAATAGCCTTCGCGTTGAACAATGTCAGTTGAAAGATATCCGTCAAGTCTTCTCCATTCAACTCTTGGTTGTGGATATCCTGCAGCTGAACAACGGATTTCAGCTGGTGTAAATTCTTCTAGATTAATAACACGTGGCTCAACGATAACTTCTGGAGGTCTTGGATAAACTTCTGTTGAAGGATTATCTAAATCACCAACAGTAAGTGTAACATTGTCACGAACAATTTCATGGCCAACTTGAGCTTGACAGATGTACACACCACTATCATCTTCTTGTGCATCTTGAATGTAAAGTGATCCTTGATCGATTCTTGTGCGAGTTGATAGAGATCCATCATATTTGTACCAGCGGATGTTGAGTGGTTTGTTATTAACAAGATAGTGAGCATTACAGTTGAATTCAACAATTTCACCGATTTCAACAATCTTTATTCTTGGTGATGTGATGACAACCTCAATTGATGGTGGTGCAAGGGTTGGTCTCAATGTTGTTGTAGTTGTTGGAACTCCAGGACGTTCACGACATGTTTCACCAGTCCATCCATCCATGCAGTGACACACGACTCTTCTGTTTGGTCCCATTTCACATGAGTCAGCATTTTCACATGGACAGCTCTTGCATGTTCCTAATAATCCAGCTGATCTGTCATTTGAATCGCGATAGAATTTAGCATCGCATTGTTCGCAACTTGTTCCACGATATCCTGGTGGACATCTGCAGACTTCAACATCACTAGTACGTCCTGAACCTGTTGGTTGTCTTACAGCCGTATCGAGAATAATGTCACTAATTCTTGATTCACTTGTGTATGAGCGAACTGAAGCACGGATTAAAATGCTGTCAACATTTGATAAAACAGTCAAGATATCAGCACGTGTAGCTGGTCTTGGTCCACCACGAGTAGTTGTTTGGAATTCACTTTCAAGTAAACTGACAGTGTAAGTTTCTTCCTCAATATTTGGACGTGAGTGTGCCAATGTGATGCCATTACCACGAATAATAACGTCTTGATCATTAACATAATGTCCAGAACCGTCAGTTTTTTGTGTGATATACAATTTGCCGCCATATGACAAGATCAAATTTCCAGTAAAACGATCAGGGAGATTCCAGTAGTATGAGTGTGAATCGTCATTAAACTGATAGCTGATTTCATTTTCTTCTATATTTCTATCAAACTGATCTGTTGGAAGTGGATTTTGTCCTTCACGATCTGTCAATTCAAAATGATTTGTGTCATCAAAGATAAAGATTGGAATTTGTTCACGATAGAAAATTCCTTCAGCACAGCTTCTTGTTGTTCCTGAGCAGAAGCATTCGCGACATCCGTAAGGATTAGTTTCAGATATTCCAAATGTTCCATCACGGCAAACATCACATCTTGATCCAATAACATTTGGCTTGCAGTTACATCTTCTTGACACACGATCACATGATGATGTTCCTTCAACGCTACAGTCTTCACATTTGTTTGTCTGACTGCCGGATGGAATACATCCACCTGATGTAGCATTTCCATGAAATCCTGGCAAGCACAATTCACAATTATCTCCATAAGTATTTTCACGGCAGTTTCTACAAATTCCTGTCTTTGAGTCACATTCTTCTGAATGTCCATTACAGTCACAAGGTTCGCATAATCCAAGGTATAATCCTTGTTCTCCTTTATAATATCCAGGTGAGCAGTCTTCACATGAAAGACCTTCGTGTCCTGGTGGACATGAGCATTGTTCAACTTCCCATGCACGTTGATGTGATCCATAATCTTGTTCACGAGCTACATCAAGTGCGACATGTGACAATGCAGCTTCTTCAGCAACAGTTGTGTATGTAGCCTTAATATAAACAGCAGTTACATTAGCTAATGTCATGAGAAGATGTTGACGTGTTGCTGGAATTGCTTCTTCATAATGTTGCCATGATCTTTCATAAATTGGAACTGTGAATGTTTGTGTACCGAATGGTGGGATTGTATCTGATCTGTAGTGATGCAATGTGATTTCATTTCCACTGACGATGACAACATCTGGAGAATTGCTTCTTGATGCAGCACCTGATGGTTGTGACACATAACGAACAGTATATGAAAGATTACCGCCATAAGCTGTGACGATATTGCCTAAGAAAGATGGTGGTAAGCTCCAGTAATAAGTCTCATCATTAGAAACAAATTCACGGAAAGCAATTTCACGATTTTCGACTTGTAATTGTTGGGATATTGGAACTGGGAATTCATATCCAGATACAAGTGAGAATTCACTGACTGATGGTGTTGAGAATGATGCACGAACTGTGTCACGGAAGTATGATGTACTTGTACAACGTCCAGTGACTCCCATACAGAAGCAATTAATACATCCAGATTTACTATTAAGGTAGAATGTTTGGTCTGAACATTGATCACATCGTGCTCCAATAACATTTGGTTTACATTCACATCGTCTATTTGAAAGAACTCTTTCAGTTCCAGTTGGATCACAATATGATGACGGTGGTGGAGCTGGTTGACAGCCTGATGGAGACATTGGATTTCCAACATATCCAGGTGCACATTGTTCGCATCTCTGACCGATATAACCTCGTTCGCAGTGACAGACAATATCTCCACTTCGTTCAAGTGAGCATGTACGTGCATGTGAATTTCCTGGGACTGGGCATGGACATGGTTTGCATTGAATTCCTCTGCTAGGGTCTCCATAGGTTCCAGGTCTGCAAGGTTCGACATCAGGTACACATCTACCTAACCATGGTCCAGATGGTTGTCTAATGTAACCAACTTCACATGATTCACAAGATAATCCAGCATATCCAGTTGGACAACGACATTCTTCAACTAATGAAGCTGATCCCAAGCCAAAATCACGAAGTGCAGCAGAGTCAAGTGACACATGAACTAATTCAACATTTCTTTCACCACTATCGATGTATTGGAGCTTAATAAGGATGTTCTCAACATTAGCAAGAACCATCATAATTTCTTCACGAGTTGCTTCGTTTCCATCAACCTTATTCCAGGTTCTTGGTGAGAATTGAACAGTCATGTTGTTGCGTGAATTTGGACTAAGTCGGCCAGGAACTGAGTATGTCAATGTATATCCATTACCTTGAACAATAACATCAGGAATGTCATTTGATGGTGATCGTCCACTAAATTCAACTTCATATCGTAAGAAAGCTCCATACGATTTGAGTTGATTGCCGTGATATTCGGATGGAAGTGAGTGATATGGATAGACACGATTTGAGGCAGCTGGGATGTCAGATGCTCTAAATTGAACACCATGACGTGTTGAGGTAAGTTGATGTCTATTGTATTCAGAAATTGCAATATCTGGAAGTCCATTCCATGGTCCATCAACACCAACGACAGTTTGTGATGTAACTGGTGGATTTAAAGCATAAGTGTAGAGATCAGCACTCTTACATTGTGTACTGACACCGAAACAGAAGCAATTGATACAATCACTCTCTCTTGCAGCTTGTCCATTAAAGTAACCGACAGGACAGACATTTGTTCCACTTACAACTAAAATTGTGTCGGGCGATACAAAGTGAGTTCCCATGCTGTTGATAATTTCACATGAATAAGCACCAGAGTCAATTGGTTGAATATCATCACATGTCAATGTACCGAATCCATCAACACTTGTTGTTCTACATTTTTCAGGAATATGTCCCCAATTCAAACGCCATACAATCAATGGAACTGGATTACCAGTGGCTCTACATGTAATATTGAAGACTTGTCCAGCTTGTAAGCGTACCATTGGTGGTGGTGGAGTAATAACTTGTGGTGCAATGCATCCAATTTCATCAGAATTATCACCACAATCAGATTGACTGTCACATTGGAATGACTTTGGAATACATTGACGATCGGCACATTGATATTCATCATAACGGCATGGACCAGATGATGTACTTTGTGTGAAGCAGTTATCTTCATCAGAGTTGTCACCGCAATCATTTTCACCATCGCATCTCCATGTCTTCAAGACACACTTTCTGTTGCTACATTGGAACTCATTTGGTTCACAACGTCCTGATCTGCATCCATTTTCATCTGATCCGTCTGTACAATCGAAGACTCCATCACAGATCTTGTTTCTTGCAATACAGTCACCATTCATGCATGTAGCTTGATTGGCACCACAGGCTGGTGGTGTAATGATTGAACGATTGAATTTTTCCACATCCAACATAACACTAACAACACTGCCAGGTGTATTCTTTGGATATCCAACAGCCTCACAAATATATTCACCACTGTGTTCAACCTTAATGCTTGGAATTTCGAGACGTCCGTTGAGATCGCGTGAGCCTGGTGGCAATGGTCGGTTATTTTTGCGAATCCATTGAACTCGTGCACGAATAGGACCCTCATCACGACATTGAAAAACGACTTCTCGGCTTTCTTTAATAGTTTGTGCTGTTGGGTATGTTCTCAAGTTAAGTTTGACTTCATCAGGTCTTGTTGGCTCTCTTGGTGGACAACTTCGTTCATCAGAACGATCTACACAATCAGGACGTGAATTACAACGACTTTCTAGCGGAATACATTCACCACTACTGCATTGCCATTCACGATAGCGATCGCAGTACTGTCGAGGTGTTGGTGGATTATAAATGTATTGTCTTGAAGTCGTTGGAGGATTATAAATATAAGGTCTTGAAGTTGATGGTGTATAATAATAATATGGAGTTGTTCTAGTCGTTGATGTAGTTGGTGGAGGTGTTGGACGTGGACAATCATTTTCATCACTTCCATCTCTACAATCTGTTCGGCGATCACATTTTCTACTTTCGCTGATACATTCGCCAGTTGTACATTGGAATTCACCTGGACGACAACGTGGGCAATCTGATTCATCTGATCCATCACGGCAGTCATATTGACGATTACATCTTGCACTTAGTGAAACGCATTGTCCATCATTACAACGGAATTCATTGTCACGGCATGGACATCTGTCTTCATCTTCACCATCGCGACAGTCTGGTGTGCCATCACATCTTTGGTTTGAGTAAATACATGTGCCGTCATTGCATCTGTCTTCTGGACATTGTTGTGGTGGACAATCTTGTTCATCGGTACGATCAGAACAATCAGGTCTGCCATCGCAACGCCTCTCTGCTTCAATACAACGTCCATCGCATTGGAATTCATCATCTTGACAAATTTCAGCACAATCATCTTCGTCCTCTCCGTTAGGACAATCGCTGACTTGATTACATTTATCTACATTTGGAATACAGGTACCATCACTACATGTGAATTCGTGTTCATCATTGCAAGCTTGTGCTCTAACATTAGGCAGCAGATAGACTGCTATCAATGTTAAAAATATTAAATTTTTCACTAACAACCCCATGATGATGATGGGCTGTTTTCAACCTGATGTTAACTTCTCTCTATTATTTCTTAGTACTTTTAATGTTTTCTATTTCTCTTT
>Ga0075183_10048534_pt1 | contig 9875 bp, 3 predicted proteins | sample JI102314A2RNA_FD_77306 | JGI IMG/M metagenome (GOLD analysis project Ga0075183, IMG submission 77306) | Wastewater effluent complex algal communities from Wisconsin, to seasonally profile nutrient transformation and Carbon sequestration -... | ecosystem: Engineered > WWTP > Effluent > Algae...
GCGTCTGATGTGGCCTGTAAGCTGGCGGTTTGCAGGGCAGGGCAGGAGAGAGAGAGGAAGAAGGAAAGTAAAAGAGTACACTTAGTGAACAGGGGAAAATGCTATTGTGAGGAAAATTAGGAAGAATAAAAACCTCGTGAGATGGACATACAGATGGGATACTGTTTTTGTAATCACATTAATTTTAGTTTATACAGATTATATTAATCAATAATGTGAAATTAATTAAAATCGCTGTATGGTATATGGAAACTAACGGTATTGAAACAATGAACCGTTGGTATAGGTGGAGGAGTATGAGGACAATGGAGTAACATTGTTGCCGATGATAAACCACCCGAGGAAGTAGGCTGCGATAGCGAAAAGTGAAAGCAACATTTTTGTTGATTTAACGTTAGTTTTAACATAAATCAAGAAAAACAAAGCCTGCAACATATATTCGTATATCATAGCCTCAGGGATGATTTTAACCCACGCAAAGGTAGCAAGAGCATAGGGTAGGAGGATGGAAGAGGGCAACAGGGGGATGTTAGTCCAAAGAATGGCGAGTCCGGTGGCGTCGTTGGGAGAATTGAAGACAAAGTCGACAAACACATTACTAGTACCGTTAAGAGTGGAACCAACGATACCAGAACGGTGATTAGGGCCGCTGGTAAAAATGAGATAGGCGACGACGAGAACCAGAGCGAGATAGTAAAAATTGCTGAAAGCATTCGTAAGAATGCTGACAACATCACTATAGACGGAATCTAGGCGAACAGTGGACATTGTGGATCGACGTGGCGTGGCGACAGGTGGAGAAGCGCGACGCACACTACGAATAGGAGTTCGAACACGACGAGTAGACATGGTGAAATAAACATAAAGAAATGCAATATACTAATTAGAAATTAATAAGATGCATAAGAATAGGAACGTGCAACGGAAAACAGAAGTGGCATTTTGAAGGTACCGAATTGAAAAATCATAGGGAAATCATATTCAGAAATGTGAAAGTAACACAATGGTGAGTTACCAATCATGGATGTAAGATTGTAATAAGACACGAGTGATGATACTGTCACATTAAGATATATTTTAAAGTTCGGTAGAGATGGATCATCACAAAATGAAATACTGTTTGAAATAGTGAAAGTATTATGAGGAGCGTTACGCCATGTAGGTGCAAAAGGACGATCGGTATAAGGTGTTGAACCGAGATTGTTGGAATGGACATTGGACGCGGGATTATAGTGGAAATATCTGAAAGTGAATCGGGATTGACAAATAGTAGCAGGTTGGTCGATACATGCGACGTTAACGGATGAAAAATATACATTAAAAACGGGATATAATAACCAATAAGCTTTGACAAGACCAATAATTTGAGCAGCGTGCGCAGGCGGATAATAGGTTGCAGAGCATGGAGTTGAGCAAGTAATAGAAGTAACACCTGAAGAAACCTGAGGAACAGCAATAACGATATCAGTCAAAGATGAATTAGCCAATGTATTCGGAACCAAATAACCACTATAAGACAGACCATGACAACTACCAATAGAATAACATACAATGTTGGGGAGAATTTGCAAAGGTGCAAAAAATCTGGAAAAAGAACGAAACGAACCACCAGCAACCGCAACGGAGTATGCTATGCCGACAGATGGCGAAGGAAAATAATTAAAGCTGCAAGAACAATTACAAGTATTTGAAGCCATAGACAACGAAGTAGATAGCAACAAACTAGTTGTGATTGATTGCGAAGTAGTAGAGGTGGTAGTAGAGGTGGTCTGCGGAAATATAGTAGTAAACGGAGTTGTAGAACACAAAGGGCAAACAGGACAAATAGGACAAGTGCTATTAAAAGGTTGAAAATCAACGGTAATGACAGAAGGATCAGAATGATCTAGTTGAGAATCATAATTATAATAGACGAAACCTGAAGAAACAAATACCATAACAAAAAGGATGATGTAAACGTCACGAAAGTATATGTACAGCACAAAGACAATCATAGATATAACCAACGCATCAAGAAAATAATACGATGGAAATGTGCGAAAAGCACTAAATATAATTGTTTTTACAACCGTGACAAGCAAAGAGAACAATTTAATAATCAAGTGAACAATTACATCAACGATATATGGAAATTCAGATTCGAGAAAAAACAGAATGTCATTAAACAGAGATAAAAAGAAACCCTTAATAGCCAATGTGATATGAAGAAAGGTAGTAAGGAAGTAATCCTTGATAGAATAAGAATAAGACTGAAACGAAAGCGAAAATTCAACAAACGCATCTGATGCATTAAAAAGATATGTCGTTGAATGGGAGTAACAAATTACAAGATTAACAGAATAAGTCTGGTTGAACGAACAAAGAGACGGAACAAAATAATCGAAATCACGAACAAAAGATTGAAACACATCAGATCGAATAAAATCAGGAGGAGGAGAAGGCGTTATAGATAAGAAATTACTAATCGGTGGAACACGTAGAGTAGTTGGACGACAGTAGCGAGGACCACGAATAATAAGAGCGCTGAAGGAAAAGGACGGTATAACAGAATTCTGATAGCACACATAAGGTGAATAGCCAGAAAAATGAGAATTACTGATATACAAGAGAGAAGACGACGGTTGAAAATTGATAGAATAAGGCGTGTTGGTAAACTGATAAGATAATGCGTTAAAATCCAAACGATAGAAGGTACAAGTACCGGAGGATAAAACAATAACAGGGTAACAAAGAAACTGACGATTGTTACCATTCCCCGAAATAAGCATTTTACGATACGGACAAGAAGGTGTTGAAGGACAACTAGGAGTAGTAATAAAACTGTCGAGAAACGATATATCAAAAACTTGAAAACAATCGCGAGAATAATCGACAATTTCACATACACCAGTTGACAAGACCGAAGAAGAAAAATGCTGAGAACGAGGAAAAAGTGATAATGAATCATAAGGAAGTGATGCATTATACAAATCAGTTGGTCGCCAAGAGTAAACATAACCGATGAGAGAGACAAAAATAATTAAAAACATTTTGAAATGAGACTAACTAAATAGAAGTTACAAATTTATGCGAACAGATTCATCAATCTTTGCGGATGGATCAACAAAGAAGAAATCGGTGAAATTGGTCAAAATGAACGGTATGGACATATAAAAATGCCGAAAAGAAACATGCACTTTATACCTTTCTACTAAACCATCGTTAACAATATTGGAAATATTTGTGGTAAAACAATCCGGTGTGAAAAGAGAAAGGTAGGAAACGGCAATTTCCTTAAGCATCGAGAAATTTGGAACATCAGATCGACATAAAGAAAACAAAAATTTGATAGGATCAGGAACTACCACGAAACGATTATTGTCATAACAAATAAACTTCCCCGCAAAGTACAAAGATTGATAATTAAAACGTTTAATATCAAAATTGTATATTGTGGAAAATCGATAAAGTTGCAAATCGTCGCGTGAGAATTGGTGATCGAAAAGAAGTGAATCATCTCCGCAGAACAGAGAAAAAGAATCCGGACTAGGATGCCATTCTGAAAAGAGGACACACATCTGGTGCAAAGTGTTGCTAATAAATGTTGATGCGACGCCAGATTTCATTTGATACAAAACATCAAATTTAATACCTGTTGCAGTGGAAGAAAAACGGCAATAATGACGCATGTTGAACCATACATCACAATCCAACTTTGAAAAACCGAATGTTCGCATAAGCTTATATTCTACTAGAAGAGCTAACAATGATTGGGACTTATCATATTTGGAAATATCAAGTTCGACTTTTTGCATACCCATAATTCTATTTGGAATACGATTTGCCAATGAATCGATGTCAAGCTTGGTAAAAATGCATATATTGTTATTTAAAACGGAAAGAATTTTATCTCTGTACATACAGAACAAAGGGGAAAAATATGCATTTATGTTTTTGGGATGTGCAGAAATTGTTTGCAAAGCGGGGTAAATGTCAATAAAATCAGGAAAAACCTTCTTGGGAGAAGATTTAATACTAAAATCATAAATATTACCGGGTGTATCCGCAACGAGAGCGGACTGTTGTAGCAAATTACTAATAGTGATGCCTTGCTTTTGCAACCAAGCTTGAGTTTGAGACATTGAAGGTGAAATATTGACGCGCTCGAAGTTTTTACAACACTTGAAGAGAAAGTTCTTAACCATCAAATCAGCCTGTGCGTCGACATCGACATACAATTGCAGATTCGGGACGAGAAAGTTCCGTTTAATTGCTGCGAGTAATGTTTCATTAAAAATTTGCCCGCGACGCGTGGGTATAGGTGCGTGTAGATGTGGAGATAAATTGCATATCTCTGGTACGCGTGAAAAATTTTTTATGACATTAAATGAAACTTCGCGATCAACAAACAAATCGAGATTACCAATAGAATTAACCAAATAAGAATCGAACATAACTTCGTCGAAAGTGCGAATACCAATTATAGAAGATAACAAGTTTTGGACGTATTCGATGGAAATAGGGACGAAATGATAAAAGAAATCGGCATAACTATCGACCTGGCAAGAAAGAGGAAGAAATTCGGAATACGGTTCATCGAATAGCGCATTGGAAAAGAAAAATTCGGTAACGGTGGAAAAAACTTTTGCGTCACATTGTTTTGCTACTATACGAACATTTTTACTAAAACGATTAACCAAAATTAATTTATACACCATGGTGGGGTCGTACTTTTTAAATATAACGGGATCTACACATACATAAGCAACGTCTTGCTTGTGTAAGTCGTAAATTTGTCCGATAGTATTTAAAAAATATACTGATTTCATATCTCTCGAATATTTACCAAAATAATTGATATCACTAACTAAAGGAGAAATAAAATCAGCATGGTCGACACCGCCAGCGCGCAAAACAATATGTTTAACAGATTCAGATTGTGGTATAGCTTGTATTCGAAGTATAGAATCATACAAAAGATCAGACGTAATAGTAGCAAGACAATAATATGTAAGAGAATGGGTGTGACGGGTGAGTGCGGTATTGACTATGTACGGGTCATTGAATAAGGGATGTTGAGGATTACGATGAAGACGAACAATACGAATATGCTGAGCTTGACAACCTTGAAATTTAACTATAGTGGTTGAATTAGGGACTAAAACATTCTCCTCATCGGAGAAAACAAGATATTTGAAGGATTTGTCAAGATCATATATAGTATTTATTGGTACAATGGAAACGGATGTGCCGATTAAATCATTGTGTGTCATAATGGGTGGGGAGCCAGTTTTTTGCACATAGGATTCGGATATGAAAGCAGCTATGTCTGCCGGAATACGATAACTAACATTGAGGAAAGTGGTAGGTTTAATTGTATTATTGAATATACTATAATTGAGTTTATAATCGCCGAGGAGGTTGTGAAAATTCGCTTGTAACATGTCACCAGACAAAAAACAACGACGTGCGTTGAATTTTGTAAGCAATGACAAGATACAACCGACATGTTGTATCACAACTTCGTCGACAAAAACAACTTTGAAGGTTTCCGGTTTCATAGTGATGGCCTTAACAATATTGACGACTTCTTTCGGCGAATATTCACCGAGACGTGATTCGAAGTCGGTCACGGAATGGTTGCTGTGCAAAATAACTAGAGAATCTTCAAGTAAAGGATTATTAAGTATGGAGTGTGTTTTTCCGCAACCGGGCGCAGCTTGGCAAAATTTAATCTTGCATGATGGTGTGGTCAATGAATGTTTGTCGAGAAAAACTTGCTCGATAGCGGAACGACAAAACTCATTGAGGAAGATGCACTCTTCACCATTAATTATATCAAATTTATGATTATCAAGATAACGAATAGGCCTAAGCACTCCTTCAGCGGTAAAGAAATACTGATACGGTTTAATATCAAAAATCTTTCCGCCAAGAAAGTAGGTATTCGTTGCCTTGTTAACAGAAACAAGATATGATTTGTTGAAGAGTGCGTCCGCCTTGGTATAATCTTTCTTATTAGGAATAAGTGAATAAATTTTGTGGTTGCAACGTATGTTTGAGGAAACAATTCGGACTATTTCACGACAATAAGAATGATACTCAGCTATAGCCGCGTCGAGGTGACCACTGCCACCACGAACACAAGTAGACATTTCATAATGATTGTTGGAATAGGACATACAAAGCTCATGAAGAATAAGAGGATCACGATAAGAAATCAACGTCATAGGAGTGTGTATGTGTAAATTGCTACCTAGAACATAAGCAATTGCGGCCAAATCGTTTTCAGTGAGATTATAACCGAAATACCATTGTGCTAAGTGATTGGGTGGGGCAGTGGGAAAACGAGGATGTTGGGATATAGCACGAATAAAAGCGGCACAGTTGATATCATTATTGCGCGTGATTGCGTGTATACCACAGTTACCCTGACCGCGTGTTTGATAACGTGTATATTGGGTAGGTGCAGCAATGGTATGAACAAAATTGGCGCAATGTGATGTGTTTGGCGGAAGTTGAAAATTCGGAGGAGTAGTACCGTCAGTAGGAACGATGACAGTGGTACCAGTGAATGGGACAAGTGAACCGGAAGAGTTAGAAGAAGTCGCAGGAGGCTGTATCAATGCTTGAACGGTTGATGTAGCATAACAAAAATCGTCAGAATCATCGTCATCCGAATCATCTGATGAGTTAGCAGGCAACGGTATAGGAGGTAAAATTGGGTTTTGTTTTGCTGCTCTTTTAGCAAGAAATAAAGCAGCCTGCGAAGTCTTATTAATAACCGGGGGAGAAGAATGCGGTAATGTAGTAGGTGTAGGGAGTGTGCGAGTAGGGACAGTGACATTTGGATCTTGAGTAAACGCATAAGTGCCGGCGGTAGTAACTGTAGTGGTGAACAAAGATTTGATTTTTCCGAGCAGGGTGGTGGTGGTGGAAGCTGGAGTGAATACTAATTTTCTTTTGATGTTACGAGGTTTCTTGATTTTCTTTTTCAGATCAAACAATTGTTGTAAATCGGTGGGGTAAACATAATAGGCGTCATCAAGATTAACACCATACATACGGTCATAAAAATACAATATTGATGATCGATGCAACTTAATGATTTCAGCATATTGTCTATGAAAAACATTTCGGTTGTTTTGAGAACAACCGAAATTTCTACAGACAATATGAAATTCAGTATTTTGCGTCGCAACAATAGTTTTGTACAACTGTACAGAAGAAAAATTTTCACACAAACGAAATAACTGCGGAAGGATTTGACGTATTTCCGTTTCTGACTTAAACGGCAAAAAATGAACTTTGATTTGCGCACAACCACCAACCATCGTGCAACCAAGTACAAAATCTATCTCGGCATTAAAAACATTTAAACAATTAGGATCATCAAATTGGACTGCGAGATCACCATCAATATAATCAAATTTTTCATTCACTGTATAATAATTTAAAACTTCGGGTTTAAGAATATCATTATCGGCATATCTGAGCTCATTGAACAAAGGATTGTGAAACAATTCTGTGTTCCAATCACTAAAATCAGTGCTAATAATGGAAATACCAAAAACCGAAATATTAAACCTATCGATAATATACCAAGCTGATGCACCGGGAGCACCTAAACAAAGAGGGCGCTTGAATGTAATAGCGAATTTGGAAATGATATCAGCAGTTTTTAGGCCAGAAATACAAGGGTAACCAAAAGTATTTGTGGTCAGAGGAATCTGACGACGGTCAAACTGAGAAAAGGCTGTATCATAAACAGATTCGTACATGTTCATAGGAGCATCAATTAAAGGAATGGTGTCAGCGTGATTGAGTGAATAAACGACAAGATTATGAATTTCCATGATAATATATTCAACCGAAACATCGTTCTTAATCAAATAGATTTGAGAATTATGTTTCAGATAAATATTATTACCAGTAACGATGGAATAGGTGGACAAGATCGTGCAAATTTGATTGAAGGAGAATTGGGTGCAGGGATCGACATCTGGATAGTGAGCTTCCAAGAATTGACGAAGAGGAAAAACTGTGCGAAGAGATGGATAGAAGAAGCAATTTGGTACGAGCGGAGGTTTAGTGTCAGTAATTTGAGAGTTATAATTATTAAGAGAATGGACATCTAAACCAGCAGACGAATGAATCGGGGAGACAAGCAGTTGTAATTCCTCATCCAGTGTCAGGAATGTAGACTGAGTGCGAACTGCTGCATATTTATTATCTTTATAAGTATTACGGATGTGAGAAAGTATCCAAGAAATACGAACATCGATTGTGGACCAAGCTTCTTCTCGCAGTGTATTGGTGAGGGTGGTGGAAAATGAATCCGTAAAAGCAACATCGGCGTCAGAACGTGAGACAGGGACAGAGAAGATATTGTTAAAGAGTCGCACGAAATAGTTGGAGGAATTGTGTTTTTGAGTGCTCATAATATCATTCTTTATGATGGTATATCCTTGCGTCAAATTAAACTTGTGAATCATGACATCGATGTACAAAATATAAACTAGCTCTGCAAGTATTTGTGGTTCTATTTCATAAGTCGCTTTAAGTGCTGCACCATTGATAACTTCGCGCTTGCTGAAAGAGACAGCAGCAGTCATGACTTTATCAATAGTGCGAGAAGCATCAGGCAACTGGTAAATGAATGATGAAATAAGATCACATAATCTCTTGGAGACAACGAGGCGTTTACGGAACATTTTACGATTAAAAAATATATCTACCAGGTTTTCTACTCTGGGAACATCATTATAGGACCAATAATAAATGACAATTTTATCTGAATCCAAACAAAGAGGGATAGGACGACGAACAAAAGAATGCGGTACTCTGCAAACAGACTTTATAATAGTAAAGTAACAGACCTGATCTACTATTTGAGAAATTGAGAACAAGTATGGTCCAGAAATAGTATAAATAACAAAATTGCGGAGCAACGAAATATATTGTTCGTAATCGTGACAATAAGATAATTGAGTGTCATTTTCGAATGTGAAATAAATGATACGACGATTGTCGCGACGTTCAATAGACCAGTAGCATTGTTGTTTGTCCAAATAACCGCGGGTGGAATTGGAGGTTAGGATTGATGCATCGAAGATGAAACAACCAAAAGCTTTTTCGCAGTTAGATTCGGAGAGGATGGCTGAAAGTGCAGGAGTATCAATGTCATAAATGGAGTGTAGAAATGTGCAATACTTGGCACGAACTGGACAATTTTGTGAGACGTTATGACAATAATAAACATTTTGATGTTGCAAATAGTGCACCTGGTCTGGAGACGGATTGACGACATTATTAAAGTGATGATGAGTGTTACTACAACGAATAGAATCAGCATAAGACAAATTGGGTTGACACGCATGAACAAACAGGTTCTCTTGAGAATAATGTTGAACGGGATTACCGCCAACATCCTTGATAAGAATATTGCGGGAATCGCGATCGACATTAAAGTCATTGACGAATTTAAACCAAGACAGACGTCGATGTTCTCTGGCGAAGCCGTGAGGGGAGTAATCGACGGGAGTGAAGGTAATATTGAATTCGGAGAAAGTGCGGGTCAAAGCAGTTTGTTGATCAGGTTTGAGAGAGGCCTTAACAGTGAAAGATGGAAGTTTAGATTTAATCGCTGATATTGAAGTGACGGTTTGGGCGATATGGGCGCGATAAACTTCGTTTACGGATGCTGACGAAATGTGAGAGTCACAGACGTCTTGTAAAGTGAAGTTGGAGTTGGAGACAAGGTGATCCAAATGTACGGAAGGTGAAACCGACGGTACGCTCATGGTGATTGAAAATCTGTATGAGAGGACGACCTTGTGGGAGATAAATTAGTATCGGTAAAGAGTGAGACTCTGAGATATCGACAGAATTTATGT
>Ga0075183_10037972_pt1 | contig 9855 bp, 5 predicted proteins | sample JI102314A2RNA_FD_77306 | JGI IMG/M metagenome (GOLD analysis project Ga0075183, IMG submission 77306) | Wastewater effluent complex algal communities from Wisconsin, to seasonally profile nutrient transformation and Carbon sequestration -... | ecosystem: Engineered > WWTP > Effluent > Algae...
GTCGTGTCGAGCCGCTCAAGGGCCGTCTGGATCTGATTGAGCCATTCACGGGCCTCCAATACAAACAGGCCGAGAATTTCCCGCCGGACATGCGGGCCCTGGTCAGGCGCCTCGATCGTCGACTGGACCTGCGCAGGCTGCGCAGCTGCCTTGGGTTGCTCCACCGCGGCCTGAATCACGCCGGCGATCGCATCCAGACTTTCGAGCAAGGCGGCAAACTGATCCGATGCGCTCGTCGGCGTGACGGGCTCGGCAGCCATCGGTGCGGTTGCAAACGTGACGCGCTCCAATGCCGGTGAATCGACAGTTTCTGCGACCGACACCTGGGGCAACTGACTGAGATCGAGATACCGCGGCGGATCGGTCACCGCTGTCTCCTGTGCGCCGGTCACACGAAGCACCGGACGGGATGGGTAGCGAGGCGTGATTCGCACCACCACCCCTTCTTCGCCGCTGCTCAGGCGCACCTTGGTACCCAACGGGTAGACCGAGAGTTGCTCGACCAATCCTTTCATGATTTCACGGGGAAACGCAGTACGCTCCGTGTTCAATAACTCACGGATCGCCTCGTGCGGGAGGAGGCGCCGGCGGTAGGGGCGCGGACTGACCAACGCATCGAAGATATCGACGAGTCCGATGATCTGCGCCAGCTCATTAATTTCACGCCCCTTTAGACGGTTCGGGTACCCCTGCCCCTTTCCGCGCTCATGGGCCTGCAATACCACTTCGGCCAGCCAGGCATAGTCCGCACCGAGACGTTCGATCACCCCATACCCCAAACGCGGATGTTGCTCGACCAGAGCCCGCTCATCGGAGCTCAGACGGCCGGTCTTCGTCAGTAGATGCTGCGGCACGGCAAAAATGCCGATGTCGTGCAGGAGCCCGGCCAACGCCAAACGCCGCAACTCCGCGCCGTAATAGCCGAGGCCGATCCCGACCTTCGTCGCGAGAATGCTCACATTGACTAGATTGGTAACCAGCGGAGGGCCGACAGGACTGGAGAGGGCTTCAACGACTAACTGATCATTTTCCTGAATCGACTCGACGATGCTGCCGGCAAGATGGGTCAACTCCGTCAGGTTCACCGATTCCTGCCGTTGCACGGCGGCAGCGACCCGCATCAGCGCATCCTCAGCCTGCCGGTAGTGATTCTGCTCCATTTCCTCTTAGCCTCCAGCCTCGACGCGCTTCGTCACGCGGCACGCCTTTGTTTTCACCTCTGCATGGTCCAACGCTCCGAGTCAGACGAATCAGCGAAGCCGTCCGGAATGATCCCCATGGTGGAGGTGCGCCTTCAACTCAACGAAGCCTGTCCGGGAAGTCCTGTCCGAGGCCGGTCGCGCACTGTGAGGAGCGTCCTCAGGCGGCAGGCAGCAGCCGGCTCATCAGATCACGTTCCTGTTGTCCGGCGGTGATCCAGTCCTCAATCGTGGTCATCACGGCGAGAATGCGTGCTTCGACGGCCTGGACACGTTGGGACGCGATCACGATACGACGCTGGACAATCAAGGCCAGGAAGTTCTGAAGGCCGGTGAGAAAGGTCACCAGCGGGGTGGCATTGACCTGCTTGGCAATGCCCTGGAGTTGTTCGATTTGTTGCATGCAGGTGCCGAGCACGTTGCCTGGTTCCAAAACCGTCAATCCCTCGACCCGGAGCCTATTCAGGTTCTGCGCAATGCCGGGCAATGCTTGTCGCAGTGAGTCCAGGCATCGGGCGTCCGTGCTTTGGAGCTCACCCAGCAGCTGCTGAAACGCGGTCACCTGTATCTGGCTCTCCCCTTGTCTCGCTTCCTGCTCCAATCGGTGCATGACTTGTGGAATCAAACTGCGGGAAGGGACTTCCTTGGCAACCTGCTCGTCTTGAAGCATGCGAAGCGCGTTCAGGAGCGTGAGGAAATCGATGGCCGGTTCCGGTTGTGGAGGCGCGCCCTGCTCAGGACCAAGGTCCAGCGTAATGCCAGTGGCCATGGTGACGGACGCGATGACGAGACAGAACTGTTCACGGACCGTGCCGAAATCCTGCTTGGTCGCCGTCGTCCGGTCTTTCAGGGTGTCGATGAAGGGAAGCAGCGCGAAGGTGGCACGTTCGACATCGGGGAGGTTCACCGTGGCGGCAGAACCACCGAGACTGGTGATGCCCCTCACCACGGCATCCACCAGTTGCGCATGCCGATCGGTATCCGGCTGGCTTTCCAGTTCGGTCAGGGCGGAATGGATTTGGATGAGCCACTCTTGCGCCTCTTGACCGAACAGTTCAATCAGTTCTTTTTGAAAATCGTCTTCGGTCTGTTCTGGTTCGGTCGACACAGTGGCGCCCTGCCTCTGACCCATGCACTCGCCTGACATACGGACGAGTGACGGCCTCCTAGCGTTTTCCATTACCGAGTTGGGAGGCCAGCCCCGCGATCTCCCCCAGCTTCCTCGCCATATCTTCGAACCGGCGAGTCGACTGCTCCGCCATGTGCTCGGCTTCCATCGCCCGTTTCTCGAGCTGCATCGAACGCTCCTGCTCGCTGACCAGGGCGAGATCCAGCTCACTGGCACGTTGCGCCGTCGCTTCCAACTGTTTGACCTGAACCAACAGCGCCGCCGCAGCCTCCCGTTCAGCCGAGAGCGCCGCGTCCAGCTCGGCGATCTGAGCATGGGCTTTCGCACAGGCCTCTTCCAGCGCCGGCACCTTGTCTGCAATCTGTTCCAGCTCGACACGCTCCCGTCGCTGCATTTCCGCTTGCTCACGTTCAGCGGCCAAGGTCGCTTCGAGCTCGTGCACGCGCGTTTCGACCTGCTCAAGACCGGTAATCTGCTGCACCAATTGATTCGCCGCTTCCCGCTCTGCCTCCAGATGGGCCTCCAATTCCACGATGCGCGCGGCATGACGGGCCCCTTCCGAAACCTGTTGGGACAATTGCTGGGCACGATGCTGCTCATCGGCCAGAGCCGTCTCCAGTTCGCCGATCCGGTGCATCTGTCTCGAGACTTCATCCAACTGTTCTGCGAGAGCGGTTCGCTGCGCCCGCTCGTCGGCTAGACTCTGATCCAATGTGTGTGCATGTGACGACAGGGCTGCAACCTGCTCGTGCTGCTCATCCAACGCACGCTGGATGTGCCCGATCTGCTGGGTCTGCTCCAGACTCCGCCGACGCTCCTCGTCCAACTGCGCTTCGAGTTCACTGATTCGTGTGTCACGTTCCGCCAGGATTGCATGATGATGCTCATGATCATGCGCCGGCGTCGCCGGCTCAGCGGCATGGAATGCAGGGGCCGCATCCACCATCGTGTCGCGGGTCATCGTCGCCGGTATGGCGTGAGGATCGTCAAGACTGCTCGTGATCGGCTCGAGCGACGGCCGATGCTCCTGAGTGTCTACGCGGGCCTCTTCGAGTTCTTCCGGCACATGAATGGCGGGTGCGGCCGCGACCTCTGCCACGATAGATGGTTCCACGGCCACGTGCTGCTGCGGCAGTTCCGGAACCGGAGCAGGCTTTTGTGGGCGCTTCGTCAACAGGTCCAGCACACGGTCCTTGAGTGAGGAGCCCTGAAACGGCTTCTTCAAGACCCCGTCGGCCTTACAGGACTCCGCTTGTCGGGACACTTCATCGTTCACGATACCGCTGATCAGCAGCACGGGAAGATCCGCGAGGTTTGCCTGTCCCCGAATGTACGCACAGACCTCATAGCCGCTCTTGTCCGGCATGATGACATCGGACACGATGAGGTCGGGGCGATCCTTACTTAACAGCGCCAGAGCCTCCGATCCGTTCGCCGCAAGTGTCACCCCCATGCCGGCCTCGGTCAGGAGACGCTCGGCCACCTTACGGACTGCGATACTGTCGTCGGCAATCAAGATCTTTGGCATGTCGTTCCTCTACACAAGGCAAGGCTCATCACGCAGGACGGTTCGATGAGACCCCCAAGGTTGTCAGGTTGATGATAGGAAGTTCTTCTTCGCCGGCGATGCACGTTCCCGCGATGTCGGGATCGTTGCCGGCGCGATACTGCACTGCCGAGCGTGCCACCATGTGCAAGGAAGGAACCTGGGAATCGATACAGATTGCCAGCGGTCCATCCACATGTTTGACAACCAGACACAGCGGTTCACCATCCTGCAGGGAGCGCTTGAACTTCGCCGCCAGGTCGAATACCGGAAGACATCCCTTTTCCTGTCGGACGAGAGCGCGCACAAACGGCGTATCGCTGGGAACCGCCGTCAAGCCCGTCCACGGCATCACCCCGCCGATCTCCTCGGTTCTGGCGGCCAACCGTTGCCCGCCCACCGAAAACACCACCATGTGCTGCATCCGCGCCTCGGTCGCGCCGTTGCTACCCTTGTGCGGTTGTCTGCCTAGCTGAGTACGTAGCATGGTCGATCCTTGTAACCTACTTGGCCGATCCGACCGACATCGCCGACGCCTCTTCCAAGGCCGCCGAAGGCAGGCGGAGTCTGGAATCGAATTCGCCCGGCCGGCGCTCCGACACTCGAAGGGCAAACACATCCAAGACATTGGTCCGGGAGGGGAGCTCGAGCACCCAAAACGGATTGGCGATCAGCGCGATATACGACGACTCAACAAACAATCCGAGTAATCGCTCCCGCTCCCCTCCCCGAAACTGCGCAGGGAGCGGCTGGATCAGCGTCCGTTCGACATCGATGAGGCCCACGACCTTGTCCACCGCAAAGGACCGCGATCGTTGCTCATTGGCATAGAGCACGATCCGGGTCTCAGCCGTGACGCCTTTGGCCTGGATCGTCAAACGACGGGCGAGATCGGTGCGTTCGTAGGAAGCATTGGCCCAGGTGACATGCCCGTCCTGTCCTCCCTCAGCCGGAGTCACAATGCCGCGAACCCAGTGGGAGGGAAAGGCCACATGCGTGGGGCCCATGAGCGCCACGAGAAACCGGACCGCCAGCCCGCTCGACACCACTGCTGTCTTATGTCCCCGGAGCCCCATGCCTGTCCTTCATTCTGCCAGTAACGGTACGAATCGACAAAACGTTCCTATTTTTTCACGACGCTTTCGTGGCCTGTCCACTTGCGGACTTCCTGGATCAGGGCGCGTTCTTCCACCGGCTTGGCAATGTACCCCGAGGCCCCCACACTCACGGCCATCTGGCGATGCTTTTCACCCGCCCGCGTGGTCATGACGAGAATCGGTGTGGTCTGAGTCTGCGGCCTGGCGCGAAGCGCCTGAATCACCTCAAAGCCGTTCAACTTCGGCATTTCGAGATCGGTAATGATGAGCTGATACTGCTGCACCAATGCCTTGCGACAGCCTTCTTCCCCGTCGGTCGCTGTTTCGACGGTATACCCGGCCGATTCCAACATGCGTCCGACAAACTTTCTGATGCTGAGCGAGTCATCGATCAACAAGAGCGGAAGCTGCGTATCCGGAAGCTGCGGCGAAGCGGGCTGCGCCGGTCCCTCAAGCATCGGCGAGGAGGCGGGGTTTTGAATGACCGACATGGCCTCATGGTATTCGCGAGTCGTCAACCGGCTGACGTCCAGAACCAGCACCACACGCCCCTCGGGATCGATAGTCGCGCCACCGAACACGGACCGTTCATACGGCTTCAGCCCACCCAATGATTTAATGACGATTTCCTGCCGGCCCAGCAATTCATCCACCGCGCAACCGAGCGCGCCGGTCGAGGTTCGAACGACGACCACGGGAGTCGCTCCCTCAATGGTGCCGGCATCCCGGCGAATGAGGCTGCCGAGCGGATAGACCTCAATGGCTTCGTCGCCGATCTGCAGCACCGATCGATCCCCCATCTGCTGGATCGTCGACGCCGTCGACATCGTGACCTCGCGCACGCTCGGAAGCGGAATCGCGTAGCGCTCCTTCCCGACCCGAACGAGCAGCGCGGTTGCGATCAAGAGGGTGAGCGGCAAATGCATCGTGAACTTGGTGCCCTGCCCGTAGACGGATTCCACTTCGATGTGGCCGTTCATCGTTTCGATGACCCGCTTGACCACATCCATACCGACGCCGCGTCCGGCCTGATCCCCGACCGCCTCGGCAGTGGAAAATCCCGGCAGGAAGATGAACTTGATGATTTCGCTCTCCGGCAATGAGTCCGCGACATCCGCTCGTACCAGACCCAGCTTGACCGCCTTGGCCTTGATCTTGACGATGTCGAGCCCCGCTCCGTCGTCTTCGACTTCGATGAGCACCGAGTTCCCTCGATGCGCGGCGTGGAGATAGATCGTACCGGCCGCCGGCTTCCCTTGGCTGCGACGGATACCCGCAGGCTCGATCCCGTGGTACACCGCATTTCTGACCAGATGGACAAGCGGATCGACAAGCCGCTCCACGACACCGGTGTCGATTTCGGTATGTTCGCCGGACGTGACCAAATTGACTTCTTTTCCGGTAGCGCGGGCCATCTCACGGGCCGCGCGGCGGAAGCGCGTGAACGGCGTCCCGATCGGCACCATGCGGGCGCGGGCAATTTCATCGCGCATCCCCAAGGTCAGCTGTTGCAGCGACCCCATGTCGTCCTGGGCACGATGGATCGATCCGCTCAGCTGCGACATCGATTCGGTGATGTCCGCGGTGACCTCGCTGATTCGCCGGGCCAGGATGTTGAAGTCGTCGTACTTGTCGAATTCCAGGCTGCCGAAATCGCTGACGCCCGGATACGCCTGTGGCGCGGCTTCGCCCGAAGACGCGGGAGAGGGCTGAAAGGAAAAGGTATGCTTGTCTTCGAACATGCGTACGGCATCGGTCAGCCGGTTCTTGTTGGCCAAGACCTGTGTGGCCAATTGATCCAACGTGCGCAGCCGCTGCTCCAGCCGGCCGCGATCAATAACCAATTCGCCGACCAGATTGAGGAGGCGTTCCAAACGATCACGGCTGACCCGGATCACCTCTCGCTCTTCGCCGGTCTTCCCATCGACGCCTTTGGCCGAATCCTGCCCGTCGGCTTCGCGAATTTCTTCCACCGAGGCGCCTTCGGCAATCGATGAGACGATGGAGTGATCTTGGTCCGGTGCCGGCTGAGCCTGTCCCAGTTGCTTCAACTCCTGCAAGGAGTTCGCAAACCGTTGTCTCGTTCGCCCCACCATGGATAAATCTCTCCGCATCAAGGCGCGAATGACATCGATTGAGCGCAACAGGACATCCGTGTGACCGGGACGGAGCACCAGCTGCCCTTCGCGAACGGCGCCCATGAAGTCTTCAATGTGATGAGTCAGATCACCGATCGCCTGAAAGCCTACGGTATAAGCCGAGCCTTTCAGCGTATGGGCCGTGCGGAACAGTTGGTGGATCGTGTCGGGATTGCCCGCGTCCTTATCGACTCGCAGCAAGTCGGCTTCGAGGCTTTCCAAATATTCCTGCGCTTCCGGCGCGAAATAGGACATCACCTCAGAATCGAGGGCCGGGATCAGATAGGCCTCGGAGAGCTCCTGGGAGTCCGCCTCGCTCATGGAGTGCACGGCGGATTCGGGACCGGATGTGGCGGCAGGCACGGACTCCTGCACCGACTTTTCTTCAGGCCGCCTCGTCTCAGCGGCAGCCGCTGCAGACTCACCCTGGCTCACGCCCTGCTCCAATTCTCTGAGCTTCGTCCTGATGCGAGGCACCTCCTGACGCAAGCGCGTCAGTGATTGAGCGTCCCGCGCCATCAGGGAACGGATCACGTCCACCGCCTGTCGAAGAACCGCGATCCAATGCGGCGCAATCGTGACAGCGCCCTTTCGAACGGCCATCATGCAGGATTCAATCGGATGAGAGAGATCTCCCACGACCTCAAATCCAACGGTATAGGCCGACCCTTTCAGCGTGTGCGCCACCCGATACAATTGATGAATCGTGTCGGCATTTGCCAAGTCGGAGTCCAACCGTTGGAGGAGGGTCTGAATCGTGCTGAGGTATTCTTCTGCCTCCGGCGAGAAGTAGGACAGCACCTCTTCGTCCAGGACAGGAATGAGGTACTCATCCGCCGGCTGATCGGAACGCTGCACAGACTCTGCCGACGAGTCACTCGAAACGGCCGGCATCAAGTCGGAGTGGCGCCGGACAAATCCCTCAACCACGGAGGCATCGTCCCCTCCCCCACGCCCGATCTGCTGGACCTGCCCTCGAAAGGACGCGGCAATCTCGCGCATCAGGTGCATGGCTTCGGGCCAGCGCGCCGCCGGAATCTCCTGCACTCGTTCGAGCGTATCTTCGAGTAGGGCCCCGAGTTGCCCGAGCGCCGGAAACCCGTAGAGGAGCGCCGCGCCTTTGAGCTTGTGGCCGACCGTGTGAAACTCGGCGACGTCGCCCGGTTCCGGATGCGCCTTCCCATCGGGATGCAACGCTTTCCAGAAGCGCCCCATATCGTCGCCGGCCTCGGCCACGAAAATGTCCAGCAACTGGTCGCGATCGAAATCAGCGCTCATTCACCCACTCAGCATCCGAGCGGAGGTCGGTCACCGCTCTTCAAGAATTCTCTTACGCGAGCTTGAACTGAGCGACCGAAGAGTTGAGGCCTTCGGCCAGTTTTGCCATGTCTTCGATCGTGAGTCGCGTCGAGTCCGTCTGCTTCTGCGTCGCCACGGCGCCGCCCGTGAACTCCTTAATGGCTCGACCGACTTTTTCCGTCGAGGCGGTCTGTTCGGACGCCGCGCTCGCGATGTTCTGGGCCAACTCGGAAGACCGTTTCGCAATGTCTGAAATTTCAGCGAACACGTCGCCGGTCCGGAGAGCCGAAGCGGATCCGGCTTCCACCGCCTGCGTTTCATGCTCCATGGCCACCACGGCATCCTGCGTTTCCGTTTGAATCACTTTCACGAGGTCGGCGATTTCACGTGTGGCTTGCGTGGAGCTTTCCGCCAGCTTTCTGACCTGGTCGGCGACGACGGCGAATCGTGCGCCGGCCTCACCCGCGCCGGCCGCCTCAATGGCGGCGTTGAGCGCGAGCAAGTTCGTTTGATTGGCGATATCGCGGATCGTCGACACGATCTGTGAAATTTCGAGTGAACGGTCACCGAGGCCCTTCACCTGCTTGGACATACGTTGCACCGCCGACCGGATGCTCTGCATGTCGCGCACGGTTTCCTGCACCGCGACGTTGCCGCGTTCCGTGGCCGACAGCACCTGCTTGGCGGAGTCGGAGGATGCGCCGGCCGTAGTGGCCACTTGACGCATACCGGCGGCCAACTGTTCGACCGCGCCCAGCGTACGCACGGATTCTTCCGCCTGCACCCGGGCTGTTCCGGACATTTGACCGGCTGAATCCCGCAGGGTACCGGCTGACTTGTTCACCCGATCGGCCGCCTCGCGCACCTGCTTCAACAATTGTCCGAACCGCGCGATCATGAGGTTGAACCCGTCCGCAAGGTTGCCGAACATGTCGGCCGTCACTTCGCCTCGCCGGGTCAAGTCTCCTTTACCGACTTCGGAGACCAGCACGAGGAATTGCATGAGCCGTTTCTGCATCAGGTCGCGCTCTTCCTCCGTCGACACCAGGGCGGTAATACGATCGAGCATGGAGTTGAACGCGGTGGCCATCTGGCCCAACTCATCGTGCGACTGAATCTTCGCGCGGGCCTGCAGATTGCCGCCGGCGGCCTGCGTCGCGACATTGGCGATGTGGCTGATGCTCCGGGAAAGGAACGTCGCTAACAGATATCCGACGAACAATCCGAGTGCCACGGCGACCAAACCGCCGGCCACCAGAATCAGGGTACCGTTGCTGGCCAAACCTTGCGCATCATCGTTGAGGTCCTTGGCGACGGCCTCAATGGCAGTGACCTGCTCATTGTGACGTTTGACGGCATTTTCGAATGAGGGCGTCAAATTGACCGTTAAGGCCAGGATACCGAGGGCCCGCATTTGCTCCGCTTGCGTCGATGACAGGACGTTACG
>Ga0075183_10109512_pt1 | contig 9610 bp, 8 predicted proteins | sample JI102314A2RNA_FD_77306 | JGI IMG/M metagenome (GOLD analysis project Ga0075183, IMG submission 77306) | Wastewater effluent complex algal communities from Wisconsin, to seasonally profile nutrient transformation and Carbon sequestration -... | ecosystem: Engineered > WWTP > Effluent > Algae...
ACGGTCTCGGGTGCGGACGCCGCGGCCAACGCGGCGTGGCGGGTCAAGATCGCGCTGGACTCGATCCCGCGACACGTCGGCTCCACCGTGCTCGTCAACTCGGTCTCGCACAACATCCCGCGGGAACAGGGCGCGCTTATGCGGGACGGCGTGAGCGCGTATGCCGGTGGCGGGATCTCCCTCGCAACCGGGCAGGTGGTGCCGAGGGTGCCGCAGATCGCCAAGGGCGGAACGTATGCGCTGTGGGCTGAGCGCAAGACCGGCTGGGAGGCATACATTTCCGGCCTGCCGGCCGAGCGTGACCGGAACGTGAGGATTTGGCGGGACGCGGGGAAGCTGCTGGGGATGCCGGACTGGCTGCTGGCGGCGGCCACGGCGCGGCAGTACGCCGCCGGTGAGTTGCAAGGCCGGTACGCCTCACAGCAGGCATATGCCGCTGCGCAGGCGCACGGGGTGGCCGTGGACCAGGGCAGCCCGGGCGCGATCGCTCGAGCGGTGGAGGCGGGGGTGCGCGCAGGTATGGCTTCGCTGACCCTCAACGGCGACACGGTATTTCGCGCGTCGCGGCGCTCGAACGCGAAGCTGACAGGCACATGGTGACCACGCTCACGGTCTCGGACGACGGGATGCTAGCGGCAGTAGCAGACGCATCCTTCCCGGGGGTGCTGCTGCGGGTGCGGCGGCGCCTGACGCACCGGATGCGGGTGGAGCGGTCACTGCCGGAAGGCGCCTGGGAACCGGTGCGCTCAGGTGACCCGGTGCGCCTGGTCGACGGCGAAGGCTGGGCGTATGACGCCGAAGCGCCCTGCGGCCGGACGGTGGCCTACCGGGCCGCCCCGCTCAACTTCGAGTCCTGGTCGTCGGTAGCGGTGGACACCTACCGCCTGCGCGAATGCGAGGCGTGGCTGACGCCGCTCGCGGACCTGACGCGGTCGGTACGGGTGCGGGTGATCCACCCCTACGAACCGACCGCGGACGGCACAAGCGAGGCGCTGACGTTCCCCGGCGGCGACCGCGTGCTCCTCGCGTCCGGGCAGTCGTCGCTGAGCATGCTCGCCGGGCGGTCGACCCTACGCACCGAGGGCGAGCGGCCGTGGCGGGCACTGCAGGCCGCGCTGGCTGTGCCGGGCGCGAAGCTGCTGCGGGCATCACCGGAGCACGGCATCGACGACCTGTATTTCGGGGTGACCGGGGTGACGCACGGCCGGCCGGGTCAGCGTCCCGGCTGGGAGCTACGCGACACGGAGGTGTCGTGGCTGGAGTGCCGGCGTCCACCGACGACCGGCGCCGCCTTGGTGATCCCGGGGTGGACGTACTCGGATCAGGTCGCGGGCGTGGGATCACTGGCGACGCTGGCGGCGCAGCACCCTACGTGGGGTGAGCGGCTACTCTTCGGCGTGATGGAGGTGGCGCGTCTTTGACCGCGACGCCGCCCGACGTGGCCCTGATCTACCGGGCCGGCCAGTGCGTGGTCTCGAGGACCCGGGCGTGGTTGACTTTCCCGACGTCGGGCGAGATGGTTGACTTGCCGGTGATGGACATGGACGGTGAGGCAGATCTCGACGCGGACGGCTGGACCGCCTCGGTATCGGGGTGGGTTTCGCCTACGGTGCCGGAGCAGGCGATGGAGCTCGCCGGGCAGTGGCTAACGGTGATGGTCGAGACGCTGCTGCCGTCTGGGCAGTGGCGGCCCCGGCAGGTGTTCGGCGGCCGCCTGATTGTGACCAAGCGGACCGGCGCGGGCGCGTGGTGGGTCGAGGCAGCGACCCCGGACTACCTGCTTACCCGGGCGCTGCACGTGCGACCCCGGCGGGTCACAGGCTCAGCTATCGCCGTCGTGGACTACCACTGCACCGAGGTGCTGGGTATGCCGCTGGCCGTGGAGGGCGTGACCGACATGCCGCTATCGACGCGCATATATCCGGCCGGCGACGAGGGCGGGCCGCTGAAGGCAGTCAAGGAGGCCGCGCAGGCGCTCGGCGCGTGGTTCGGGTGCGGCCCCACCGGGCAGCCGTTCCTACGGCCGCTGCCGTCACTGGCGTCCCCGACCACGGAGACGCTGCAGCAAGGCGAGGCGCTCGGGGTGGCGACGTGGGCCACGGACGAGGCCGACCGGGCGAGCGTCGTCGTGGTCGTCAACCGCGACCGCGAGGGCCTGATCGGGTGGGACGCCGACCTCGACTCGACATCCCGCACGTATGTCGGCGACTCGGCGGCGGAATACCTGACGCAGATGAACCACGGCCGCCGGCCAGGGTACGGCGCGGTCTACGCCAAACCGCTCGACCTGCCGGTGCCGGACGCGATGGGCGCGACCTACGCGGCCCGGGCGGAGCGAATGCGCCTACAAGGGTCAGCGTCGTCCTTCTCGATGCTGTGGAACCCGTGGCGCTGGCCGGGAGACGTCCTGGTCGCACGCTTCGCCGACGGCTCAGCGTCCCGGCACCTCATAACGTCGATGCGCCTGCCGATCACGGCGGGCGGACTCATCCAGCCGGACACCCGGCAAGCAGCCTAAGGAAGGGGTGGCGAGTGAAGAACGTCGCGGCCGAACTGGCCGATCTCATGTCGGACCAGGTCACGTCTCTACCCGCTGACGTGCAGCGGGCACTGGACGAGGTGAGCGTCAAGGCAGCCAACACGTACGACTCGGCCAGCGCCCGAGACGCCGCATGGGATGGCGTGCCTACCGACGTCCTCGGGGTCGCGCTTCTGCGGGACCGGGCAGGTGTGGTCACGGTGCGCAAGCCCGGTGTCTTCGCCGACCCGGCGGAGCGGTGGGGCGAACTGCAGCAGAAGATCCGGCGCGCGGCGGGATCGTTCACCCTGGACTTCGCAGACACCGCGGTCGTATCGGATCTCAAGGTGATCTCCTTCCCGTCCGGCCGCTTCCTCAACCCGCCGCGGGTCGACGTCTTCTATACCGCGCCGGCCGGGAACACCCGGGTTGTGCAGGCGCGGGTGATCCCCGGCACCAGCACCGCGACCGGATGCAGCGTGCAGGCGGTCATGGTCGGTGGTGCGACCGGCGCGTCCACGATTACGGTTCAGTACTACGCCGAAGAATGGTGGTAAGTCGTGGCAATTCTCTCTGCGGGTGGCGGCCTCTCCGACATCCTGCTGGTCCCCGGCCTGGGCGGCACCATCGCTGTCGCGCCGCTGGAGGACATCACACTCTGGAGCGCTGAGAGCGGCGGCACGCAGTGGACCTCGGTCCAGTGGGCGACGTCCGGGCAGGCGTGGCCGGCCGGGGTCGGACAGACGGACGCGCTGGGCCGGGTCCCCTCGGTCGGCATTGACGTGGCCCTCGCTGACACGGCGACCGTGGAGGTGTGGGCGCAGCGGCAGGCGCGGCCGGGGCGCCGGTATCGCCTCTCGACGGGCACGGCGGCGACGGGCTCGGTGCTGACCGACCTTACCATCCCCGGCTCGCTGACGATGGGCGAGGCACCCGACGACGTGGTGATCCGCGCCAAGGGCGACGGCACATCCCTGGAGCAGTCCACAGACGGCGGCGCTTCGTGGTCGCCGCTCACCGGCGGCGGCGGCGGCGGCGGGTCGGTGCTCGTGGCGAGGTATACCGGGGGCTCGTGGCCTGCCCGCCCGGACGGCGGCACGGGGATCACCGTCTTCTGGCTTTCAGCGACCCCGGGCGTGCCGCTACCGCCCGGCGCGATCGCGGGCCATGACCCCGTGTGGATTGCGACCGCCTGATGGCGCTCTCAGTCAACATCACCCCGACGCGGGTGGCGCCCGGGGCGACGGTCACGGCCGTCGTCACAGGCACGCCCGCGGAGATCGGACGTGTCTTCGTGCCCTTCGCCGGCGGCGGCGGCTGGGGCTTCATCGACGCCGCACCGGCCACAGCCACGGACACCTCCGGCGCAGTGTGGACCGTGGCGTCTCGCACGGCCACGACGGTCACGCTGCGGGCGACGGCGCGTCGCGGGTCGACGCCGCCACCTCCCGGGTCGGTGACCCACGGCCCCTTCGTCGCAACATGGGACGTGCTGGACGACCCGGGCGGGCCAGGGGTCCGACCTGCCCGCGCGGGCGAGTTCACCAACTCGCTGTGCGTTGTCGTGCACCCGAGCCGCACCACGTATGTCAATGCGCGCACCCGGCTGGTCGGGTGGCTGCGCGAACTGGGCGCGGGCACGGTCCGCACCGGCTGGGCGTGGGACGGCGACCACACCACCGGCGGCGGCACGGCCGGGCCGGTGATGCGGACCCTGGTCGACGGCGGGCTAAAGCTCGTAGTCCCGATGAGCAACGCGAAGCCTTTCTCCTCGGTCGCGGCGCACCTCGCCTTCTTTGACGCACGGCTCGCGGAGATCCGCGACGCCGGCTGGGGACCCTCCCTGCGGGCCATCGAAGGGCAGAACGAACCCAACAACCGCAATGACGACTTTGACACGGTGATCAAGAGCACGCAGGAACCCCTCTACAACAAAAGCAAGGCGATCTTCCCCACGGTCCCGGTGCTCACGCCCGCGCTGATCGGTTACAAGATGAAGTTGGACGCGGGCAAGATCGCGCGGACCGACTCGAACGCGCCAATCACCAACTTCTGCAACGGCGTCGCCGCACACTCATACTTCGGAGACAAGCGGCCCTATATCCCGATGGACTCGTGGGTCGGGCCGCAGCCCTCCGGGTCCACAGAAACCCGATACCGGCTCTGGTACGCGGTCAACCACCTCGGGCTCAACTGCACCTCCCCACCCACCGCTGGCGGCCCCAAAATATGGTGGACCGAGACGGGGTACCACAATTACCTCCCCGGCGGCGACGACGATACGGGCAACGGCGTCACGGAGGCAATCGGCGGACGCTACTCCCCGATCGCGTGGGCGGCAATGTTCCGGGCAGGGGCGCCGCTCGTGACGTTCTACGAGCTGATGGACGAGACCGAGATGCCGCCCGGTGACGAGCAGCATTACGGGCTGAGACGCGCAGACGGCACCCCGAAGCCGGCTTTTACAGCCCTCGCGCGCCTGTCCGCGCTGGTCAAGGACACCGGGACCAACGCGCTGACGTTCACCCCGGCCGCGGTGCAACTGCGCATCACCGGCGCGGAGTCCCTGGTCTTGGCCAAGTCCGACGGCTCCTATCTGCTGCTGCTGTGGCACAACACGGACGGCGACCGCGCCGCGGCCCGCGTGGTCTCAACCGGCCGGTCGTACCGGTCCACAGCATGGACAGACCTATCGACCACGGGCGTGGAAGTCACGACCGCGCGGACGGACATGTCCTTCGCTATCAACGACCACCTGACGGTGGTCAAGCTGACCCCGGCGACGTAAAAGGAGTAAACCAAGTGGCTTTAGCGGCAACAGATGTGGTGCCCCGGCTCTCGACCGGCAGCACCGGCACGCGCGGCAACACGTCCGCGTCGACCCCGGCGGCGTCGCTGGGCAAGTACGTCTCAACCACGGCATGGTCCGCCAGCGTCTTCGACATAATCACCGCGGCCGAGAACGCCGCCTCGACCACCGATTACCGGTGCATCTTCGTGGTGAACATCTCGGCGTCTGACACTGCGGGCGCGGTGAAAGTGTGGCTCGGGCAGGTCGCTGGCGGCGCATCAGTGGTGATCGCGCTCGACCCGCGGGCGGCCTCAGCGGTGGACTCGACCACGGCGCAGGCAGCGGTGACGACCTCGGAGACGGTGGCGCCGTCCGGGGTGACCGGGTGGGCGGCCCCGACGACCGCTGACACGGGGCTACTCGTCGGCACGCTCGGCCCGGGCCAGTGCCGGGCGCTGTGGATCAAGCGGACAGCGGCGAACACATCGGCCATGACCGGCGACGGATTCAGCCTGACCTTCCGATCGGAGGCGGTCTAAATGGCGGTCGTACCTGCCTCGGTATCGGTGGAGCGGCTGGCGATGAAGCGCGGCGTCTGCGTGACCACGTGGGCCGACGGCGGCTCCTACGCCAACGTCTCCAACGTCATCGCGGGCCTGCAGGAGCTCCGCCCGTGGATCATGCGCTGTAACGTCACGCAAGGCGACACGGGCCAGCGGACCTACATTAACGCGATCCGCGCGGCGTGCCCGTGGCTCAAGATCTCGGGCATCGTCGGCAAGCCTTGGCAGGGCGGCGCGCAGGCCGACGCACAGGCGATGGTGGACTGGCTGGCGACGTACCCCGCAGGCACCTTCAGCTACTTCGAGGGCTGCAACGAGTGGAACATGTTCTGGGACAAGGGGCCCTCCCCGCGTCCTGATGGGCAGGGCGGCCGCCCCACCTGGTACGCAAATATCCGCGCGTATCACCAGGCGATCTACCCCAAGCTCAAGGCGCGGTTCCCGGGTATCCCGGTGATCCAGCCTTCGCTGGGCAAGCGCGAGGGCTACAGCCTCATGGGCAACCTTGCCGGGGCATGCGACCTTGGCAACGCCCACGCCTATACGGGCGGAAACGCGCCGGGCACCTCGGGTGACCGGATCACGGGCGAAATCGCTAACGTCCGCACGATCTGCGGCCCGGACCCCAAGCGGATCTGCGTCACCGAGTGGGGCTGGCACAACAAGACGGACCACGTCACGGGCGGCCACAAGCCGACCCCGCCGGACGTGGCCGCTATCCAGTGCCTGCCGTACTTCTGCGAGTACGACCGCACGGACGATATCGCCTGGATGAGTAACTACGAGCTCGTCGACGACCGGGCCGAGGCACCCGGGGACGAAGACGGGGGCCGCCACGAGCGGCACTTCGGCCTGTTTGAGCTCAACTTCACGGCGATCAAGGCGCAGGGGGCGGCGCACCGCAACGTTGGGCGCATCATCGAGCGGGCATACTCGGGCAGCGTCTCGTGGGGTGCATGCACAATCACGGTAACCGGGGCGTCCGATGCAGCGGTGATGGTCTACGACCGGCCGGACGGGCGCAAGATCATCTGCCTCTGGCGGCGCGGCGTCGTCATCTACAACAACAACACGCGGCTGATGGTCTCCCCGGCCCCGGCCGCGCAGAATGTCACGGTGACCTTCTCTGCGGCGCGGAAGGTGGACACCTTCAAGCCGCACTCCAGCTCGGACCCGATCACCTCGCTATCGTCCGCGTCCACCACATCAGTAACGGTGCCGCTTGTCGCGGAAGGCGCGATGCTCGTCGTCGGCCCGACCGGATCAACACCACCTGACCCGGTGGACCAGACAGTGACGGCGACATTCACCGTTGGTGGGTCCTCGGTGTCCGGCTCCTATGTGGTGACCCCGTGATCTGCATGCGCGAGAGGAGCGCCCAATGACGACCAAGGTCTACGTCCACGGGACGACCCGCACCTACTCCGATCGGCCCACCGCGGCCTGGGTGTCGGTGGCGCTGGCCGCCAGCCCATCGTGGCCGCACGTGCAGACCACCGACGACCTCGGACGGGTGACGCACATCCGGCCGCCCGCCTCAATCGCCACGGACGCGCAGGGTCGGTGGTCCGTCGAGCTAGTCCACGCTGAGGGCGTCCAGTACCTCATCACTTGTGACGGGGTGACGCGGCTGCTCGACCTGGGCGCGGTGGACGGCTTCGGCGAGCCGATCTACCCCGAGGGCGCGCAGGTCGAGTGGGCGACCCTGCCGTCCGACTTCGTAACGCCACCCCCTCCGGTCACGTCGATCGAGCTCTACCTGGAGGCATACGCGAGCGATCAGGTGCCCGATGCCGTCGCGGCATACCTGGGCGCCAACAGCGGGCTGATCACGGACTCCGCCACGGCGGCGGGTGCTGCGGCCGGGGGGGCGGCTGCTGCGGCGATGCTTGCGACCATGCAGGTAGATGTGGCGGCGGAAGGGTGCGTCCTGGATGGGGTCACCGATAATCGGGTGGCCTTGCAGGCGGCGGCGGACAAGGCGCGTGCGCTGGGCGTGCCCCTGCACGTGCCGCCGGGGAGGCTGGCGTGGTCTGGCGAGGTCAAGTTTTACACCTCATCCCGGTGGGAAGGGTCGATGGTCTATGACTCGACCTCGGCCGATCCGCCGCTGCTCACCATCGCCCGCACCACGTCGCCCACCACGACCCCCGGGGCGGGGCTCGGCGGGCTGACGGCCGGGTCCACGGTTGTCACGGGCCTAGGTGGGGCGGTCGGGTGCCTGGTGCTGACCTCCACGCAGGAGCTGATCAAGCGGGACGGGGGCACGGCCTACACCAAGCAAGAAGCGTGCTCCCTTGACGCGACAGGGCGGGTCATGCCGCCACTTGCGCACACCTACGACCCAGCCCTGACCACGGCGACGATCTACCCGGCCGAGGCGCCCGTCGAGGTGGACGGCCTCAGCGTCGAGGTGGTCGGGTCGGGGTCGCCGACCACGGGGGCTGGCTGGTCCCGCTGCGTGGAGGTGTCGCGTGACGGCACGACCGTGCGCGGCTTCTCCGCGAGCGGCGGCAGCGCTGACCTGACAACGGCGCTACGTATCCGGTCGTGCGTCGGGGTGCGGGTAGAGCAGCCGGTTATCGAGGGCTTTATGCAGGCCGGGTACGGCTACGGCGTCTTCGCGTCGCTCTCATCCGACGTGGAGGTGATCCAGCCGCGGATCAGTCGATGCCGGCATACCGTCACATCCACGTACGCCAAAGCTGTCACTGTGCGCGGGGGGTCGCTGAGTGGCGCCTTCGACGCGCACTGGGCGACGGGCATGACCTTGGATGGGGTCGCTGTGAGCGTCGCGGCTGGGGAGTCCGTGATCCAGGTGGCCGGCGCTGACCTGACCGTGCGGGACTGCACGCTCACCGGCGGCCGGTCAATGATCGGCATCCGGGAGGACACTCCCGAGCTGGCTGGGGCTGTGCGGGTGACCGGCACGACCTGGCGGCCGGGGACCTCGGACGCGACCGTGTGGGTGATCGGCGGCACCAGCCTCAATAACGCCTCTACCTTCGCCTTCGGGCGGACCCTCACCCTGCCGTCCGACGTGACAATCGACGGGCTGACGATCATCACGGCCGGGACGACCGGCTTCGCGCGCGTCCTCAGCGACACAGCCCGGTCGTGGTCCCGCACCAACTGGGGCCGGGTACGGCTCTCCCGGATCGCCCATTCGGGGCCTGCGCTTTTCAGCGCGGCCACGTACGAGCTTTCGGGGCGGGCGGCCGGGTCGCCACCGCTATCGTTGACGGTTCGGGAGTGCGACTTCACAGCCTCGGCGACCGATCACGTCTACCTCAGCAACACCGAGGAGGCTGCCGCCGGGGCGCGGCTCTCCATCATCGATTGCCTCGGCACCATGATCAAGATGCCGGAGGTCGGTGTCGCGTCCCTGCTGGTCCGTGGTGGCACTCTCGTGCGGCTGTACCGCACGGCTACGGCCGCTGCGCCGTCGCTCGGGCAGATCGCGCTTGAAGGGGTGGAGGCGACCGCACTGGCCGTCTCCGGCCTTTTCGAGTGGGACCTTCGCGGAGTCACCTGGTCGGGCGCGGCCACGTCCAGCAATAAGACGATGGACGGGCGGACCCGCAGTGTCACGGGCGGCATCCTACGCCGCGTCGGGGCCACCGGGACGCCCACCCAGGCCGATGGCTACAAGAGCGCAACCTACTATGCGTGACCAGCGGGGGCCGCTCGACGCCACGGCCGCGCTGCTGGCGGGGCTGCTCGATCTTCGAGGCGGTG
>Ga0075183_10068903_pt1 | contig 9485 bp, 8 predicted proteins | sample JI102314A2RNA_FD_77306 | JGI IMG/M metagenome (GOLD analysis project Ga0075183, IMG submission 77306) | Wastewater effluent complex algal communities from Wisconsin, to seasonally profile nutrient transformation and Carbon sequestration -... | ecosystem: Engineered > WWTP > Effluent > Algae...
CGCTGTCCTCGATGGTGCGCAGGTACGCGGTGGGCACGCCGCTGTCCTCGGCGACGGCGAGCCGGCGCGGCTCGGCGCCGGTCGCCAGCAGCAGCCGTTCGTAGGTCAGGTCGCCGCCGGTTGTGGACACGACGTGCGCGTCGGTGTCGAGCCCGGTCGCCTCCACCCCGAGCCGCAGGTCGACCTCGTGCTCGGCGTACCAGTCGCGAGGGTGCACGAACGCGTCCTCGAGGGAGTCGTTGCCGAGCAGGTACCCCTTGGACAGCGGCGGGCGCTCGTACGGCGGGTGCGTCTCGGCCCCGACGAGGACCACGGTGCCCTCGTACCCCTGCTCGCGCAGCTCGGTCGCGGCGGTGCCCCCCGCCAGGCCTGCTCCGATGATGACGATCGACATGTGGTCCTCCTCGAGTGGTCCCTGCCGACGCTACGCCGCGGGACGCCCCACGGGGTGGTTCGGGGCACCCGGATGCTGTTCGCCCGGCATCTGGGCATCATGTCCGCTCCGTGGACGGCCGGTTAGAGTGTCAGAGCCCACCGAACCACCGTCACGGGAGTAGCACGTTGCCCATCGTCGTCCAGAAGTACGGCGGATCGTCGCTCGCCGACGCCGAGAGCATCAAGCGGGTCGCGAGGCGGATCGCCGAGACGAGGAAGGCCGGCAACGACGTCGTCGTGGCCGTCTCGGCCATGGGCGACAGCACCGACGACCTGCTCGACCTCGCGCAGGAGGTCAGCCCCGTCCCGCCGCCGCGCGAGCTCGACATGCTGATGACGGCAGGTGAGCGGATCTCCATGGCCCTGGTCGCGATGGCGATCTCCGACCTCGGCTACAGCGCCCGTTCCTTCACCGGCAGCCAGGCCGGCGTCATCACCGACGGCGTGCACGGCAAGGCCAAGATCATCGACGTCACCCCGGGGCGCATCACCGAGGCCCTGGCCAAGGGTCACATCGTCATCGTCGCCGGCTTCCAGGGCGTCAGCCAGGGCACCAAGGAGATCACCACCCTGGGCCGGGGCGGCACCGACACCACCGCCGTGGCGCTGGCCGCCGCGCTGCGCGCCGACGTGTGCGAGATCTACACCGACGTCGACGGTGTCTTCACCGCTGACCCGCGCATCGTGCCCAGCGCCCGCAAGCTCGATCGCATCTCCAACGAGGAGATGCTCGAACTCGCAGCCTCGGGGTCCAAGGTGCTGCACCTGCGCAGCGTCGAGTACGCCCGCCGCTTCGACATCCCCATCCACGTGCGGTCGTCGTTCTCCCACAAGGAGGGCACGATCGTGACCGACCACCCCGCACCCGAAGGACCTGAAGGAGACGCCGTGGAAGCCCCGATCATCGCCGGTGTGGCCCACGACCGCAGCGAGGCGAAGGTGACCGTCGTCGGCGTTCCCGACCGCACCGGCATGGCGGCCAAGATCTTCGAGGCGGTGACGCTGGCCCAGATCAACATCGACATGATCGTCCAGAACGTCTCCGCCACCGCCACCGGCCTCACCGACATCTCCTTCACGCTGCCCAAGACCGACGGCACCGCCGCGGTCGAGGCCCTGCAGCGGGTGCAGGCCGACGTCGGGTTCAGCGGCGTGCAGTTCGACGACCAGATCGGCAAGCTCTCGCTCGTCGGTGCCGGCATGCGATCGAACCCCGGGGTGTCCGCAACGTTCTTCAAGGCCCTCGCCGAGGCCGGGGTCAACATCGAGATGATCTCCACCTCAGAGATCCGCATCTCGGTCATCACCCGCGGTGACCTCCTCGACGACGCCGTTCGCGCTGTGCACACGGCCTTCGGGCTGGACTCCAGCCAGGGCGAGGCCGTCGTCTACGGGGGCACCGGCCGCTGACGTGGGCACCAACCAGGCACGGCCCCAGGGTTGGCAGCCGACCCTTGCGGTGGTCGGTGCCACGGGTGCGGTCGGTCGTGTCGTCCTCGACGTGCTGCCCACGAGGCACTCCCACTGGGCGCAGGTGCGCCTCGCGGCAGGTAGCGAGGACGTCGGCACGGTGCTCCGGGTGGCCGGCAAGGATGCCGTCGTCGAGGCGCTGACCCCGCAGTTCTTCGACGGCGTCGACGTCGCGATCTTCGACATCCCGCCGGGGATCGCCCGCGAGTGGGTCGAGCTCGCCGCGGCCCGCGGGGTCGTGGCCATCGACAACAGCACCGTCTTCCGCACCGAGCACGACGTGCCGCTCGTCGTCCCCGAGGTCAACCCGCAACGGGTCGCCGACCGGCCCCGCGGCATCATCGCCAACCCGGGCGCGACGGTCATGACGATGATCGACGCCCTCGCCGTGCTCCACGCCGCCTGGGAGCTCACCGAACTGGTCATCACGACCCTCCAGGCAGCATCCGGTCTGGGTCGGGCAGGGATCAGCCGGCTGCACGACGAGCTCGACGTCGTCCACGGCCAGCGTGAGCTCGGGACGCGCCCCGGCGACGTGCGCCGCCTCGTCGAGCACGAGCTGGGCGAGTCGGTCTTTCCCGCGCCGCTCGTGCTCAACGTCATCCCCTTCGTCGGCCACCACGTCGGCGACGGCTGGACGAGCGAGGAGGTCAAGGTGCGCGACGAGACCCGCAAGATCCTCGGCATGCCCGACCTGCCCATCACGACCACGTGCATCCGGGTGCCGGTGGTGTCCTCGCACTCCGTCATCGTCCACGCCACGTTCGCGCGCAAGGTCCGGGTCAACGAAGCTCGGCAAGCCCTCGTCGAGGCACCGACCATCGTCGTCCTCGACGACCCCGACGAGCCCGAGTTCCCCACACCGAACGACGTCGTCGGGGCCGACCCGCGCTTCGCCGGGCGCATCCGCCAGGCACCGGATGCGCCGATGACCCTCGACCTGTTCATCAGCGGCGACAACCTGCGCAAGGGGGCGGCCCTGAACATGGTCCAGACCGCTGAGCTCGTCGCACGCGATCTCGTCGAAACCACCACAATGGATGCCGTGGCGCCGGCGTCGTCGTCGCGCACCATCGAGCACCCCAGACCACCAGCACCGGACATCAGGAGCACCCCATGACCGTTCGTACCGTCGCCATGCTCACCGCCGGAGGGCTTGCACCGTGCCTGTCCTCCGCCGTCGGCGGACTCATCGAGCGCTACGGCGAGGTCGCTCCCGACGTGCGGATCATCGCCTACCTCGGCGGGTATGCCGGGTTGCTGCGCGGTGAGTGGGTCGAGGTGACGCCGGAGGTCCGCGAGAACGCGCACCTGCTCCACCTGCGCGGCGGTTCGCCGATCGGCAACTCCCGAGTCAAGCTGACCAACGTCGCCGACTGCGTCAAGCGTGGTCTGGTGCAGGAGGGTCAGGACCCGCTGCACGTGGCGGCCGAGCAGCTCACCAAGGACGGTGTCGACGTGCTGCACACCATCGGTGGCGACGACACGAACACCACCGCAGCCGACCTCGCGGCCTACCTGCACGAGAACGACTACGAGCTGACCGTCGTCGGGTTGCCCAAGACGATCGACAACGACGTCGTGCCGATCCGGCAGTCGCTCGGGGCGTGGACGGCCGCCGAGCAGGGCTCGATCTACGCGCAGAACATCATCGCCGAGCACTCCTCGAACCCCCGCATGCTCATCGTCCACGAGGTCATGGGCCGCAACTGTGGCTGGCTCACGGCCGAGACCGCCCGCCGCTACCACGCATGGGTCGCCGAGCAGCAGTTCGTCGAGGGCTTCGGCAACGACCCGCGCTGCTGGGACGTGCACGCCGTGTTCGTGCCCGAGGAGCACATCGACATCGCGGCCGAGGCCGAGCGCCTCAAGGCGATCATGGACGAGATCGGCTGCGTCAACATCTTCCTCTCCGAGGGCGCCGGTGTGGCCGAGGTCGTCGAGGAGCTCAAGGCTGCCGGCCAGGAGGTGCCGGTCGACCCGTTCGGCCACGTGCAGCTCGACAAGGTCAACCCCGGCGCCTGGTTCGCCAAGCAGTTCGGCGCGAAGCTCCAGGCCGAGAAGACCATGGTCCAGAAGTCCGGCTACTTCAGCCGCTCGGCCGCGGCCAACGACGAAGACCTCGCCCTCATCGCGCAGTGCACCTCGCTCGCCGTCGACTCGGCGCTGGCCGGGGTGTCGGGTGTCGTCGGGCACGACGAGGAGCAGGGCGACACGCTGCGGGCGATCGAGTTCCCCCGGATCCAGGGCCACAAGAAGTTCGACGTCACCGTGCCGTGGTTCCGTGAGCTGAAGGAATCGCTCGGTCAGGCCTGACGAGGCAGCTGATCGTGAGCCAGTACGTCGGGGTTGACGCCTGGTGGGTCGCGGTCGTCATCTACGCCGTGCTCCTGGTCGGTCAGCGGCTCTGGCGCGCCCGTTCCTGGGTGCCGCCCGAGTGGCCGGAGGCCGACTACGGGTGGAAGGTCACCCACCTGTTCTGGGTGCCCTTCCACGTGTTGGACGTCGTGTTCGGCGTGCCGTTGATCTTCGCCATCGTCATCGCCTACTTCGCCATCTGAGGGAGGGTTCGCGGGGCAGGATGAGGCCGTGATCCCCGATCTCTTCCTCACCCCCGACGAGCGGGAGAATCCCGACACCCGCATCGACGAGGGAAAGCCTCCGGGCGTGGCCTGGACCGAGGGCAACCACGTGCGGCCGATCGTGCACGGGGCCCCCTACCTGGCGGAGCTGCACGAACGCATCGAAGCGCTCGGCGACGGCGACCTGCTCTACTTCGTGGACTGGCGCGGCGACCCCGACCAGCTGCTCACGGATGACCCCGGGTCCGGCGTCTCCGCGACGTTCGCCGCGGCCGCCCGGCGCGGGGTCGAGGTGAGAGGGTTGCTGTGGCGCTCGCACTGGCACCGGTTCGGCTTCCACTCCCAGAAGTCACGCCTGCTCGGCATCGAGATCGACGAGGCCGGCGGGCAGTGCCTGCGCGACATGCGCGTGCGCACCGGAGGCTCGCACCACCAGAAGTTCGTCCTGCTGCGACACCGTGACGAGCCCAGCCGCGACATCGCCTACCTCGGCGGGATCGACCTCTGCCACGGTCGGCGTGACTCCATCGCCCACGAGGGTGACCCCCAGCGGATCGCCATGCCTCAGGTGTTCGGTGCGCGGCCGCCGTGGCACGACGTGCAGGTGGCCATCCAGGGCCCGGCCGTCGCCGACGTCGAGACCACGTTCCGTGAGCGCTGGGAGGACTCGACCCCGCTGACGCTCAACCCCGGGCGGCTCGCGTCCAGCCTGCTGCAGGGTGAGGACCTCCAGCCCCAACCCCTGTCCCCGCAGGGCCCGCCACCACCCAAGGTGGGCGAGATGACATCCGGTGGGGGGGCGACGGCATCCGAGGCGGGCGCGACGGCATCCGAAGCCGTTCAGATCGTGCGCACCTACCCGTCGATCCTGCCCAAGGGCTACGACTTCGCCCCCCGTGGCGAGCGCAGCATTGCCCATGCCAACACCAAGGCGGTGGCGCACGCACGACACCTGATCTACCTCGAGGACCAGTACCTGTGGTCGCAGGAGGTCGGCCGGCACTTCGGTGAGGCCCTGCGCGCCAACCCGCAGTTGCGGCTGATCGCGGTGATCCCCATGGTGCCGGACGTCGACGGTGCCGTGTCCCTCCCGCCGCAGCTGTACGGGCGCAAGCTCGCCATGGACCTCCTGCTCGAGGCCGGGGGTGACCGCGTCGCGGTGTACGGGCTGACGAGCGACGCCGGCTACCCGATCTACGTGCACGCCAAGGTGTGTGTCATCGACGACGTGTGGTCCAGCGTCGGCTCCGACAACTTCAACCGCAGGTCGTGGTCGAGCGACTCCGAGATCGCGTGCACCGTGCAGGACACGCGGGTGCGGGGGCTCGACGAGCCGGCACCGCGCGACAGCTTCGCCCGGCGGCTGCGGCGCGAGCTCGTCGCTGAGCACACCGGCCTTGACCCGCAGGACGTGCCCGATGACGCCGACGAGCTGTGGGACCTCATGGCGCAGCGGGCCGATGCCCTTGACGAGTGGTACGCATCCGGCGCGGGCCCCCGTGGGCGTCGGCACCTGCCCCGGCCCAAGGGGCCGATGAAGGGCACATCGGTGCGGTGGCGTCGGCGTTCGGGGGCGTGGTCCGGCGCTGACGGCGTCGAACGACCACCGGGCCGTCTGCGCCGGCTCTCCCCGCCGGAGCTGAGCAGGGCCCAGATGCTGTGGGCGCCCCGGCTCTACGACGCGTTCGACCCCGACGGCACGATCCTTCGCGACGACGCCATCTGAGGCGCCGGGCGGCATACCATCGCGACATGACCGATCCCGGCTCGTCCCTGCCGGGGCGCGGCGCCACCGCTGATCTGGGTGCGACCTACGTCTCGACCGGGCACCTCCCCCGTGACGAGTGGGTCCGTGAGGCGGTGGCGGCCTGTCACGCCGAGGTGGCAACTGTCGACGCGGGTCGTGTCAGCACGGTGTATCCCGCGCTGGCACAGGCGGATCCGTCGTTGTTCGGCATCGCGGTCATCGGCGTCGACGGGCACGAGTTCGTCGCCGGCGACGTCGACGTCCCGTTCGCGCTCATGAGCGTGGCCAAGCCGTTCGTCTTCGCCCTCGCCTGTGCTCGCCTCGGGGTCGATGGGGTCGTCGACCACATCGGCGTCGACGCCACCGGGCGACCGTTCAACTCGCTGGCCGCCGTCGAGCACAGTCCCGACGGGCGCACCAACCCGATGGTCAACTCGGGTGCCATCGCCTGCACCGGCCTGTTCCTGGAGCGAAACCGCGACTTCACGGTCGATGCCGCGTGGGACGAGCTGCGCGCCGGACTCTCCGCCTTCGCGGGTCGCGACCTGTCGCTCGACGACGGCATCCACGACAGCGCCCGCGCGACCAACCAGCGCAACCGGGCCCTGGGGCAGTTGCTGCACTCTCTCGGCCGCCTCGACGACCCGGATGGCGCCGTCGACCTGTACACCAGGCAGAGTTCGCTGGCCGTCACCGCCCGAGACCTCGCCGTCATGGGGGCCACGCTCGCCGACGGGGGAGTCAACCCCGTCACGGGCGTCGCCGTGGTGAGCCCTCAGGTCGCGGCGCGCACGCTGGCGGTGATGACGACGGCCGGGATGTACGAGACCTCAGGTGAGTGGCTCGTGCGGGTCGGGCTACCCGGCAAGAGCGGCATCGGCGGCGGGATCGTCACGGCCGCGCCCGGCAAGGGTGGCCTCGGGACGTTCTCCCCACCACTGGATGCCGCTGGCAACAGTGTTCGGGGCATCCTCGCCGCCGAGCGGCTCTCGCGAACCCTCGGCCTGGATCTCTTCGGGTCCGTGGCGATCGTCCCGGACGGGAGGGGCCGACGCTGATGGTGGCCGACCTCGTTCCGCTGGTGATCGGCATCCTCGCCTCGCCCTTCCCCGTCATCCCGGTGATCCTGCTCCTGCTGACCCCGCGGGCGACCGCCAACGCCGTGTCGTTCCTCGGCGGCTGGGCGGCAGGGGTTGCCGCCGGCACCGCGCTCTTCGTGGGCCTGGCGACCGTCATCGACGGGTTCGAGGAGACGCCAACCTGGGTGTCGTGGGCGCGCGTGCTGCTCGGCGGGGTGCTCGTCGTCGTCGGCGTGCGCGCCTTCCTGACCCGCCACGCGAACGCAGAGCCCCCGGGGTGGATGCGGGCGCTCGGTGAGTCCACCCCGCCGTCAGCGCTACGGCTCGGTGCGCTGCTCTCGGGGGCCAATCCCAAGATCCTGCTGCTCAGTGCAGCGGCCGGTCTGACCATCGCTGCCGAGGAGCAGGGCACCGCGGCAACAGTGGCGACCGTCATCGCCTTCGCGCTCGTCGGGTCGCTGTCGGTGGCCCTGCCGATCGGCGTGCACCTCGTGCTCGGGGACCGCGCGCAGGCCCCGTTGCGGCGGGCCGAGGCCTGGCTCACGACGCACAACGCGACGATCATGGCCGTCGTCGTCCTCGTCATCGGTGCGCTCCTGCTGAGCAAGGGTCTGAGCGGCATCTGACGTTCGTGTTCGTGACGTACACGGGTTGGAGCAGTGCGTCCGCACACCTGCCTGCAGGAGCTCGTGGAAGGCGTTCCGGGGGCCGGGCCCGAGACGCGTGATGGCGGCCACCCGAGACTGTCGAGCAACCGCCATCATCTGGTCGGGGTGACAGTGTCTGGTCTCAGGACATCGGAATGGGGTGTCTCACGTCATCGGAATGGCGTGTCTCACGTGATCGGCATGGGTGGTCGGCGCAGGGTCGGCCATGTCGAAACGTCGTCTTGTCATCACTGCTGTCCTCGGGGGCGCCTCGCAGTCGCAGGTCGCTCGCACATATGGGGTTTCCCAGGGCTGGGTCAGTCGCCTCATGGCCCGCTACCGCGAGGTCGGCGAAGCCGTGTTCGAGCCGGCGTCACGGGCCCCGAAGACCAACCCGAACGCGACCGGTCCGGGCACCGTGGAGGTGATCCTGGCGTTGCGCCAGGAACTGGTCGCCGCGGGCCACGACGCCGGGGCGGACACCCTGCGCTGGCACCTGGACCAACGCCATCAGCTGACCGTGTCCCGGGCCACGATCCACCGCATCCTGGTCCGCGCCGGGGTCGTGACGGCGTCGCCGCGCAAACGCCCACGCTCGTCCTACATCCGATTCGAAGCCGAGCAGCCGAACGAGACGTGGCAGTCCGACTTCACGCACTACCGCCTCACCCGACCTGACGGGTCACCGGGCGCCGACGTCGAGATCATCACCTGGCTCGATGACCACTCCCGGTACGCGCTGCACCTGTCAGCCCATCACCGGATCACCGCCGCGATCGTGCACGCCACGTTCGTCGACACCGCCGCCACCTACGGCAGCCCGGCCTCGACGCTGACCGACAACGGGATGGTGTACACCGTGCGTTTCGCGACCGGACGCGGAGGGCGCACCAAGCTCGAGGTGGAACTGCGCGAACGCGGCATCACCCAGAAGAACTCCCGCCCGAACCACCCCACCACCTGCGGCAAGGTCGAACGGTTCCAGCAGACCCTGAAACGGTGGCTCCGAGCCCAACCCCACCAACCCACCACCCTCACCGAACTCCAAACCCTGCTCGACGTCTTCCGCGAGCAGTACAACCACCAGCGGCCGCACCGCTCCCTGCCCCACCGCGCCACCCCTGCCGCGGCCTACACCACCCGACCCAAAGCCACCCCGAGCACCGACCGCTCCCGCGACACCCACGACCGGGTCCGCACCGACCGGGTCAGCAAGACCGGCAGCGTCACCCTGCGCCACGACGGTCGCCTCCACCACATCGGCCTGGGCCGAACCCACGCCGGAACCTACATCCGACTCCTCGTCCACGATCTGCAGATCACCATCGCCGACTCCACCACCGGCGAAATCCTGCGTGAACTCACCCTCGACCCCACCCGTGACTACCAACCCATCGGACCGATCCCACCCCCCAAAGCATGAGCCGGACCTACATTCCGTAGGTCCGGCCCATTCCGATGTCCTGAGACATCACATGGTCGGGGTGACAGGATTTGAACCTGCGGCCTCGTCGTCCCGAACGAC
>Ga0075183_10027747_pt1 | contig 9471 bp, 7 predicted proteins | sample JI102314A2RNA_FD_77306 | JGI IMG/M metagenome (GOLD analysis project Ga0075183, IMG submission 77306) | Wastewater effluent complex algal communities from Wisconsin, to seasonally profile nutrient transformation and Carbon sequestration -... | ecosystem: Engineered > WWTP > Effluent > Algae...
CAGCCACACCACGCGGTTCAGCAACGACTGTCTGCAGTCGCAGTTGCTGGCCAACTGCCGGCAGCGCGATGTCTACATCATCCAGCCGGTCGCTCCGCCGACGCAGGAATCCCTGATGGAACTCCTGATGATGATCGACGCGGCCAAGGGCGCCAGCGCGGCGCAGGTGACGGCGGTAATCCCCCACTTCGCGTATGCCCGTTCGGACAAGAAGGACGCGCCCCGCATCTCGGTCGGCGGCAAGCTAGTGGCCGATCTGTTGGCGGCCTCCGGGGTCGATCGCATCCTGACGATGACGCTGCACGCGCCGCAGGTGCACGGATTCTTTTCGATGCCGGTGGATCACCTCACGGCGATCGGGATCTTGGCGGAGCACTTCCGCGGCTGGGATCTGAGCGACCACGTCGTCGTCTCGCCGGACTTGGGCAACGCCAAGACCGCGACACAGTTCGCGCGATTGTTGGGCCTGCCGGTGGCGGCCGGGTCCAAGCAGCGCAAATCCGACGACGTCGTTGTGATCGACGCGATCGTGGGCGATGTGGCCGGCAAGCGGGCGATCGTGCTCGACGACGAGATCGCCACCGGCGGCTCGATCGTGGAGTTGCTCGATCGGCTCAAGGACTTCGGGTGCACCGAGGCGGCCGTGGCGTGCACGCACGGGCTGTTCCGCGGGGCGGCCGTCGAGCGACTGTCGACGCACCCGATGATCAGCCAGGTCGTCACGACCGACACTGTGGCACCGCCCAACGGCTGGCCGCAGTTGCAGGTGCGCTCGGTCGCGAAGCTGTTCGCCGAGGCCATCTCGCGGATCCACTCCGGCACGTCGATCTCGACGCTCTTCGACGGGGTGGACCCCACGCACGCCCCGCCCCAGCCGAGCCTGTTCGCCTGAGCCCGCCACACGGGCATACGGGTGGTGAGGCCTTTGCGACCGCGTGAGGCTTTTGTCGCAGGTGGTGAGGCTTTCGTGCCCGCGTGAGGCTTTCTCGCCCGCGTGAGGCTTCCGTCGCAGGTGGTGAGGCTTTCGCGACGGCGTGAGGCTTTATAGCCCCTCACGCCGTCACGAACCCCTCACTGGTCGCTAAGAAAGCCTCACGGGGGCGAGAAAGCCTCACCACCTTCGGCTTCGAGTTATCCCCAGGCTGCGCACCCCAGGTCGAGGCGTCGTCCACAGGCCGGCACTGCGAAGATTGCCGGACCCACGGCCGCCGGGACACTCTCAACGCATGTTTGGACCGCCCCCGCCTGCTGCCTTCGACCCGAGCCAACTCGTGCGGGGCTCGGACCTTCGGCGTATGGGGATCGAGCCAGCTCGCGCCGGATGGGTCGGTGTGCGCCGTGGCTTCTGGATCCGCCAAGTGGACTTCGACAGCCTCACGCCGCTGCAACGCCATGCGGCGCTCGTCCACGCGGCCAACCGGGCCATCACATCTGCCGTCGAACCCGTCTTTTGCGGCCCCTCCGCAGCGGCGCTGCTCACGCTGCCTCGCATCGGTCCTTGGCCAAACGCGGTCAGACTCCTCGCTGACCCAAGCCAGACGGACATGCGGCGACAGCGCGGCGGCTCTGGTCCAGCCAGCCGACGCTCAGGGGCCTGTCCGACCTGTTGGCTCATTCACGACATCTGCTGCACGCCGCCGGCCCGGACCGTGATCGATCTTGCGCGATTCGACTCTCTGGAGAACGCACTTGTGGCCGCCGATCACGTGCTTCGGCACCAACTTTGCGATCCGGACGCCCTCACCGCCGAAGCGGCCGGACTAGCCGCAGGCCAACCTGGCAGGCGCCCTGCGCTGCTGACCGCGAAGTTGGCCAACGGCCTGGCGCACTCGCCTGGTGAATCAGTCTCCCGACTGCAAATGTTCCGCCTGAACCTCCCCAAGCCCGAGCTGCAGGTGCCCTTCAACGACGCTGACGGCCTGATCGGCTACGTGGACTTCTTGTGGCGGCGACGCGGGAAGCGCCCGCTGGTGGGCGAGTTCGACGGCAGGGTGAAGTATCGGCTCGGGGGCCTCACCTCGCAGACCGATATCGAGCGCACCCTGTGGGAGGAGAAGCGGCGCGAGGACCGACTCCGGAAGCAAGCAGACGTCGTGCGCTGGACCTGGACCAGCGCGATCGATGCCAGCCGGCTGGGGCGGGAGCTCGCGGCATACGGCATCACCCCCGGGGCCGCGGGGATGGGTTCGTGGCTTGACGGTCGCTCGGCCCCCGAAGTGTGGGGGGTGGCCGGATGACCTGACCAGCAACGTCGTCGGTCGCCTACGGTGGGGCCGTGGCCAAGAAGGGTGAGTTCGGCGAACCGGTAGTGCTCGACGTCGAGGGCTTCGACGTGAAGTTGTCCAGCCCGGACCGGGTCTATTTTTCCAAGCGCGGCGAGACGAAGCTCGACCTGGCCAACTACTACTTGTCCGTGGCGCCGGGCATCGTCAACGCACTGCGGGACCGGCCGTGCATGCTGCACCGCTTCCCTGATGGCGTGGCCGGGCCCAAAGTTCACCAGAAGCGACTCCCCCGCGGCGCCCCTGCTTGGGTGGAGACGGTGCGGCTGCACTTCCCCCGCTACGGCCTGCACGCAGACGAACTTTGTGTCACCAAGGCCGCCGATGTGCTCTGGGCGGTCCAGATGTCCACCGTCGAGTTCCACCCCTGGAACAGCCGGCGGGCCGACACCGAGAAGCCGGATGAGTGGCGAATCGACCTCGACCCGATGCCGGAGGCCCCCTTCTCCCGGGTCCGCACCGCCGCAACCGTATGCCGCGACCTCCTCGCCGAACTCGGTGCCGTCGGCTTCCCGAAGACCTCGGGCGGACGTGGGTTGCATATCTATGTGCGGATCGCCCCCGACCACAGCTTCGGCGATGTGCGTCGAGCCGCGCTGGCGTTCGCCCGGGAGGTCGAGCGGCGCCTCCCGGACGACGTGACAACGACCTGGTGGCGCAAAGATCGCGACCCCGCCGCGGTCTTCGTCGACTACAACCAGAACGCCCGCGACCACACGATCGCCGCGGCATACTCGGTGCGCGGCAACGCCAAGGGGACCGTCTCGGCGCCCATCACTTGGGATGAGATCCCGAACGTCGAACCCGACGACTTCACGATCGCCACCATGCCGGAGCGCTTCGCCCGCCTCGGTGACCTGCATGCCGGGATCGACGACGCGGCATACGACATCGCGCCGTTGCTGGATTGGGCCGAGCGGGACGAGCGCGCTGGGACCGAGACCCCTCCCGAGGACTGAGCCCACGCCCAACGCCCAACGCCCAACGCCCCACGCGCGAGCCCAACGCCACGGCGGACGCAATACCCTGCGCCGGACGCAATAGCTATTGTGTCCGCCACCGGCTATTGCGTCCGTTCAGCCAAAGACCGGGAGGTGACAGTCCTCATAACGGAACGGTGCTTGAACTTAGGTGAGCCTAAGTTGAGCTCCCGAGGCATGGGCAAGAAGGCCGGCAAGCCGACCACCATCAAGGTGCGCAAGAAGTGCTGCCGCAAGAAGCTCCGGTGCAAGAAGTGCCCGGTCGTGCTCATGCGCCTGGGCAAGATGGGCTACGCCGAGCCCGCCAAGGGTGAGAAGCGGTTGTTCCGCGTCGAGGCCAATGTGCCCAAGAAGGCCATGTTGGTGGCCCGCCAGCGCTAGCCCTTCCAGTCCAAGGGCCGGGCGCCTCGCAGCACCAGCCGCGTAGAGGTCCCGTTGATGTCCGTGATCCACATATCGGCGTAGCGCTTCTCGTAGAGCACCCACCGCCCATCAGGCGAAAACACCGGCAAGTCGGCGCCGTTCGGGAAGTCACCGGGTCCATCGAGTGGCGTGATCTGCTTGCGGTGACCACCTTGCGGATCGGTGCGGATGATCGCCGCAGCGCCCTCGACGTCGCGCGCGTCCTGCCACACCAGCCGCCCCCCATCGGGCGACCAGTCTGGGAACGCCAACCGGCCCGCCACAGCGGTGACGGACTGGCCCGTGCCGGCACTCACCACGAGCGGAAGCACCTTGGAGGGCGCGTCGTCATAGCGGCACGCGTGTTGGAGGGCGATGCGGTTGAGTGCGGATGCCATTTCGGGCCGAGATAGGCGTCGCTCGACGCCCCGGCGCAGGCCCCGCGGGTGGGGTTCACGCGCCCAGCCAGCAGCACCTTCGGCTTGCCGAAGGGCGCGACCGCTTTGATGATCGCCACGGAGCACGAGCTGAAGTCCACCGCGCACGACTGATAGGCCAAGCGGCTCCCATCGGGTGACCACGTTGGGTGCTCGTCAAACCGCGTCCCCGCCGTGACCCGCTGCTTTTCAGTGCCAGCGGCCGTCATGGTGTAGATCGTCGAGGCTCCCGACGCGTACGTCGTGTAGGCGATCCATCGTCCGTCGGGCGACCCAGTCGGCTCCGGTAACCCGCTCAGTCAGGTGACGGCGCGCCGTCCCGTCGGGCCGCGCGGCATACAGGTCACCCCCGAGCGCGATCAGCACCTCTCCCCCGGGTATGCCGCGTGCCACCTCGGGAGTCGACATCGCGGGAGCTGGCCAGGCCTGGGCGGCCCACCTCCGCCCCCAACAACCCCGCCCCCGAGCAAGCCAAGTGACAGGGCAGCTGCGGACGCCAGGACACGACCTCGAGGAGCGCTCATGCCGGGCCAGACGCCTCGGCGCCCCCCAAGGTTGCCCTAGCCGCCAGGACGGTGACCCTAGAGGTACTGACCCGTGTTGCTCACCGTGTCGATCGTGCGGCCCGGCTCGGTGCCCGACTTGGTCGAGACGAGGGTGCGGACGTAGATGATCCGCTCGCCCTTCTTGCCCGAGATGCGCGCCCAGTCGTCTGGGTTGGTCGTGTTGGGGAGGTCTTCGTTCTCCTTGAACTCATCCACGCAACTCGCCAGCACATGATCGACCCGGATGCCGCGCTGCCCGGTGACCAGGAAGTCCTTGATCGCGGTCTTCTTAGCCCGGTCCACGACGTTCTGAATCATCGCCCCGGAGTTGAAGTCCTTGAAGTAGAGGATCTCCTTGTCACCGCCGGCGTACGTGACTTCCAGGAACCGGTTTTCCTCCTGCTCGGAATACATCCGCGTCACGGCCGCCTCGATCATGGCCTCGACGGTCGCTTCCGGCGACCCGCCGTTCTCGGCGAGGTCGTCGGCATGGAGGGGCAGGTCGGCGGTTAGGTACTTGCGGAAGATGTCACGCGCCGACTCCGCGTCGGGCCGCTCGATCTTGATCTTCACATCGAGCCGACCGGGCCGCAGGATGGCCGGGTCGATCATGTCCTCGCGGTTGGTCGCCCCGATCACGATGACATTCTCGAGGCCCTCGACCCCGTCGATCTCGGCCAGCAACTGCGGCACTATCGTCGTCTCGACGTCGCTCGACACACCAGAGCCACGGGTGCGGAACAGCGAGTCCATCTCATCGAAGAAGACCACCACCGGGGTGCCTTCGCTGGACTTCTCCCGAGCCCGGTGGAAGATCAGCCGAATGTGCCGCTCCGTCTCCCCGACGTACTTATTGAGCAACTCGGGGCCCTTGATATTGAGGAAGTAGCTCTTGGTGAGCTCCTTGCCTTCCTTCTCGGCGACCTTGCGCGCCAGCGACGCGGCAACGGCCTTGGCGATCATCGTCTTGCCACAGCCGGGCGGCCCATAGAGCAGCACACCCTTCGGCGGCTTCAACTGGTGCTCGGTGAACAGGTCCGGGTGCAGGTAGGGCAGCTCCACCGAGTCGCGGATCGCCTCGATCTGCCCGCGCAGGCCACCGATGTCCTCGTAGGAGATGTCCGGCACCTCTTCCAGGACGAGGTCGGCGACCTCGGCCTTCTCAATGCGCTCGAACACAAACCCCGAGCGCGCCTCCAGCAGCAGGGCATCCCCGACGCGAACCGAACCGGGCGGGATCGAGCCGGCCAGGCGGCATACGCGCTCCTCGTCGGCGTGGGCGACCACCAAGACGCGGTCGGGCTCGATCAACTCCTTGACGAGCACCACCTCGCCGACGCGCTCGAACCGGCCCGCCTCCACCACATTGAGGGCCTCGTTGAGTCGCACATCGCGCCCGACCTCCAGCGTCTCCGGCGCAACCGCCGGGCTGACCGCGACATGCATCTTGCGCCCGCCGGTGAGGATGTCGGCGGTCCCATTGCCGTGGTTCTCCAAAACGATGCCGTATGCCGCGGGGGGCCCCGCGAGGCGATCCACCTCGGCCTTGAGGGTCACCAACTGCTCGCGCGCGTCCTTGAGGGTGCGCACGAGTCGGTCGTTCTGCGCCGACATCGTGGCAAGTTGCGAGCGCAGGCGTCGCTCCTCGACGCTCAGCTCATCGGCCATGGACGACCACCTTCACCAGTCGGGGCGCCGCGCTTCCCGCTGCGTCCGTCAACTCGACCCTAACGCGCCGCACCGACAACCCCCCGGCGATTTCAGTCGGCGATCCGACAACGATCGGGTTGCGGGCCGCTCACGGCAGCGGCAACGCGCGCGCGGCGCGCCGGACCCGCTTGGCGCTCGGCTCGTGCTGGCCGAAGTGCGCATCGGTCACGCTTTCGATCTCGTCCGGATCGTTGGTATAGCCCCCGGGCCGGCGCTTCCGCAGCGGCGGCGCAAACCCAGGCGCCAATCGCCGCGCGCTGATCAGGAAGCCCGTATGCCCGTGCATCCGGTGCTGCGGCCGCACCGCCAGCCCCTCGAGGTGCCAGCCACGGACGATCGACTCCCACGCCTGCGGCTCGGTGTAGCCGCCATGCTCCCGCATCCCCTCGGCCACCCGGGACAGCTGCGTGGCGGTGGCGACATAACAAATCAGCACTCCGCCGGGCAGCAGCGCGTCGGCGACCACGTCCAGACACTCCCAGGGCGCGAGCATGTCCAGCACGACCCGATCCACCGAGCCGGGCTCGACCGCGCTCGGCATCGACTCGACGAGATCGCCCACGGTCACCGTCCATGCCGGGTGATCCATGCCGAAGAACACGCGCGCGTTGCCTTTGGCGATCTCGGCGAAGTCGGCCCGCCGCTCGAACGAATGCAGCCGCCCCTCCTCTCCGATCGCGCGCAGCAGCGACATCGACAGCGCCCCTGAGCCGACGCCAGCCTCGACCACCACGGCCCCAGGGAAGATGTCGGCCATCTGCACGATCTGGCCCGCGTCCTTGGGATAGATGACAGCGGCCCCCCGCGGCATCGACATGACGTAGTCCGAGAGCAACGGCCGGATCGCCAGATATTGCGTGCCCGCCGTGTTGGTGATGGTCGATCCGTCGGGGGCCCCGATGAGGTCGTCGTGCCGCAGGAAGCCTCGGTGCGTGTGGAATTGCTTGCCCTCGGCCAAGGTGATCGTGTGCATCCGGCCCTTGGGGTCGGTCAGTTGCACGCGTTCACCCGGCCGGAATGGCCCGCGTCGCAGGCCCGCATCGATCGCCGTCATGAGATCGAAGACTAATAGTGCCCGCCGACAGCGATGCGCGGCCTAGGGCTCACCGAACGCCTGGTTGACCCGGGAGGCCGTCAGCACGCCCAACAGCCGGCCGCCCTGCGTGACCGCGACGATCCCGCTCGGCAACCCCGCGAACGCCCCGAGTGCGCCCTGCAACGGCCCGTTGGGGTCGGTCTCGAGAACCCACCCCTCTGGCTGTGCCACGCTCACGGCCCCTACCGGCGTATGGTGCGCGCCCGCCTCCCGCGCCGCCGTCAACGCCGCGGCATCCACCAGGGCGACGGGCCGGCCGCTCGCGTCCACGACAACCGGTGGCAGCCCCGTCGGGATCTCGGCGACGGTCAAGCGGGAGTCAACGGCAACGACCGGAGTCAGGACGTCGAAGATCCGCACCCCTTCAATCTGCCGAGTCGCCTTCCCCCAACCCACGGCCTGCCGGGCGCCTTGCCACAGGAAGTACGCGATCAGCAGCCCCCACATGGTCCCGAACCCGGGCCGGTGACCCGCCAGCAGCGGGCGGCCGATGACCCACCACAGCACCACCGCGGCAATCGCCAAGCCGCAGTAACCCGCGACGGTCCGGCCGCGCGCACGCGAACCGGTGATGCGCCATACGAGGGCCTCGACGACCTGGCCGCCGTCGAGGGGAAGCCCAGGAAGGAGGTTGAACAGGGCGAGGACACCGTTGAGGTAGGCCATCGCGTCGGCCATACCCGCGGGAATCCCCGACTCCATCCCGCTGGCGACGCTGCGCGCGACGCCCCAGATCACGAGATTGGACGCCGGACCCGCCAACGCGATCATCGCGCTTGCCCCCGGCCGGGCCCGCGACACATCCAGCGCCGTGTGCCCACCCCAGAGGTCGGCCACGACGCGATGCACCGGATAGCCGAACGCCCGAGCCGTCACGGCGTGGGCCGCCTCGTGCACCAGAACCGCGACCAACAACAACAGGGCGTATGCCGCGCCCACCCCATACGCGGCAGCCGGGCTGAGATCCTCCCGGCTCTCGGCGACCTGCGGCCCGATCAGGACCATGATGATGACGGCCAGGATCAGCCAACTCGGGCCGATATAGACCGGGACCCCGCCGATTCGGGCGATTCGGATCCCGGCCGGACGGTCCGCGTCGGTCGACATGGCTCGCAACCTATCCCACGGTCACCCGTGGCCGGAGATCGTGGATACCTCCGCCGAGGCCCCGGGCCGGAGGGGCGGCACCTATTGCGGCGGCGGAAGCGGACGGGTCCCCAGGACAATCGTTAACTCGGGATCGTCGCGGAATCTGGCCAGTCGGAACTCCTCGGTGAACTCCGTCCCGTGCGCTTCGCCGCGGACGCTTACATGCGGATAACCGGGGCCGAATGGCTCGCTGACCGAATACGTCAGGCTCGTGAAAGGAGCGCGCGCGAACTGGGCCTCCAGGAACTCGACGGCGCTCAACTCTCCCGGCTGGATGAGCGTCGCCGCCGCGGCACGGTCACCCGCGTTGACGCGGCGAAGAAGTCGCTAAGCACCTGTTCGGGCGACGCCGGGCGGTTGAGCGCCCACCACCCGGTCGCAGCGAGCAATGCTGCCAAGAGGACGACCACTCCGGCCGCGATGGCGCTGCGCCGCGTCATGTTTTCCAGGCTTGCCACAGAGCTCCTATTGTCGGCCCGGATCTCGGAGACGGCCGGTCCTGATGATCGCTGCAGCATGGCATGAACTCAGCTCAGGGGCTGAGACGACGCATAATGGCGCCCATGCCTGTGCGCTCCGACGCGACCGCCGACCTGACCGCGCTGCTCCGCGACCGGTTGCTCGTCATGGACGGCGCGATGGGCACGATGATCCAGCGGCATCACCTCGGCGAGGCCGACTTCCGGGGCGATCGGTTCGCCGACTGGCCGAGCGATCTGATCGGCAACAACGACCTCCTCAGCCTCACTCAGCCGCAGATCATCCGCGAGATTCACGAGGCCTATCTCGCCGCCGGTGCGAACCTCATTTCCACCAATACCTTTAACGCCCAACGGATTTCGCTCGCCGACTATGGCATGAGCGAGCTGG
>Ga0075183_10020934_pt1 | contig 9451 bp, 7 predicted proteins | sample JI102314A2RNA_FD_77306 | JGI IMG/M metagenome (GOLD analysis project Ga0075183, IMG submission 77306) | Wastewater effluent complex algal communities from Wisconsin, to seasonally profile nutrient transformation and Carbon sequestration -... | ecosystem: Engineered > WWTP > Effluent > Algae...
CTTGGCCTTCACCACCATGGTCGTCGTCTCCCGGCTGACCCCGCACCGTCGCCCGCCACACACGAATCGCACCCTGAACCGGCTGCACACCCCCGAGTCGCTGCTGCCGCCGTGACCGGGTGACCGTTCGTCGCGGCCCACCCACCGTTCGTCGCGCCCGGCGCGCCCTTTTGGCGATGCCGATCCCCGCCCGGCGCGGCAGGGCACGAGGAGATGGCGCACGGCATACGGGCACGACAAAGCTAGGAGCACCGACGGCGGGCAACGGGGCTCGCCGCGTCAGCACGGAGGTGGCCCGCGTGAGCGCCAACCAAACCACCACCAGTGAGGCTTATCAGGCCATCCAGGCGAGTGAAGAGTTCCAGACGCTGCGCAAGAAGTTCCGCGGCTTCGTCTTCCCGATGACCGCGTTCTTCCTCGCCTGGTACTTCCTGTACGTGCTGCTGTCGATCTTCGCCCCCGGCTTCATGAACAAGCCGATCAGCGGCCTGGTCACCGTGGGCCTGGTGTTCGGCCTGCTGCAGTTCGTCACCACGTTCGCCATCACGTTCATCTACGCGCGCTGGGCCGGCCGGACGTTCGACCCCGCCGCTGAGTCCCTCGGCGCCCGGATGGATGCCATGTCCGCCCCGAAGGGAGACCAGTCGTGAGCGCCATCCTCCCCGCGGTTGAAGCCACCACCGCCGGCAGCCCAGCCCTCAACATCGGGATCTTCCTCGCCTTCGTCGTCTTCACCCTCGGCATCGTCATCAAGGTGGCCGGCGGCAAGAAGACCGCGGAGCAGTACTACACCTCGGCCGGCGCCTTCTCCGGTCGCCAGAACGGCATCGCCATCGCCGGTGACTACCTCTCGGCAGCGTCCTTCCTCGGCATCGCGGGGGCCATCGCCCTGTCCGGCCTCGACGGGTTCCTCTACTCCATCGGCTTCCTCGTCGCCTGGCTCGTCGCCCTGCTGCTCGTCGCCGAGCTCATGCGCAACATCGGCCGCTTCACCATGGCCGACGTGCTGTCCTACCGCCTCAAGCAGCGCCCCGTGCGCATCGCCACCTCGGTGTCGGTCATGTGCGTGTCGCTGTTCTACCTGCTCGCCCAGATGGCCGGCGCCGGTGGCCTCGTGTCCCTGCTGCTCGGTGTCACGGGTGAGGCCGCGCAGAACATCGTCATCGCCATCGTGGGTGTCGTCATGCTCGCCTACGTCCTCATCGGCGGCATGAAGGGCACCACCTGGGTGCAGATCATCAAGGCGGTGCTCCTGATCGCCGGTGCGGCCGTCATCACCGTGTGGACGCTGGCGAAGTTCGGCTTCTCGATCACCGCACTGTTCCAGGGCGCCATCGACACCACGGCAACCTCCGCGGTGGAGAAGACGGCGTCCAACGCCGACAAGCTGACGACCTACGGCCTGAAGTACGGCAAGGACACCGTCACCAAGATCGACTTCATCTCGCTCTCGATGGCCCTGGTCCTCGGCACCGCCGGTCTGCCGCACGTGCTCCAGCGCTTCTACACCGTCCCCACCGCCAAGGAGGCCCGTCGCTCGGTCGAGTGGGCGATCTGGCTCATCGGTGGGTTCTACCTGCTCACCCTGGTCATCGGCTTCGGCGCCGCCGCCCTCGTCGGCCCCGACGCGATCAACGCCGCTCCCGGCAAGGCCAATGCCGCCGCTCCGCTGCTGGCCTACGAGCTCGGTGGCAGCTGGCTGCTCGGCATCATCTCCGGTATCGCGTTCGCGACGATCCTGGCGGTGGTCGCGGGGTTGACCATCGCGGCATCCGCCTCGTTTGCCCACGACCTCTACAAGGAGGGCTTCAAGAAGGGCCAGACGAGCGGCGACACCGAGTTCAAGGTCGCCCGCATCGCGGCCGTCGTCATCGGCCTGGTCGCCATCGGCGGTGGGATGCTCGCCAAGAGCCAGAACATCGCGTTCCTCGTGGCCCTGGCCTTCGCCGTCGCGGCCTCGGCGAACCTGCCGACGATCCTGTACTCGCTGTTCTGGAAGGGCTTCACGACCAAGGGCGCCCTGTGGTCGATCTACGGCGGGCTCATCGCCTCGATCGGTCTGATCATCTTCAGCCCCGTGGTGTCGGGCAAGCCGGCCGACCCCAATACCGGGCTGTCACCGTCGATGATCACCAACCCGAACATCGACTTCCACTGGTTCCCGCTCGACAACCCGGGCCTGGTCTCGATCCCGCTCGCCTTCTTCCTCGGCTGGCTCGGATCGGTGCTCTCCAAGGAGCACGACGCCCAGAAGTACGCCGAGATGGAGGTCCGCAGCCTCACCGGTCACGGTGTCGCCGAGGCGGTCAACCACTGATCGACGCCTGAACGCAACAGTTGAGCGGATGCCGTGCCACGGCATCCGCTCAACTGTTGCGCCACGCTCCGGCAGGGCGTCAGGCGTGGGCGTGCGCCTCGGCTCGCATCCGGGCGGCCAGGTCGTCGTCCACGGTCTCGAAGAACGTGCCGACGACACCCTCGAGCTGGTCCATGCTCTGCGCCTCGAACAGCACGGGCTGGTAGGCCGTGATGTCGTAGTTGAGGGTGCCCATGGTCGGGATGTCGAGGGGGCGGATGTCCATGTGCGAGAACTCGTCGAGCTCGCCGTAGCTGGAGAGGATGCCGGCTCCGTAGGCCTTGGTGACCCCGCCGTCGTTCATCACCCCGAACTCGATGGTGAACCAGAAGACGTCGGCGACGAACTGCAGGGCGTCCTCGGTCTCCAGGCGCTCACTGGCCTCACCCGCGGCCTGCGCGATCGCCGCGAAGCGCGGGCTCGCCAGCTGGTTCGCGTGTCCGATGACCTCGTGGATGATGTCGGGCTCCGGCGTGTACAGCGGCTCACTCGGGTGGCGCAGGTACTGCGTGGAGTTGAAGGTGCGGCGACCGAGGTCGGCGTAGAACTCGCGCAGGGGAACCAGTCCAGGTGCCGCGGTGTAGCACCAGCCGGTGAGCGGCATGAGCGCCTGGGTCACCTCGTGCAGCTGGGGCACGTGGTCGGTCGGCAGGGCGAGGGCGGCCTTGGCCTCGAGGTACTCGGGGTGGGCGTACCGCTCGTGCTTGGCCGCGAGCTCGGCGGACACCAGTGCCCAGACGCCGTGCTCCTCGTCGGTGTAGTCGATCGTCGGCACGGGCTGCCCGGGCCGGTGCGCCAGCGAGGCCGAGGCGATGTCGGCACGCCTGGCGCGGTACACCGGGTCGGTGAAGCCGGGGTGGTCCTCGCCCAGGTGCACCTGCACCTGGCCGTCGGCGTCGGTCGTGACGGCTGAGTAGAGCTGGCCCTCTTCGAACACGGTCATCGCCTCCTTGCGCATCGTGGACGGCCGATCGGGCCGTTCTCGCCACGGTTCCACGGATGCCGTGCGGATGGAACCGTTGCCCGACGCGGTGGTCAATGCGCGCACCATCGCGCCACCCGGCATCCGAAAACACTGGTCAACCTGCCCACCAAACCCGCACTTCTTGCACTCCAGCCACTTCACGGCAGGGTGGCTGGAGTGCAAGAAGTCGCGCTGCCCGGGGCGCGACGGGCGGTCGGGGGCGCCCCGCTCGGCGCAGCCGCGGCCCGCCCGACGGCATCCTGCGGTGGGCCGGTTGCTCACGGCCCACCGCTGGGGTTGGCTAGGGCCAGTCACTCAACGAGGAGGATCACCGCCGTGACCGACGACAGCCTGTCCAGCCACGCCCACGAGCTCGACCTTGCCCCTGCCCCGGCGTTCGCCGCGCAGGCCAACGGCACCGCCGAGATGTACGAGGCCGCCGCCGCCGATCACGAGGGCTTCTGGGCCCAGCAGGCCCGCGAGCGCATCACCTGGGCGACCGACTTCGAGCGCACCCTGGACTGGGACGACGCACCCTTCGCGAAGTGGTTCGTCGGCGGCCAGCTCAACGTCGCGTACAACTGCGTCGACCGGCACGTCGAGGCCGGCAACGGTGACCGGGTCGCGATCCACTTCGAGGGCGAGGGCGGCGACACCCGCACCATCACCTACGCCGACCTCCAGCGCGAGGTCAGCAAGACCGCCAACGCCCTGACCGAGCTCGGCGTCGGGACCGGTGACACGGTGGCGGTCTACATGCCGATGATCCCCGAGACCGTCTTCACCATGCTGGCCTGCGCCCGACTCGGCGCCCCGCACTCGGTCATCTTCGGCGGGTTCTCGGCCGAGGCGCTGCACACCCGCATCGACGACGCCCAGTGCAAGGTCGTCGTGACCACCGACGGGCAGTTCCGGCGCGGTAAGCCCTCCCCCCTCAAGCCCGCCGTCGACGAGGCGCTTCAGTACCCCAACCCGGTGCAGAAGGTCCTCGTCGTGCGCCGCACCGAGACCGAGGTCGACTGGCACGAGGGCCGCGACGTCTGGTGGCACGACGTCGTCGACCGCCAGGCCGACACCCACGAGGCCCAGCCGCACGACAGCGAGCACCCGCTGTTCATCCTCTACACGAGTGGCACGACCGGAAAGCCCAAGGGCATCTTCCACACCAGCGGCGGCTACCTGACCCAGGCCGCCTACACCAACGCCGTCGTCCACGACGTCCACCCCGAGACCGACGTCTACTGGTGCACGGCCGACGTCGGCTGGGTCACCGGGCACTCCTACATCGTCTACGGGCCGCTCGCCAACGGCGCCACCCAGGTCATGTACGAGGGCACCCCGGACACCCCGCACCAGGGCCGCTGGTGGGAGCTCATCGAGAAGTACAAGGTCTCGATCCTCTACACCGCCCCCACGGCGATCCGCACGTTCATGAAGTGGGGCGACGACATCCCCGCGAAGTTCGACCTGTCCTCGGTGCGCGTGCTCGGCAGCGTCGGCGAGCCGATCAACCCCGAGGCCTGGCTCTGGTACCGCAAGCACATCGGCGGCAACACCGCCCCGATCGTCGACACGTGGTGGCAGACCGAGACCGGCGGCATCATGATCAGCCCGCTGCCCGGTGTCACGACGCTCGAGCCCGGTTCGGCGCAGCGCCCGATCCCCGGCATCTCGGCCGAGATCCTCGACGACGAGGGGATGCCGTTCACCGAGGCCGAGAAGGTCGGGTACCTCGTGCTGACCAAGCCGTGGCCGGCGATGCTGCGCGGCATCTGGGGCGACCCGGAGCGGTACAAGGACACGTACTGGACCCGCTTCGGCCCGAAGTACTACTTCGCCGGCGACGGCGCCAAGTACGACGAGAAGGGCAACATCTGGCTGCTCGGCCGGGTCGACGACGTCATGAACGTCTCCGGCCACCGCCTGTCGACGGCCGAGATCGAGTCGGCGCTGGTGTCGCACCCGGCGGTGGCCGAGGCCGCGGTCGTCGGGGCGTCGGACGAGACCACTGGTCAGGCCGTGTGCGCCTTCGTCATCCTGCGCGGCGACGCGACCGACGAGGGCGACGCCACGGTGCAGGCGCTGCGCAACCACGTGGCCCACGAGATCGGTCCGATCGCCAAGCCGCGCTCGATCATGATCGTGCCCGAGCTGCCCAAGACCCGCTCCGGCAAGATCATGCGCCGCCTGCTCAAGGACGTCGCCGAGGGTCGCGACATCGGCGACGCGACGACGCTGGCCGACTCGTCGGTGATGAGCCTCATCGCCAAGGGGATGCCGGGCGGCGGCTCGTCGAGCTGACCTCGCGCTCGCCGTACCCCGCTGACGTCCGGCAGGTTGGTTGCCTCAGGCACCGACCTGCCGGACGTTGCGCATGGGCCCTTGACAGCTCGCGAGGTGTGAGGATGCCGGGATGACCCGCATCGGCATCGTCACCTCCAGCACCCGCCCGACCCGGATCGGCCACCACGTCGCACAGTGGGTGGCCACCCAGGCGCCAGAGGGCGTCGAGGTCGAACCCATCGACCTGCGTGATCTCGCCCTGCCCCTGCTCGACGAGCCCGAGATGCCGTCGAGCGGCAAGTACGCGCACGAGCACACCAAGCGCTGGGCTGCCCTCGTCGACGGTGTCGACGCCGTCGTGTTCGTCATGCCCGAGTACAACCGGGGCTACAACGCAGCGCTGAAGAACGCGATCGACTACCTGTACGCGCAGTGGCAGGGCAAGCCGGTCGCGTGTGTCGGCTACGGCTGGGGCGGGGCGCAGTACGCTCGGGCAGCGTTGCGCCAGACGTTGGATCGGGTGGGGATGGTCGTCGTCGACGGGGCCGCCCTGGTGTTCGAGAAGACGCTCTCGACACAGGGTGCCGTGACTGCCGACGACAGCCTGGTGGCGGACGTCGCGGCCCTCTACGGCGGCCTCGTGGCCGCGGTGCCCACCGGGCAGGACACCGACGCGGCTGGATAGACTGCCCGCGGAGCGCCGGGAAGTCTGGTCGGCACCGTTGAAGCGACCCCGAGGACGACCGACCACGAGGACGGCAATGACCAACTCGACTCCACCCCGCAAGAGCGGCACGATCCTTCGTCGACCGGCCTGGGCGGAAAGCCAGTACGTCGCCGAGGCGCTGCGGACCGAGACCATCGGTGGGGCCCTGCTGCTCGCCGCTGCCGTCGCGGCTCTCGTCTTCGCCAACAGTCCGTGGCGTGAGGCCTACGAGACGCTGCGTGACACCTACGTCGGCCCCGAGTGGGGCGACCTGCGGCTGAGCCTGGGCCACTGGGCGGCAGACGGCCTCCTCGCCATCTTCTTCTTCGTCGCCGGGCTCGAGCTCAAGCGCGAGTTCCTCGTCGGTGAGCTGCGCACGGTGGCCAAGGCCGCGGTGCCGGTCACGGCGGCCATCGGGGGCGTCATCATGCCGGCCCTGGTCTTCGTCGGCATCGTGCTGGCACTCGGCGGTGACAGCCAGGCCCTGCGTGGCTGGGCCATCCCGACCGCGACCGACATCGCCTTCGCCCTGGCCGTCCTCGCCGTCATCGGGTCCTACCTGCCCTCAGCCCTGCGCTCGTTCCTGCTCACCCTCGCGGTCGTCGACGACCTCATCGCCATCACGATCATCGCGATCTTCTACACCGCCGACCTCGAGGTCACGGCCCTGCTCTGGGCTGTGCTGCCGCTGGCTGCATTCGCGATGCTCGTGCAGCGGCGGATCACCTACTGGTGGCTGCTCATTCCGTTGGCCTTCGCCACGTGGACGCTGGTCCACGCCTCGGGGGTGCACGCCACCGTCGCCGGTGTCCTGCTCGGGCTGGTCGTGCCGGTCAAGGCACGGGCCTCCGTGCCCAAGATCAGCACCCTCGAGCGCGACACCGACGTCGCCCACCGGTTCGAGCACCGCATCCGCCCGCTCTCGGCCGGCTTCGCCGTGCCCGTGTTCGCCTTCTTCGCCTCCGGAGTGACCGTGATCGGGGGCGGGTTCGCCGCGGCAGCCGCCGACGAGGTGGCCATCGCCATCGTGTGCGCCCTCGTGCTCGGCAAGCTCTTCGGGGTCTTCGGCACGACGTGGCTGCTGGCCCGCTTCACCCGGGCCGAGCTCGACGAAGGGCTGGGTTGGCGCGACGTCTTCGGCCTCGCCCTGCTCACCGGGGTCGGCTTCACCGTCTCCCTGCTCGTCGGCGAACTGGCCTTCGGAGAGGGCTCCGAGCGCAACGACCACGTCAAGCTGGCCGTGCTCACGGGGTCCCTGATCGCCGCGATCCTCGCCTCGATCGTGTTGCGGCTGCGCAACACGCACTACAAGCAGATCGCCGCGCTCGAGAACCACGACGGCGACGCCGACGGCATCCCCGACGTCTACCAGCGCGACAACACCTGACCCAACCGCTCCCTGAATCGGGTGCTCACGGGTGCCGGCGCGACCGTCCCAGCACCCGACGGCGGGGTCCCGAGTAGGGTCGGGGAGACGGCTTTCGACACAGCAGGACCACGGCGGAGGATTCATGGCAGGCACACCGGGCAGCGAGCGCACGATCGGTCAACTCGTGGCCGATGCGACGCATGACTTCCAGGGCTTGGTCCGCAGCGAGATCGCGCTGGCCAAGGCCGAGGTGACCAGTGGCGCCAAGGATGTCGGCAAGGGTGCCGGCCTGCTCGCCGCGGCAGCGTTCTTCGGCCTCATGGGCCTGGTGTTCCTGCTCCACGGCGCGGCGTGGGGCCTGGCCGAGGCCCTGCCGATCTGGGCGGGCTACCTCATCGTCGCGGTGGTGGTGCTCGTGCTCGCCGCGATCCTGGGCCTGCTCGGCAAGAAGTCGCTCGAGACGGCCAAGCCCGCCCCCGACCGAGCCATTGACCAGGCGCAGCAGACGATCGCCGCCCTGAAGAAGACCACCGACGCAGCCTGACGACCGTCGACACCGACCTCAGCCGGCAGTACACCGCCCGGTGGAGACCGGTGCGGACGTCGGCCCACCCTGCGCCAGGACGCCGCTGATCTCGTCGAGAGTCAACGCATAGCCGGTGTCGGGGTCATCGAGTGACGTCGCGAAGATCATGCCGACGACCGACCCCGTCGGGTCGAGGAGCGGCCCACCGGACGCGCCCCGCCGCACCTGGGCGCGTAGCGAGTAGACCTCACGAACCACGCTCGACGTCGAGTAGATGTCGGCACCACGGGCCGTGATGACGTCGCGGACCCGGGCACCGTCGACCCACAACCCCTCGTCCCCCGGGAACCCCGCGACGACTGCGGCCGCGCCCGCCTCGAGGGGCGCCCCCACCTGGAGGGCCGGCGCCTCCAGACCCTCGACGGCGAGAACGGCCACGTCGCGCCGCGGGTCGAACGCCACGACGCGCGCGGGACGCTCGAGTCCCCGGTCACCGACCCTGACGCGGACCCGGTCTGCTCCGGCCACGACGTGCGCGTTGGTGGCGACCCGGCCCGGGGACACCACCCAGCCGCTGCCGATCTGTGCCCGGTCACAGGTCTGCGACTCCGCCCGCACGTGGATCACCGAACGAAGTGCGCGCTGGACGTTCGGGTCGTCGACGACGGACGGGTCGGGCGCGTCCACCGAGGAGATGGGCTCGGGCCCGTCGCTCTCGAAGACCCGAGGGAAGCCCTGCCGGTCCAGCGCGTCGGTCACGTCCTCGACCAGGCCGTCGACCGATGACGGAACCACCGTGTCCAGCGCCCTGGCAACCGCCGATCGTTCGACGAGGTCGCGCGCGATGCTCGGGCCGCCGACCCGCACGGCGCTGGCCACCACCCACATGACGAGGGCAACTGCCACCAGGACGGCGATCGAGCCCAGGGCGGAGTCGAGCGCCCGGGCCAGCGGCACGTCGATCGCCTCGCGCAGACGCCGACCGATCTGCAGCATGAGGGCCTGGCCCAGTGCGGCGCAGACGAGCACCGCCAGCAGGAGGAACAGCAGCCCCGACGAGGTCCCCACGGAGTGCCCGAGGTGGTCCTCGATCAGGCCCGGGGCCACCCGCACCGCGAGGAAGGCTCCGCCGACCAGCCCGGTGAGGCCGAGCAGGGCCGCGACGAAGCCTTGACGCCATCCGCTCCAGGCATAGGCGAGCAGCAGCATCACGAGCAGGAGGTCGAGCCCGGCAGCACCACTCACCG